>Ga0310838_1000781_pt1 | contig 22458 bp, 28 predicted proteins | sample SM_ome_6_FD_202241 | JGI IMG/M metagenome (GOLD analysis project Ga0310838, IMG submission 202241) | Sorghum-adapted microbial communities enriched on stacked mutant (SM) sorghum from Joint BioEnergy Institute, Emeryville, California... ...
CGTTCATTGTAAAATTAAATGCAACAAAATAAATAGACAAAAGCCATAGTAAATCCGTTATGATTAAGTCGTCGAAAACCCACATAACAGGAGGATTTACTCATGGCTCAGACTCATCATAACACAAATAAGCGTAGCTTTAAACATCTGACTCCTTTTGATCGAGGTCAAATTCAAGCCCTTCGTAGAGAAGGGAAAACATTACAGGAAATCGCCGATGTTCTGGGGCGTAACAAATCCACGATCTCGCGCGAATTGCAGCGAGGAACGGTGACGCAAAGACGATCCGATCTCACCGAATATCAAGCGTACTTTCCTGAAACCGGACAAGCCATCTATGAAGCCAATCGCTCCCATTGCGGTGCAAAATATAAACTGGCGCAAGTCGCTGAATTTATCCACTTCGCTGTGGAAAAGATACAAAACGATCACTGGTCTCCGGATGCGATTTGCGGGTATGCCAAAACCAATCATTTATTTGAGGGTGCGAGGGTATGCACGAAAACGTTGTATCACTACATCGAACTCGGTGCGCTCCCCGTAAAGAATATAGACCTCCCATTGAAAGTCAGAAGGAGTACGAAAAAGAAGCAAACCAGAAAGAATAAAAAGATATTAGGGATGAGCATTGAAGAACGTCCTTCTCATATTCATGAGAGAAAAGAATTTGGTCATTGGGAAATAGATACCATGGTTGGTCAACGAAAGAAAGGGGCTGCCCTCCTCACATTGACCGAACGAACCACACGAAAAGAGCACATATTTAAGATTGATCAAAAAACGGTGGATGGAGTGAATCAGGCGATTCAAGAACTAAAAAACATCTATGGGACCGCTTTTTCGTCTGTCTTTAAAACCATCACATCGGATAATGGTTCTGAATTTAGTGAACTGGTTAAAGCCATGGATTGTGACCAGATACATATTTATTACACTCATCCTTATACATCCAGTGAACGGGGGACAAACGAACGCCATAATGGACTCATTCGCCGCTTTATCCCCAAGGGAAAGTCCATTGATGACATCGATGATACGCTAATAGCTTATGTTGAAAACTGGTGCAACTCATTGCCACGCAAGATCCTGGGATATAAAACGCCTAATGATCTATTTTTGGAAGAATTAAAAAAGATCGCTTAATCTTACGGATTACGACTTTTGTGATTTTGTTGCATTTATTATTGCAATTTAAGGAGATCAAAAATGAGGAAAATCGCAGATAAAATCATTGTGCATGTAGAATATCTATGGTAAAATGTACTTTGTTGTTTGGGATTTTATGCCCATGGAGTACGGCGTTCCTCTGCTTGGTTGAAAGTTATGAACGTCTTGTGAGGAAGGAGGGAACTCATAATGGATCTAATTCGTGAGCTTACTAAAGAGCAATTGAAAAGCAATATTCCTGATTTCCGTCCTGGAGATACCGTTCGTGTACACGTAAAGGTTATTGAAGGCCAACGCGAACGCATCCAGGTGTTTGAAGGTGTTGTAATCAAACGTCATGGCGGCGGTATCAGTGAAACCTTCACCGTTCGTAAAATCTCTTACGGTGTTGGCGTAGAAAGAACTTTTCCGCTCCATTCACCCAAAGTGGATAAGATTGAAGTGGTCCGTCAAGGTAAAGTTCGCAGAGCGAAATTGTACTATCTGCGCAAACTTACCGGTAAAGCGGCTCGTATTAAAGAAGTTCGTCGTAAATAGTTTTAGGGGACTTGTTCATCAAGTCCCTTTTTTAGTATATACTACACTCATCAGGTGAAACGGAGGGAGAAGGATGGATCAATACAGCAATCAAGAAGAAAAGCCAATCGAAATAGCAGAAGATAAAAAGGCTGATGCAGAAAAAAATAAAAAGAGCATGGCAAAGGAGATCTGGGATTGGACGAAGGCGATCGGCATTGCCGTTATACTGGCTTTGTTGATTCGGACTTTTGTATTTGCCCCGACGATCGTAGACGGAGAATCCATGATGTCTACACTCAAAAATCATGAGCGCCTAATCGTCAATAAATTCATCTATCGCTTCAGCCAACCAAAAAGAGGCGATATTATCATATTCCATGCAGTGGAAAAGAAGGATTTTATCAAGCGCGTCATTGGAGTAGCCGGCGATCGGATAGAAATGAAAAACGATACGCTATACATAAATGGGAAAGTTGTGGAAGAACCCTATCTGAAGGAAAATAAGGAGAGATGGCACGAGGTCAACCCGGCTCCATTTACGGAGGATTTTGTTGTTGATTCTGTGCCGGAAGGAACCGTCTATGTCTTGGGGGATAATCGCCGCAACAGTACGGACAGCCGTATCATTGGTCCTGTTCCTTTGGATCAGATCGTTGGACGAGCCGATCTATCCTTCTGGCCTATTCAAAACATGCGCTTGCTGAAATAGATCTGGGAGGTATTGCTGACATGACGATTCAATGGTTTCCGGGCCATATGACGAAGGCGCGGAGACAGGTAGAAGAAAAGCTGCCGATGATCGATGTGGTGATTGAGCTGCTGGATGCTCGAATCCCGCTCTCTTCACGTAACCCGATGATCGACGAGATTGTTAAGCAGAAGCCGCGCCTGATCCTATTAAATAAAAAAGATCTTGCCGATCCGGCTGTTACCGACCGGTGGATTGCCTACTTCTCCGCTCAAGGAATATCCGCCCATCCGATCGACGCTTTAAGCGGCAGCGGTGTGCATAAAATTGCTGATTTATGCATGGATTTGGTTGCAGAGATGCAGCAAAAGAGGATTGCAAAAGGGCTTAAGCCGAGAAATGTACGTGCCATGATCTTGGGAATCCCCAATGTGGGCAAATCCTCACTCATTAACCGTCTGGCCAAAAAAAATGTTGCACAGACCGGAGACCGTCCGGGGATAACCAAGGCGCAAAAGTGGATCAAGAGCGGGGACCGCCTTGAATTGTTAGATACACCCGGAATCCTCTGGCCAAAGTTTGAAGATAAATGCGTGGGATATCGGCTTGCGGCAACAGGCGCGATTAAAGATGAGATTTTGGACTTATCGGATATCGCAGGTTTTGTGATCGACTACCTGAAAAGCCGCTATCCTGATCGTCTGAAGGAGCGTTACAAGTTAGAGGAGATCCCGGATGATCATATTGAATTGATGGAATTGATTGGACGGAAACGAGGATGTCTCATCAGCGGCGGACATATTGATTATGACAAGGTATCTGAACTGATCTTGCGAGAATTGCGCGGAGGGAAACTGGGCAAGATCACGTTGGAAGATCCTGTTGATTTTCTTCAAGAAGCACCAAACTTGGAAATCTGACCTTTTCATAAGTCTGTCTTTTATATGGGAGAGTCTGAATGAATTTTGCAAATAAGTCGATAAAAGAGATAAAAGCATGGTTGGAGAGTTGTGATTATTCTCCGTTGGCGGAGGAGCTCAACCTCTTGCGGCAGGATGGCCGCGCGGGGCTAAAACCCTTGTTGGAGAGAGTAGAGCGAAAGCAGAGATATACTGAAAGGCTTAGGGAAGAATGGCAGCGGATGACGGTTTACGAAAGGGATTTACGCCAAGCCGGATACATACATATTGCTGGAGTCGATGAAGTGGGCAGGGGACCGCTGGCAGGCCCGGTAGTAAGCGCTGCTGTCATTCTGCCGCAAGATTTCTATTTACCCGGTTTAAACGATTCCAAGAAGCTGAGTAAAGAAGAGCGCGAGGAATATTATCAGGTGATTCTGGAAAAGGCGATCGCCATTGGAGTATCGATGATCTCCCCGGAAATGATCGATCAGATCAATATCTTAAATGCGACGAAACAGGCGATGATCACAGCGATACAAAACCTCCCCGTTCAACCTGATTATTTATTGATTGACGCGCTTACGCTTGATGTTGGACTGCCGCAAGTGGGCATAATCGGCGGCGATGGCAAAAGCATTTCGATTGCCGCAGCCTCTGTTGTGGCCAAGGTAACTCGTGACCGGTGGATGTGCAAAATGAGTGAACAGTTCCCTGAGTACGGCTTTGATCGTCATATGGGATACGGAACCAAAGAACACTTGGCGGCGATTGCGCAATATGGGGTAACGCCCATACATCGTCATACGTTTGCAGGTGTCAAAGAATGGGTGGAGGTTAAGAAGGTAGGGGTATAAGATGAATGCGGGACAATTGTTAGGAACGTTGATGAATGGGCTTCGACCTGCATCAGGTCAAAATCCTGCTGTAGAGCTCATACCCGGACAGATATTTCGCGGGGTGATCGTTAAGGCTTTTCCCGGGGACTTGGTTCAGGTTCAACTGGGGGGACTCTCCCTTTATGCCCAGCTCAACGCCCCGCTTGAAGTAGGTCAGACCGCGTGGCTTCAAGTCTTGCCCCGGAGCCACCCCATTACGCTCAGGGTGATTGATGCACACTCCGGAAATCCCGCACATGATCAGGGCAATGAGAGCTTGGAAAGATCATCGCTTGAAGGTTTATTGCGTGGATTAGGCCTTAAGGCTGATCGTGAGAATCTGTATTTATTAAACCAGGTTATGAAGGCAGGGATCGCCATAAAATCGGGGGAAATCGGCGGACTGCTGGAAATCCTGAAGAAATCCCCCGCTTTGGAGCGAACGATGCAGGCGGTTCAACTTGCGCAGCTGAAAGGATTGCCGTTGGAAGCAGAGGTGATACGCTCATTAGAGACAGTCCTCTTTGGCAAATCCATTGATGAGCATATTCTCAATCTGTTAAACATCGCGAAGGAGAATCCGGCGATGAAACCGATCGCCGACAAAATGGAGGCCATTTGGCAGAAAGCAAGAAATGCGATCTCCTCCATTCAACATCCTCTCACGAAATCAGCAGCCAAACCTGCGACAGGCAGCCATACTTCGATGCAACCGGCAATGCCGCTTCCATCTGAGATTTCCGGGACAGGTTTACATGACCAAAAACTGCCTTCAATGCGTATGGAGAATGATCTTCGGCAGGGGACGGAAGAGCACCAAAATGTCAGAGTTCCTTCTCAGGGCAGTGAAATGCCGGCTTCCTTCTTGCGAAGATGGATCAGTCTCCTGGGAGTTCAATATGAACATAATCTTCTCCATAAGCTAAATTCCTCGCTCGCAGGCATGGAAAATCACCTGGATGAAGTCGATCATCTCAAAGGGATTTTATTGGCATTAAGAGGTTCCGAGAACCTTCCGCAGCATGTCCGGGAAGCGATAGATGAAGGAATCCGCTGGATTACGGGACAGCAATTGCTTCTTAGCAATGAAGGGAATACGCCATGGTTCTCCTTTATCTTCCAAATCCCATTGTTTTCATTAAGCGGGGACAGGGAGCCTGCCTTTATCCATATTGAAGGTCGGAAAAGAGGAAACGATGCGATTGATCCAGAGAATTGCCGCCTCTTCTTTCACCTTAATCTGGAGGCTTTGCAAAAAACGTTAATTGATATGCAAATCCAAAATCGCATCATGAGCATTCAAATCTATAACGATTCCTCTTGGCTGAAAGAATGGATCGAGCGTCATAGGGAGGAGTGGAGCGAGCCTTTGCAAGAGCTGGGATATCACTTATCCATCCTTAAGGTAAGTCCATTGCCGCAGCAAGAAACTAAGAGCGAGTTGCCCTATCCGGATCATCTGCCGGTAAGCAGAGGCAAATATCAAGGGGTTGATCTGTGCGTATGAAGGAACCAAATCATAGAGAGAAAAAGGCGGTGGCCCTTCGCTATCAACCAGGACATGATCTGGCACCGCGCGTCATCGCCAAAGGCAGCGGCGAGATCGCAGAACAGATCATTGCCATTGCCAAAAGCAATGGCGTTCCATTGCAAGAGAATCCGTCCTTGGTTCAACTGCTCTCCAAAATCGAAGTAGACCAACAGATTCCGCCGGAGCTATACCGTGTCGTTGCAGAGGTGCTAAGCCTTGTCTACCGAATCGAAACGAGAGCGAGGGAGGAATATGACCTTCGAGCGTAAAGCCTTGGGAAGAGCGGGCGAGGCTGCGGCCGCCCATTATCTCATGCAAAAGGGCTATAAAGTGATCTTTCGGAATTATCGCACCCGTCTGGGTGAGGTTGATCTGATCTGTGAGTGGAATTCATTTATCGTATTTGTTGAGGTCCGCTCCAAACAGAGCCTTCGATTTGGCACAGGTGCGGAATCGGTGATCCGGCGCAAGCAGAACCGGATTCGTCAGGCAGCGCTCTTATTTCTATCGCAACGGGGCTGGCAGGATCGGCAAATTCGCTTTGATGTGATCGATGTCTACTTCTCTCCGGAACCCAGGATACTTCACATTGAGAATGCGTTCTAATCATTTACGAAAAAATTACAAAATCTTAAAAATATTAAAAGGAATGAATGCCCTCCGCTCCGAATGTTTTATAAGAGAAGGAGGGATTTTATGTTTCCGCGAATATTTGCCCATCGAGGGGCTTCTGCCGATGCGCCGGAAAATACCTTATCAGCATTTGCGCTGGCCATAGAACAAGGCGCAGATGGGATAGAATTGGATGTACAGATGAGCGCAGATGGCGAGTTGGTCGTGATTCACGATGAAAAGCTCGATCGGACCACAAATGGGAAGGGTTTGGTAGTTCAACACCGATACGAGGAGTTAAAGCGGCTGGATGCAAGCAAAGGGTTTGGCAAGGGCTATAAAAATGAGCCAATCCCACTGTTATCACAAGTTTTGGATTTGGTTGAGCCCACAAATTTAGAGTTAAATATTGAGCTTAAAAATGGAATTATTCCTTATCATGGCATGGAGGAAAAGGTGATTGCCATGGTGCGGGAATATGGCATGGAGAAGCGGGTCATCTTCTCTTCCTTTAATCATTACAGCGTGGTGAAGATGGCACAATTGGCTCCCGAGATCGAGACGGCCATTTTATACGTATCTGGGCTCTATGAGCCGTGGAATTACGTTGCTCCATATGGGATCAGAGCTCTCCACCCCTATTTCCATGCTGCTGTGCCTGAGATTGTGAAAGGCGCTCATCAGGCAGGCCTAAAGGTTCGCCCGTATACGGTAAACAAGACCGCGGATATGAAGAGAATGATCGCGATCGGTGTAGATGCGATCATAACCAATTACCCGAAACGCTTAAAGAAGCTGCGGAAGGAGATGAAGTAGCTGTGTCCAAATTCTCCTACAATCGAATCTTTGTTGTTGGTCTGGGTTTCTTTACGATTTCCATTGCATGGCAGATTTATAATGCCTTCATGCCGCTGATGCTTGGCGAATTTATTGAGTCAAAAGCCCTGCGCGGCATGATCATGGGGTTGGACAATTTCGCCAATCTGCTGCTCATCCCGATTATTGGCGCATGGAGCGACCGTCTCCATACTTCATATGGAAAGCGGCTGCCCTTCCTCATGGTAGGGATGCCGTTGGCCGCAATCTTTCTTTTTCTTATGCCTAACTATCTTAATCTTTGGACATTAATTGCCATTGATATCGGATTCTTGCTTGCCATGACGCTATTTCGGGCTCCAACCGTCTCGCTGATGCCCGATATCACCCCTTCCGAAAAGCGAAGTCAAGCCAACGGGATCATTAACTTCATGGGTGGCGTTGGCGCATTGGTTGCGCTCTTTGGGCTTGCACAGATTCATAAGCAAAATGAAGCGCTGCCTTTCTACATTGTAGCCGTCATTATGCTGCTGGTGATTATTACTTTTGTGCTGGTTCTTAAAAGAATCGTACCTGTCACATCTGATAAAGGTGATGAGGGGACTTCATCCGGAGGCTTGATTCAGGGGCTCAGGGAGATCTTCACCAGTCAGGATCGTTCCATCATCTATCTCCTCCTTGCAATCTTCTTCTGGTTCCTGGGATATAGCGGAGTGGAAGCGCAATTTACCACCTATGGAGTAGAATCTTTGGGTCTTCTTGAAGGAGATGCCGCCACGTTGCTAGGCGTATTCAGTTTAACATTTATCATATTTGCCATTCCGAGCGGTTTTCTCGCCAGATTCTGGGGCAGGAAAAGGACGATTCAGATTGGAATCCTTGGTTTATCAATCGTTTTCGTGATCCTGTTTTTTGTGTCCAATATACTCCTGATGCAGATATTCTTGCTTGTCGGAGGCATGTGCTGGGCTCTGATCAATATCCATTCCTATCCGATGGTGGTCGATATGACGACAGAGGCGAAAATCGGCCTTTACACCGGGATCTACTATCTCTTCTCCTCATTATCGCAAATGGCCGGGCCATTTTTGGTAGGGCTCTTTATGGACCTCCTGGGGAATCAGTTTATGTTCATCTCCTCGATGCTCTTTATGCTCATTTCCTTCTTTTTTATTTCAGGCGTCCGTATAGTGCATAAAAATGGAAAAATGGCTCAAACTAATGAAAATGTGGAACGGACTATCTAAAATGAGAGAAATGTGGTAAACTAAATAGGCTATCCAATTTGAAAGGGGAACTTCATGCGTTACTTAGAGGTCAAAGGAACTTCCCAACTAAATGGCTCCATTTCGGTACAAGGGGCTAAAAACAGCGCCGTTGCTGTTCTGGCGGCTGCTTTGCTCTCCGATGAGAGCGTGTATTTGGAGAATATACCGAAGATTCGGGATGTAGAGGTAATTGCCTCGATCTTCGATGATTTAGGCGTTCAATATCGCTGCAATGGAGATAAATGGGAGATTAACCCTCAACATATGCATTACCATCCGATAACGAAAGAAAAAGCGATGAAATATCGCGCTTCCTATTACTTTGTAGGGGCATTGCTGTCGCGTTTCAAGAGGCTTTTTATCGGTTTGCCCGGAGGCGATGATTTTGGCAGCCGTCCGATTGATCAGCATCTCAAAGGATTTCGCGCACTCGGAGCCAAAATCACCGAATTAAAGGACGGATTGCAAATCGAAGCGGAGCAACTGGTCGGAACGCAAATCTACTTCGATGTGATCACCAGCGGTGCCACGATGAATATGATTATGGCCGCTGCAAAGGCAAAAGGAGAAACCATCTTACATAATGCAGCGCGTGATCCGGAAGTAGTCGATCTTTGCAATCTCCTCAATAAGATGGGGGCCGATATTCGCGGTGCAGGTACGGATCGGATTCGCATCCGCGGCGTGAAGAGGCTGCACGGCTGCACCCACTCGATCATTCCTGACCGGTTGGTGGCCGGAACCTTTATTATTGCCGGAATCGCAACGCAAGGAGATATTCGTGTAGAAGGGATAATCCCCGAACATTTAAAGCCGCTTTTACATAAATTGACCGAAATGAAAGCCAACTTTAGCGTAGAAGAGGATGCCATCCACGTCTTTGGAGAACAGAAATTGCGAGCCGTCAGAGTTCGGACAGGCATGTATCCCAATTTTGCTACCGATCTGCAGCAGCCATTTACCATTTTGGCACTGCTTGCACAGGGAAAGAGCATCATCACGGAAACGATCTACCCCAATCGCTTTTCTCATGTGCCTGAACTGCAGCGATTAGGAGCCGTGATTGAGCGCAGGAAGGAGACTGCCTTCATTCAGGGTGGATCGCCGCTGGTCGGTTGTGATGTGAGAGCGACGGATGTGCGTGCAGGAATCTCTCTGCTTCTTGCTGCGCTGGTCGCCAAGGGAATGACGAGAATCTTCGATGTGGAACATATCGAACGTGGTTTTGGCGATATCGTAGGTGATTTCACCCGCTTGGGGGCAGACATCCGGTATGGTGAGCTTGACGAACAAACGATATCAAATAGCATCCCGCAGATAGGTTAATCAATTTGGTTAATGAATTGCACAGAAGGCATCATTTCAAGAAGGTGGAATGATGCCTTTAAATTTTTGATAAAAATGAGTGATTACTCACTTTACAAATGGATGACTTTTCTCTAGAATGATAGTGAGTGATCACTTACTTTTTAGTGTTGGAGGATGAGAAGATTGGCGGCTAAGGAATGCGTTGTATTAAGAGATGTCGATCGCAGCTTCGGTCATAAAGCTGTGCTGCAGGGAATTTCCTTGCAAGTGCGGCAATCAGAGATTTTTGGCCTGTTGGGACCATCCGGATCAGGAAAAACGACTCTGGTTAAAATGATTGTTGGTCTCGATATCGCGAATCGCGGTGAGATCTATGTCTTACAGCAAAAGATGCCTAAACTTGAAATGATGCAAAGGATTGGATACATGGCGCAGTCAGATGCCCTCTATTCGGAACTGACGGCATTGGAGAATCTTGAGTTCTTTGCTTCCTTGTTTGGCTTAAAAGGAGAGCGGAGAAAGAAGAGAATAGAGGCTGTGATGGAGCTGGTCAATTTGAGCCAGCATCTTAAAAAGAGAGTTAGCCAATATTCCGGGGGAATGAAGCGCAGACTTTCCCTTGCGATTGCTATGCTGCACGAGCCTGAGATCCTGGTGCTGGATGAGCCGACTGTCGGGATCGATCCCGTTCTGCGGCAGTCGATCTGGAATGAGCTCTACCACTTAAGCAAAAACGGAACGACGATTATCGTTACCACGCATGTAATGGATGAAGCGGAGAAATGCGATCGATTGGGAATGCTGCGCGATGGCCAATTAATCGCAGTTGGAACACCTGAAGAATTAAGGCAACAGGCTGCTGCGCAAACCATTGAGGAGGCATTTCTTCATTTTGGAGGTGTTCGCAGATGAGAGTTGGCGCACTTGTCATCCGGATTATTCGCCAGTTTATGCATGATAAGCGCACGCTTGCGTTGATGATTATTGCTCCTTTGCTGATCTTATGGTTGATCTCTATGGTCTTTAACGGCCAAGAGTATCATCCGCATATCGGAATCGTAGATCTGCCCGATCCAATTGTGACGCTTATGGAGGACCAAGATGCAAAGACTACCGTATTTGCAAACCGTGAGGAAGCGGAGAGGGCTCTTGAGAAAAACGAGATAGATGCTTATCTTGCGCTTGAAGGCCATCAACCCTCCCTTAGATTGGAAGGCAGCGATCCGTCTGTCAATAAGTCAATCATCCTGCTGATGCAAAAAGTTTTTGAAAAAGCAATTCCGGCAGCGGAAATGATCCGTCCTAAGATTACCTACTTACACGGTTCAGAGGATATGTCGGCTTTCGATAACTTTGGTCCTGTATTGATCGGCTATTTTGCTTTTTTCTTCGTATTTCTTATCGCTGGTGTGGCCTTTTTGCGCGAACGCACAGGCGGGACGCTGGAACGGCTGCTGGTCACTCCGTTAAGGCGTGCGGAAATCGTGATTGGATATATTATCGGATTTGGCATTTTCACCATGATCCAGGCAACGCTGATCGCTTGGTTTTCCATAGAGATTCTTGATATAATGATGGTTGGTTCTTTCTGGTATGTCTTGCTTATTACGCTGCTGTTGTCCATGACAGCACTAACGCTGGGAACCTTTCTATCTGCATATGCCAATAATGAATTTCAAATGATTCAATTTATTCCGCTAGTCATCGTTCCGCAAGTCTTCTTCTCCGGATTATTTAACATGGAGACAATGAACATCTGGCTACAGAAATTAAGCATCATCATGCCGCTTACGTATGGAGCTGAAGCGCTTCGGGATATCATGATACGCGGCAAGGGTTGGAGCGATATTGCTGTGGATGTCTATGTCCTGCTTGCATTCTCAATCTTTTTTATGGTGGCCAATGTGCTTGCTTTACGCAAACATCGGAAAATTTAATCGGGTTGGAAGGAGTGGTTTGCCTTGGCTGAGGAGCTCGATCCATGGATTGAAGAACTGCTGAAACAAAGCGATGCAGATGAAAAGATGACCGATAAACAGCGAAGGATTGTGAAAGCTGCTGTCGAGATCTTTGCCGAGAAGGGGTATGCAGCCACTTCAACCAGTGAGATTGCTCAAAAAGCTGGGGTTGCTGAAGGGACGATTTTTCGCCATTATAAAACGAAAAAAGAGCTTCTCATATCGATTGTTGCACCGCTCATGGCAAAGCTGATCGCGCCGTTTGTAATTAAAAATTTTGATTCGGTTTTTGATGATGAATATGCCAAGATGGAGGATTTCCTTCGTGCAGTGATTGTGAACCGCATCGATTTTGCAAGAAAAAATATGAAATTGATTAAGATATTGCTGCAAGAGATTCCTTTTCAACCTGAGCTTAAAGAACCGTTTATAGAGTATGTGGCAAAGGGTATCTTTGAACGTTTTGCAAAAGTGGTTGAATTTGCCCAGAAAAGGGGAGAGATCATTCCGCTTCCTCCGGCGAGAATACTGAGGCTTGCCGCTTCAACCATCATTGGTTTCCTTGCTGCCCGCCTTATCCTATTCCCGGAAGCAGACTGGAATGATGAGGAAGAGATTGAGGCGACGATACAATTTATCATGCATGGGATCGCGGCCAAGAAGGATTAAAAAAGTGGTTATCTCCTCATAAGGGCAGACCGAATGACCTGCTTCCAAAATAGCTGTGAATAAACCTCCAAGACCACACTGTTGGAATTGGAGGTCTATGTTTATATCAGCTATGGGGTTGGCGGACAGAGCCCATAAACAAGATCGTGGATGTACGATGGTCATAAATCACAAAGAAGAACGGCCGGTTCACTTCCATTTGAAAGTGCTTGATCGATGGGTTGGCAGAAGTGAAATTCACTTCCACGCTGGTGACTGCAGCGGCTTCAGTTCCTTTCTCCTGCACGTCGATATAGGATTTATGTTTTACTTCTTGCAGGAAAACATGTTGACCGGGAAGCGCGATCATGTTGTTAAAATCTGCCCGCTTTTCATCGAAAGCGATTTCCATACCAAGGTTTTTCAATGTATCCTTCAGAGAGATTTCATACTCGATTTGAAAGCGGGGCAACCTTAACTCGCCGGAGGCCTCTTCGAAAGATGATAGCCATCTGTTCCAACTCTCTACCGATAGTTGTTCAAGAAATCCGTCCAATCCGGTGTCCTGATCCGGCAGGAACAGATACATGCCGAGGTCATTACCCTTGTAAGGGATGCGGACGGCCTGGAAGCCGTTTTCTTCAAGATAGAGATATTTTCCCTGTCCATACATCATCGGCAGATTTACCTTTGATTGATCAGAAAGGTAAAATGGCCTCATCTCCGTATTCTCCTCGTTAAACGGCCTGTTCCAACTGCCATTGAAATAAACCGCATTAAGGAGAAAGAGAATCGCATTCTTATTGATCGGCCCATCGATGATTTTATCGATTTTTCCTTCCGTCTGCTTGCGAACCCATTCGTTGATCTTCTCGGGTGCATCGGGAGATTGCAGGTCCAATTCCGCGATTTCGGCGCCATAATAAGTTTTGTTGATCTGCATAAACGTATCCTTGAAGTTTAACCCTGCTATCGCCCAGAGCGAATTGACAAGCGAGAGGCGGAGTTCCTCATCATTGTGGGTGAGCAGGTCGATCAGGACTTCGTGGCCGTGGTTAAGTGCTTCGGCATCGATATCATGGAAATGGAGGGTCTCGCCCATCGCCTCCCGCGTTTCTCCAGCAGCGCCGTTATAGGTCATCGCAAGGGCAATGGCGATGCTTGCTGGCGAGAGAAAGTCATTTGCTGATGTGTCCGTACTTTTTGTTTGATTCTGGATTTCGCGATACAAATCGAAAGCGAATTTGAGATGCGCTTCCGGGATGCGCCGATCCAGATCTTCCTGTGAATATTTTGACGGGACTGGGTCGGATGATACAGCCGGGTTAATGGAGTCTCCAGTATCTTCTGGTTGTGCATAGGGTACAGACAGACCGCATCCGCTAACGAGCAGCAATAAACACAGGGAAAGCTGCATCAGCAGCGGAATCTGTTTGGAGGAACTTCTCATCTTTATTACCCCTTTGCAATTTTTCTTTTATTGACGGTAGAAGAAGGCTGGAGGTTGCAAATGGTATTACAATTATGGGAATGGCATTTTCAGAGATTTTCTTCAATTAATGCTCTTAGACTTCTCTCATTTATCATTTAAGAGCTTATATTTAAAGATAAAATTTTGTACGATATGGAAGGCGATGCTGCCCTTTCTAAATCGATTTAGCTTCGGAGGGGCAATCTCAACTTCGTCAGCATCATCGCCAGCAACGAGGTCTCCTCCAATCACTTTACAGTGGTATGCTAACACTAACTCATGGGGCTTTCGATCCGAGACGTAGGTTCCTAAATACTTAACGATTTCTGCTTCAAGTCCAGTCTCTTCTTGTACTTCTCGCTTGGCAGCGCTTTCAGCGGTTTCATTCTTTTCGATGTATCCGGAGATTAATGACCACATTCCAGGTTCGAATGATTTTCGCCTGACATAAACAATCTGACCATCTGCTGTTGTAACCAGTACCAATACAACTGGTATGGGTGAATCATACCACTTCCATAGGCATTTGGGGCAACGCTTTTTTGCGCCAGTCTTCTGCTCGTCTTCTACCATTAAAAGTTCGCCGCAATGACCACAATAATTCAGTCTAATCCCCCCATTCAAATACAATACGAGTTTAATGTTTTGTTATATTCTATCAAAATTTTAAGCAATAAAAGTCGAAATTGTATTCGGATCTCTATGCATAAACGAATTCTAGCACCTTAAGAAAAAATGAAGAGCATGCTTTATGTATTGGACTAAAGTCCGAAATATGGACACTCATTCTAAAAGAACAAATTGAAGGATTCTTCGATGCTATTAAAGAAAAAATATATTAAAAAAGAAAATTCTTTATGGTAAGGAGATTCATAAAGATGGAAAATACATACTTTGTCGGTTGGGGGACACTTGCTCTTATCAATGCTGGACTTGCACAAGGCAAGAATAGAAGCGGATTCAATTGGTTCCTCATATCACTACTGCTTGGACCATTTGCTACCTTGTTGCTTTTGTTTTTCGAAAAGCTGCCAGAACAACGATAAATGACGCAAATAAAGCAATGGAAAAAGCATAAATCATATGCAGGAAATTCAATTCGGATTAAGGAAATGTGCAAAATCAGGAAGAGGCTTTTTGGTTTTTGTGCGGTCTATAGCGCTGCAGTAAATGGCGATTATAATATATTACACTTAACAATACCGAGGAATGGTATCGGCTTGTAGCATGGAATATCGTGTTTATTTTATCGGAGATAGGGGGGCGAACAATGAAGCAAGACAAGGGACTGTATCTTCTGTATTTAGTTGGTGTTTTGATTGTGTTATTTGTTTTGTTTGTAATATTTAATTTGCATACAAATGATATTGCTTTGACGGGTGCATTACTCATATTGGCAGCACACTTTATAGCAAAGACGCTCTCAGATCCAAATGGAGTCTGGGTAGCAAAAAGTCTTGATGAAGGTCGAAATAGAGATGAGGATCAATAAATTAGGGTTTCCTTGGCCTTTATTGCATTCTTGCTTTTTGTTCTTGGGCTAATCAATATTTTTGCTCCATACGTTGGGTGGTATATGACAGAGGGGTGGAAGTTTAAAGACGCAGAACCAAGTGACACTGCGCTTCTTCTGTATCGATTAGGTGGGGTAATCAGTGTTATAGTTTCAGTATTCATATTTATAAATATATGGTAACGGTAGGAGAGTTTTTGTCCGCAAAAGCGACGACGATAACAATAAGGGGCAAATTATCCCGACCTTTATTTCGCGATGCCCAATTTAGTGGCGCTTTTGTTATTGAAAAGTATGATTTTACAAAAACCTACAAACTAATGGATATTGTTTTTTATAAACACATAAGGAATGGTTGGGGTTCATTAATATATACCGATGTAGTTAATGGAAAACCAATATTGCAAATGTTTGGTTCGATATGGATTTCAGGAACATTTGATAAACTGAAAATTTTCGTTTATGAACCGCTGGGGGCAGACAATAAATCGTCTGCAAATCTGAGAATTGTAGCACCTGCAAAAACTTACGACGAGGCAGTTTCGATTAATCAAACTTTGGGTGATCAATAATACGGAAGTAAAAAAGTGTAGTGAATATTAATCATAATGGCAGGATAGGCTCCCGCTATTATGTTATTGGTACGCCCAGCATGGACGTCATCTATATTATTGACTCAAGCTAAAATGAGATCTATTAGATTAAGAGGAGATCTTAATAGCTGACTGGGTAAAATTTGACCCTAGATTTTTAAGGAGAATCATGATGAAAATAACCATTCTAAGAATGATCATAGGAATTACTGCGTTAGTGTTTGTTACTTCTGGTTTAGCTCAAAAAGTAGTGGAATCAACTCCGCTGTCATTGCCTTCAATCGCCGTTTCTACATCAAACCTTGATTCGCAACAGGCAGGTGATGCTAATGTGCAATCCGGAATTCAAAACAAAGCCACTCAAGAAGCTTTTTCCCTGCCCAGTGGATATCAGGCTGTGGAAACAACCTCGTTTACCTTTGCGATACCAAATGATTGGAAGTGGGAAAAAAGAGAAAGTGCTGATTCTTTAGTGTTTCTGAAGGATGGCGAAAAATTGGGTGAGACAGAGATATTGGCCTGGTTTGATTCTGAGGAAACCTGGAGGAATATCAAGCCGAATCATAGTGAACAAACAGATTTTCAGGAAGTCAAAGACCTGATTACTTCTTCAGAAGATATGGATGCCCACGTTTATAAGATCCAACTTATCCATACAAAACCTGCGGCATCTCAAGATCCCGATTGGAAGTACGAAGAGACAAGATGGTATGTTACAGTCAAGGAAAAAGAAGTTTCTTACGGGTTCTATTTCAACAGTGACCGAGTAGATGAATCGACAATGAAAACAATTCTTTCAACATTCCGTCTTAAACTTCTTAATGTCGAGAGTTTGACGAGGCAATTCGGGGAAGTGGATTCAGGTGGATAACAAGGCTTATTATATATACATCAAGGAAGAACACGCACCACGAACACATAACTTGAATTTATTAGCAAGAGAATCCGGTATTTATTATGATATGACCGAAGATCAAAAGGATTTTTTAGACTTATTGGAACCTTTAAACATCGAAGCCAGATATCCTACGGATAAAGAACGGATTATGAGTTCATTAAATCGAGAAAGATGTAATGAAATTTTGAGCAAGACAATGGAGATGATGAAATGGATAAAAAGCAGGCTGTTGCCATAGCTGAGTTATTTGCTGATGCAGTTAAAGAACATTTTCAGGTGAAGAAAGTGGTCTTGTATGGATCACAGGCTAAGGGGAACTCTCATGAACTCAGTGATATAGACATTGCGGTAATCATTGAAGAAACAAAGGATGATTTTTTAGATTCTGAAGCAAAGTTATACAAGTTGAGAAGAACAATTGACTTGAGGATAGAGCCTATCCTACTTGAAGAATCAAAAGATGCCAGTGGATTTATACAACAAATCATGAAAGAAGGGCAAGTCATATACAGTCTGGACTAAGTAACTCGAAAAGTTCAAGTGGCATCCGATATACGGAGCTTGACGGCTTACGACTTTAGGTCTTGATCCAATTCTGGCTATTGCACTTCCTTAATATTAGTTATGAAAGAAGCCATCTTATGATGACGATGATAAATTGAGTTACTAAGCTTCTTGGGATTTATTTCACAAAGGATATGGTACAGTTTGTTGGCCAGCTGACCATATTTCGATCATCAACTTTTTGAGGAGACAGTTAAACAAGCGAACAAAGAATAGACTGACGAATCGGTAGAAAATCACAAAAACTTAATGAAAATGCAGGAATTCCCTCTCGTTTGACGAAATATGTAAAAACAGGGAGGGATTATTTGTGTTTGCACGGGTCTATAGCGCCGCAGTATATGGCGTTGATGGATATATTATCGAGGTTGAGACCGATTTGAGCAACGGGCTTCCTGTTTTTGATCTGGTGGGATTGCCGGACAGCGCAATCAGGGAGTCAAGGGAACGAGTCCGGTCAGCCGTAAAAAACAGCGGCTTTCAATTTCCGCTGCAACGAATCACCACCAATCTAGCCCCTGCGGATATGAAGAAGGAAGGATCATCCCTTGATCTGCCAGTTGCCATCGGTATACTTGCTGCGAGCGGACAATTCACAACTGAGTTAGACCTAAACAAAATTCTCTTTATCGGCGAGCTGTCTTTGGAAGGGACAATCCGCCCGGTTAAAGGGGTATTGGCCATGCTGATGGCAGCAAAAGAGGCCGGATTTCATCTTGCAGTTATCCCGAGTGAGAATCAAGAGGAAGGCAGGCTGATAGAGATTCCCATACTTACTGTTGCTCATCTTCGTGAAGCAGTTGATTACTTAATTCATCCTACACCTATAGAGTCCTCATCGGTAACCAATGGATACCATCTCGATTCAACCCCACAACATCCCGATTTTTCAGAAGTAAAAGGACAGTATCAAGTGAAACGCGCTTTAGAAGTAGCCGCTTCTGGCTTTCATAATGTTCTCATGGTAGGACCGCCAGGATCAGGGAAAACCATGCTGGCACGCAGACTTCCCTCTATCTTGCCCCCTTTGACCAAAGAGGAATCATTAGAAGTAACGAAGATCTACAGCATAGCCGGATATCTTCATGAAAGAGGGACTTTGGTTTATCATCGGCCGTTTCGGGCTCCGCACCACACCGTTTCAACGATTGGCTTTATCGGAGGAGGCTCGTATCCCAAGCCGGGTGAGGTATCGCTGGCTCATAGGGGCGTATTGTTTCTCGACGAGATGCCAGAATTTACACGAAGCACCTTGGAGGTATTAAGACAGCCGTTGGAGGACGGATTTGTCACGATTGGCAGGGCAAAAGGAAGTTTATCCTTTCCTGCCCAGTTTTTATTGCTGGGATCGATCAATCCCTGACCGTGTGGATAATAATTTTGGTTCTTTATTGAAAAAGAACTGTGTGACAACTATAAATTTGGGTTTATTATCAACTTTGTCATCATTTGCAATCACAGTAATTTGAGAAACCAGTTTTTTTATAATCTCCCTTTTTACTTCAAAAGTTAATTGGCCACCAATCTTTTCCCTTAATTCTTTTAATATGTCATCTATACTATTTACTTGCTGTATAGAATCTGAATAAATTTTTATACTCGCCTCCAATTCCTTAATTTTCATCTCTAATTGTTCCTTTTCTATCGCGATTTTCTGAAGCTGTTTTTCTACATCAAGATTTGAAATAAGGTTTTTTCTAAATAGATCTAGTATACTTTGTTTTCCATTTTCCTTATCGGATATTGCTTTATTAATTGTCTCTATCTCCTTTAAAATAAGTTCTTTTTGCATACTATTTTTACTACTTTTGGTTTCGCGCTCTTTTCTTAATTCTTCAATAACCTCTCCAGGGTTTTTAATAAATTCTTCACAATAGCTCCAAATTAAATTCTCAATCCATTCAGCAGGGATATTTTTAGAAGGACACCGTCCAATAATGGCTCCATGATACTTATGTTTTCCTCCGCATTGATAATAATACCGTATCGCTCTCTTGGTTCCCGGCACATGTTTTCCACTAGGATATCCAATACCATGATAATTAAGCCCACACGTTCCACATTTAATTAATCCACGAAGTAGATATTTCGTGTTTTTGGTATTTCGAAAGGCTTCTATTTGGTTTTCCTCCAACACTTTCTGAGCTTTTTCCCATTGTTCGACCGACACTATAGCAGGAACTTCTCTCGTAATGATTTCTCTTTTCCGGGTAGCTCTCTTACCATAGTGATGTATTCCCATATATGTTGTATTTTTTATAATTCTTGATATCGCACCAGGGCTCCATATACCCGCTGTTTTCTCCTTACGTTTTCCTTTTTTCAGTCGTCCATCTTTTGTATATGAGGTAGGGTATTCAAATAGATTAAGATAATCTGCTACCTTTATTGTGCTATATTTTTTCTCTGCAATGAGATAGTAGATTAGACGAACTAGTCCTGCTTCTGATATATCCTTATTAGGAATAGGATTCTCATTTATTTCAAGGTATCCGGCTTCATTGACGAAATACCCATATGGGACTATCCCGCCTAACCATTTTCCCTTACGAGCTGCTCTATTTGCTCCATGCCATAAAGTATCGAGCATTGTTTCTCGATCCAACTCGGCTACACCGGCAAGTACAGTGAGCAAAAAACGTCCATTGGCATCACTTGTATCGAATGGCTCAGTCATGCTTCTCACGTGAACTCCATATTGTTCTAGCTCGTGAACCGCGTTTAAAATAATTCTTGCTTTTCTTCCGAGTCTTTTTAAATTGTAGATCAAAACTAATTTAAATTTACCCTGCTTGGCATCTTCTAAAAGTCTCTTGCCTTCATCACGATTTTCTAATGAAATCGTTCCTGATATCCCGTCATCTTTATACCAATCATATATTTGTATTTGGTGAAGATCACAATACTTAAGCGCAAAATCTACTTGGTTTTCAATCGTTTCACGTTCAGCTTGATCTTCTGAAGAAACACGAGCATACACTGCTACAAGATTGTGAATGTCAATCATAAGATCACCTCAAATCAGGAATATATGTTCGGTTTGTGGTGTGAAAAAAACAATTTTAATCGATAGTTAGCAAATTCTTCAGTAACTATAAAGTGCTCAGCGATTTCTGACACTATGTAATTATGGTTATGGATAACCGATAGTTTTTTTATTAGAAAATGTGTAGGCATGAGGATATAAGCTGCCATACGTTTTGCTTGTAATTCGGTCTTTCCGATTTCCAGAACGTCTACGTTTGTTTGGTCAACATAATGTGAGTATAAGTGGCAAAATTCTTCCGCTAAGATTACTCTTTCCAAGGGTACCGGAAGATTCTTTTTGATAAAAATTATTCCTCTTTGTGTTCTAATGTTATTGCTTATTGAGAAAGCTTCTATATTATCGGAAAGCGTATCTTTAAGCACTTTTATTTTAATGCCATAACGCCAACAGATCTCGTAAAGATCTATTTCGTGAGGGTAATTAAATTTAAAATTAGATAAGACTTGATTCGCTCTTTCTTCCCACCAATCTTTCAGTTTTTCCTCTGTGATCTGTAGCATGTAGACCTCCTTGAAAAAAACAAAAAACTCCATCAAGCAGGAATTGTTAAATCCAAGGCTGACTGACAGAGTTGGTTATCATTTATTTAGTTCTCCAAAACCAGTTTTGGGGTCCTCATTGTCATTTTCTTCTTCGAGAGAGGACTTAATAAATTCCCACATGCTTACAAGGGTTTTGATTTTCTTTTCTGGGTTTTTTGCTATGTCGTGGAACATCACATTGAATTTTGGGTGTTTTCTCATTTCGTTGAATACAAGAGCTTCTTCTTGTGTAAGTTCAATTTCTTGTCCTGCAACAACGAAAACATTCTGGTTCTTTATTCTTTCATGTTTCTTCTCAAGTAACATCGGTTTAATTTCGGCAGGTGCCCTCTCTATATGAGCCGCCAGTAGTAATTCCTCTACATTTCCACCGGTTATCTCGCATAAGGCTCGGTTCAATTCGTCAGATGCTGGAGATGCTTTCCCATTTTGTAGCCTAGAAAGATACTGAAGAGACGCAGACAATCCCTTTTCATGAAGTTTGCGCGATATAGCTTCAAGTTTATAACCGGATTGCTCAATATATTCTTTTAAGAGTTCAGCATAGGTTTTAATAATCATCACCTTCCTTGTATAAGAGATTCTAATAAATTAAACAAAAAATATCAACATAATAAAAATGATTAATTAATATTGATTTAAAAAGATTAAAGTGATAATATTAAAGTAAATAAAATTAATCAAAATAAGTTAAATGGTAGGTGGTAATATGAGAACTTATTCAGAGATCTTAAGATCTGCAATACGGGAGAGTGGTTTACGTTCAGAGAAAATACTTTCTGAATTAGAAGCTATGACTGGACTAAGACCTACTCCCGAATATCTTTCTCGATTAAAGAACGGAAAAGGATCTCCAGCAAGTGACAAACTAAATATTGCGCTTGCAAAAGTGCTGAACATTGATCCTGATGAACTCTTAGCTGCGGCATATAGGGAGAAGGTTCCACCCAACGTTTTGAAAAGGATGTTAAAAGATTTGTCTAAAAACCAGCAACCTATTGAAATAGGGGTGAGACAGATTTGAAAAGTAACAGAATAAGGAAACCAAAAGGATTAGAGTTTAAACCTTATTTTAAAGAAGATACAAAAAGAGCAGTAGAAGCTCTTCAACTTTTACTTGATTACCATCCTCCCGAAGAAGATGAACACGTAAAAAGTAAAGCAACAAAAATTTAAAAGATCTCTTTTTATTATATCAAAAAGGAGGTTTTAACATTGAAGAATGTTCTAAATCAACTAGATTTTCAAAAAAGTGTGATCCGTGAAGAAATTATGGAAGAGTTAAGAGAGAAGGAGCATTCTGAAATCCAACGTTCCCAGAAATTTAAGAAAGGGGCGAATAAGAAATGGGTATATCAATCCCGGAGGATTTACTAAGAGATAGGTATTGGGGCTCCTTTTTGCATATAATTGTGAATTTGCACATTAAAACGGACGGCATTTTTCATTTTATTTTAGCAACGCTTTCTGTTTGAATATGCAAATCTTTCACATTCTCATAGTTGAGTGAAGTGAAATTTTCACATTTTCACGGTG
>Ga0310838_1000789_pt1 | contig 22276 bp, 17 predicted proteins | sample SM_ome_6_FD_202241 | JGI IMG/M metagenome (GOLD analysis project Ga0310838, IMG submission 202241) | Sorghum-adapted microbial communities enriched on stacked mutant (SM) sorghum from Joint BioEnergy Institute, Emeryville, California... ...
ATGGTGCGCCAGGCATGCGCACGTTCTATAGGGTTCAAGTCCCGAACGACGAAGGCAGTAGTAGTCGTTAGCTTAAGACAAGGGTGTCCAGGGTGACCTGGAATCTGAAGGAAGTCGGCGGCAAATCTCCGCCCCAAGGAACACGAACTCCATATAAGGCTAGGTGTGCTTGGGTGAGGCTGCCATACAAGTCAAAGCCCGTACTGCCGAAGGGCATACAGAGTAAATGGAGTGGGGACATGGAGAGGAAGAATGTGCGCTTACCCTGGGAGATCTGATAGACACGCGCAACACATTGCGTAACCGGGCATGCGAATGCCCGCTGAACTATCAGAAGTCAGCAGAAGCCATAGTAGTGGGAAATTCTAGAATACCCATGAAGGGCTGAATCATTTAGGAAGAATGGCCACTTTGCGTACGCAACGCTTGATGAAGCAGAAACATGAATCCTTCCTAATGGAGGAAGCGGTGAATCCCGCGGGGGACATTAGAAGGGCTGAAAGCCGTTGCCACACAAGAAGAAGGGACCATTCACGCAGGAGTCAGATATCATGTTGGAACAAATCCTGTCACGGGAAAACTTAATACCAGCGCTCAAACGCGTGGAGAGGAACAAAGGGAGTCATGGTGTCGATGAAATGCCCGTACAAAACCTACGAGCGCATCTCATGGAACACTGGGCTGAAATCAAGAAACAAATTTTGGAGGGAACTTATCATCCTCAACCTGTTCGACGTGTCGAAATCCCGAAACCAAACGGCGGGAAGCGGATGTTAGGCATCCCCACCGTGACAGACCGCTTTATCCAACAAGCGATCGCACAAGTATTGACGAAAGTATACGACCCAACATTTTCAAGCCAAAGCTATGGATTTCGACCAAACAAACGAGGTCACGATGCGGTAAGGCAAGCGAGGAAATATATCAAGCAGGGTTACCGCTGGGTTGTAGATATCGATTTAGAAAAGTTCTTTGATAAAGTCAACCATGACCGACTCATGCGGACGTTAAGCAAACGAATCAATGACCCCAACTTACTGAGGTTAATTCGGAGGTATCTACAAGCGGGCATAATGGAAGGGGGTCTTGTCAGACCCAATACAGAAGGGACTCCTCAAGGCGGACCGTTAAGTCCGCTGTTATCTAACATCGTTTTGGATGAACTGGACAAAGAGCTGGAAAGAAGGGGACTCCACTTCGTTCGTTATGCGGATGATTGTAATATCTATGTGCGTTCAAAGAGAGCCGGGTTGCGGGTGATGGAAAGCATCACGCAATTTATCGAAGGCAAATTAAAGCTCAAAGTCAATCAACAGAAAAGTGCGGTAGACCGCCCATGGAACCGCAAATTCCTCGGGTTTTCTTTCACCTTCCATACGGAAAATCCAAAGATAAGAATTTCCAAAGAAAGTATCAAACGATTCAAGCATCAAGTAAGACAACTGACATCAAGGAAGAAATCCGTCAGTATGGAAGTAAGAATCGAGAAACTCAATCGATATCTTGTCGGTTGGTTGGGTTATTACCAATTGGCAGAGACACCTTCCATATTCAAAGCACTGGATGGTTGGATAAGAAGAAGGTTGCGCATGATACGCTGGAAAGAATGGAAGAAAGTTCAAACCAAGTACAAGAATTTGATAAGACTTGGCATTAAGCGAGGTAAAGCATGGGAATGGGCAAACACAAGAAAGGCGTATTGGCGAATAGCCAAATCCCCTATCTTGCATAAAGCCCTTGGTGAACAATACTGGATTCACCAAGGGCTGAAGAGTCTATTTAATCGATATCAAACGATGCGTTGGACTTAAATGAAACCGCCGTATACGGAACCGTACGTACGGTGGTGTGAGAGGTCGGGGGTTAGTCACCCCCTCCTACTCGATTTGGTATGAAAGTTGATCATTTTTCAGTCCAGCTTAAGGGTAACTAAGAGGCAGGGGGCATCGCGAACGGTTTGACTGGGACATGCTGATAAAAACCCGTAGGCATAATCATTAACCGTTCGCATAGATATGTAGTGATATCATGCGGAAAGGGTGAGAAACATGTCCCAATCATCAGGTCAAAGTCTGCAGTTTACGATTAACGAATCCGTATGGCTTAGGGACGGGGAAAAAGCAGAAGAAATACTGTCCATGGCGCTGGAACCGGACATCACTATAGAGGAAAACCCACAATATGTAACGATTAAAGGCGCTTTGCGGCTAAGTGGCGAGTACAAGCCGACCGCTTCAGACGATACGGACGAAACGGTAGAGGATTACGGAAGACCATCGTATCGAACGGTTGATGAGGTGACTGAAACCGATGTCGGCACAGTCCTTATTGAACATCGTTTTCCTGTCGATATAACGATCCCGACGGGGCGCATTGCCGATATTGATGACCTTCTCGTGACGGTCGAATCCTTTGATTACCATCAGCCCGATAAAGGGTGCATCCAGCTGGAAGCAGAAATCACGATCTCTGGGCTCGTCGATGACCGGAATGCTGAAGAGCCTCCTGCCACCGAAAGTGACGTTGATTATGATCCGACAGAAGTTGTGCAGTATGAAAGTTACAGGGAACCAGAAGTTGAAGAAGTTACTGAAGAGCCACAAATAGAGTTAAATCAACGGTCGGACGGAGCGATACCGCATCATATTTTTGAAAACTTTTTTGATGAAGACCCTGAGGAAGAGGAAACGGACAGCCGTTACGAGGAAACACCTTCCGGAACAGAAGGGGAATCTGATGCCGTCCATCCGTATCTCCCACTGGAAACTGAGACGATACCGGTTGGAGCGGATGCCTCAGAGAATGAAACAACAGATTCCGATGAGGAGGCGGTTGTCCACACAAAACGGCGCGATGAAAATGCCTTATATCTAACGAAGATGCTCACCAATTCCGAAGATCAATTTACAAAAATTAAAGTCTATATCGTACAGAATGGGGATTCATTGGAAAAGCTTTCCCATCGTTATGAAGTACCTGTGACGACCATTCTAAGACGGAATCGGTTGGAAAGTGATGAGATTAGTGAAGGGCAAGTCCTTTACATTCCGGTTTCTAATAAAAAATAGGTGTTAAGGTTGACTCGGGAAGGGCCTGTCTGAGTGCAGGACCATATATGAGAAAGGCCGTTTGCCATGACCTTCGATATATGGTATTGCTGTTCAGGCCGACCGCTGGACTGGGAGTCAACCTTTTCCTTTGGTCAGAATGCGGGAGGTGGCGGCATGGTGGTCCACCCAAAACACATTCAACAAGTATTAAAACAATACGGCTTGTATTCGGATCATGCTTTGCAAATTGGGGAAGTATATAAAATCATAACACCACGAGGCAGCTTTATGCTGCATGCGTTAAAAAGCGGAGACGAAGCGGGTTTTTTAGAAGCCTTAGCGGTATTAGATCGGCATCGGATCGCCCATTTACCCATTTATTTTACGCTTGATGGGACGCCTTTTGCAAAAACAGAAGGAAGGAGTTATTACTTGACCCCTTGGATCGAAGAAAATGTGAGACATCCTTATGAAAAATGGGAGCGAATCATTGCCAAACTCGCCGTTCTTCACCGAAAAACGAAAACAGCGCTTCCGTCTGGTGCGGCGTATGAACGACCCGACGTCCGTTTTGACATCATGGAAATTTTTATGGACAAAGCGGAACACCGGGTGTATCCGTCACCTTTTGAGCAAAGAATTTTTTTACTTTATAGCCGGATTCGCGGGGATGCCGAGCGAGCGGAATCCTTATTTGCTGAAGGCCAGGATGCTGAAGGTCAGGCCGTCTCTTTTTGCATGAGGCGGGTCTCTTGCGCACATGTTATCGTTTATAATGGTGAAACTTATTTTCTGGATTTCACTCAGGCGGAATGGCGGAGCCCGGTTTCGGACTTGGCGGATTTTTTTCGTGCCGAAAAGCTTTCATCGGAGTGGATGATCCGGCTCTATGGACAATATCAAACCGTTAACCCTTTGAGCCGAGAGGAAAAAAAGGCGCTCTTGGCCAATCTTTTGTTTCCGACACCTTTTTTAAAATTGATCGCGTCCTATCAATCGCAATCACCGGTGCGTGAATTAAAATTCATCACCGACTTGCATGTCCTTTGTGAAAGAAGACAAGATTGGCAGGCATTTTTTTCTTTTTTAGAAAAAGACATCGCTGAGTCAGATCCAGCGCTTCAAGAAACAAATGTAGAGGCCGACCAAGACGATCAAAACGACGACATCGAAAGTCGTCGGCCAGAAAATAGCACGAATCATTTGGAAAACGGCAAGCGGTAAGACAAACACTTCAAAACCGTCTCGCAATCTGCGCAACCAAGGTGGCCAGCGGTAGTACTGATTCCATTTCCAACGGTTCATAGCGACTCCCTCCGTGAGAGCATTCTTAAAATATTTTATGGAAACGTTCCAGTGGATGTGCATATATTACGGGAAAGCCGGATATGCTGTGTAACAGTTGACGATTCGGTGATTAATCGCTAAAATGGAAAACAAACAATTGGAAAGCGTGCGTTGACGGGGAAGAGTACGAATCCTCAACCTATCAGAGAGAGAAACCCAAAGGCTGTGAGGTTTCTTTAGGAAGAGTTCGGAAGGTCGCCCCTGAGCAGTTTCGTGTGAAAAATCCTTTTTGGATTGACTAGCCGAAACCGGCCGAAAAGCCGTTATCCTTTTGAGTGTGCATAAAGTCTTTTTATGCAAACAAAGGTGGTACCGCGGAGCGTTCTTCGTCCTTTTCGAAGAAGGCTTTTTTTATTTGCACAGCTTTCCAGTATGAAAAACGGAGGGAAAAACATGACGGATCCACAACAAATGCCAACCAAATACGATCCGGTCGCAACCGAAGCGAAATGGTATCCCATTTGGAAGGAGAAGGGGTATTTTACGGCCGGAAAAGATCAAACGAAGCCCCCGTATACAATTGTGATACCACCGCCGAACGTTACGGGTAAATTGCATTTAGGCCATGCGTGGGACACGACGATGCAAGATTTACTCATTCGTTTTAAACGGATGCAAGGCTATGATGCTCTGTATTTACCGGGAATGGATCACGCTGGGATTGCCACTCAAGCGAAGGTCGATGCCAAGCTTCGTGAACAGGGGACGAATCGTTACGAGTTGGGCCGAGAAAAATTTTTAGAAGTAGCTTGGGCATGGAAAGCGGAGTATGCTGAATTTATTAGAAAACAATGGGCAAAACTTGGCCTTTCGCTCGATTATACAAGAGAACGGTTTACATTGGATGAAGGGTTATCCAAAGCTGTTCGCGAAGTGTTCGTCCGCCTGTATGAAAAAGGGTTGATTTACCGCGGCGAGTACATCATTAACTGGGATCCTGAAACGAAAACAGCGCTTTCTGACATAGAGGTTATTTATAAGGAAGTTCCGGGTCACCTTTACCATCTGCGTTATCCGCTCGCCGATGGCTCTGGTTATATTGAAATCGCGACAACCCGTCCGGAAACGATGCTCGGTGATACGGGGATTGCTGTTCATCCGGATGATGAAAGGTATCAACATCTCATCGGTAAAACCGTCATTCTACCGATTGTCGGTCGGGAAATTCCGATTTTCGCCGATGATTATGTCGATATGGAATACGGTTCGGGTGCGGTAAAAGTAACACCAGCTCATGACCCGAACGACTTCGAGATGGGCAACCGCCACAATCTGGAACGCATCCTCATCATGGATGAGGCGGGTGTCATGAATGAAAATGCTGGAAAATATCAAGGTTTGGACCGGTTTGAATGCCGCAAGCAAATCGTAAAAGATCTTGAGGCGCAAGGTGTTCTGGTCAAAATCGAGGACATCGTCCACTCCGTTGGCCATTCCGAGCGCTCTGGCGCTGTCGTCGAACCCTATTTATCTACGCAATGGTTTGTCAAAATGAAGCCGCTCGCTGAAGCTGCGCTCGCATTGCAGAAATCGAACGATAAAGTGCGGTTCGTTCCAGAGCGCTTCGAACAAACCTTTTTCAATTGGATGGAAAACATCCGTGACTGGTGCATCTCACGCCAACTTTGGTGGGGACACCGCATTCCCGCATGGTACCATAAAGAGACCGGTGAAATCTACGTTGGTATGGATGAACCGGAAAATCCCGAACTATGGGAACAAGACGAAGATGTTTTGGATACGTGGTTTAGCTCTGCTCTCTGGCCATTTTCAACACTCGGGTGGCCGAATGAAGAGGCGCCTGATTTTAAACGATATTTTCCGACGAACACCCTTGTCACTGGGTATGACATCATCTTTTTCTGGGTTGCCCGCATGATGTTTCAATCGGTGGAATTTACGGGGAAAAAGCCTTTTAACGATGTGCTGCTTCATGGTCTCGTTCGCGATGCGGAAGGGCGGAAAATGAGTAAATCCCTCGGCAACGGCATCGACCCGATGGATGTCATTGATAAATACGGAGCGGATGCGTTGCGCTTTACCTTGGCAACCGGAACGACGCCGGGGCAAGACTTGCGTTTCCAATGGGAAAAAGTAGAGGCCAACTGGAATTTTGCCAATAAAATCTGGAATGCCTCCCGTTTTCTCATAATGAATTTAGATGGCTTTACAGCCGATGACATCGATTTGTCGGGTGAAAAAACCGTCAGTGATCGTTGGATACTGTCGCGGCTTGCAGATGTCATAGAACAAGTCACTCACCATTACGAGGCGTATGATTTTGGTGAAGCGGGTCGGAAGTTGTATGCGTTCATTTGGGATGATTTCTGCGATTGGTATATTGAAATGGCGAAAATCAGTCTATACGGAGACGATGAAGCTGCGAAGAAAATGACGAAATCCATTCTCGTTTTCGTCCTTGACCAAACGCTTCGCCTCTTGCATCCGCTCATGCCGTTTGTGACCGAGGAAATTTGGCAACACCTTCCTCACCGCGGCGAAACGATTATGCTGAGTGATTGGCCGAAAGCCGATCCCGCATGGCGAGACGCGGATGCTGAACGCGACATGGCGCTTCTTCAAAATATCATTCGCTCCGTTCGAAATATCCGTGCGGAAAAAAATGTGGCCCCATCGAAGCCCGTTGATTTATTCATTAAGCCAGCGGGTGAACGGGAACAAAGGACGTTGGAAGAAAATCAAAGTTACCTTCAACGCTTCTGTAACCCAAACGTATTGACGATCGATCCGTCTCTGAGTGCTCCGGATAAATCCATTTCGGCTGTCGTCACGGGTGCGGAGCTGTATCTGCCACTTGCCGGGTTAATCAACATTGAAGAAGAGCTTTCGCGGCTTAAAGCCGAATTGAAAAAATGGGAAGCTGAAGTCGAACGCGTTCAAAAGAAACTCGCGAACGAAGGGTTTGTAAAGAAAGCGCCGGCTGCCATCGTTCAAGCAGAACGCGAAAAAGAAAAAGATTATCTAGATAAAAGAGCAAAAGTTCAAGAGCGCATTCGGGAACTTGAAGCTTAATCCCGAAGGCACCAAGGCGATGGAGTCTCCGTCGCCTTTTCCTTGCTCGCTTACAGTAAAATTTGTTAATAATAGTGGTTAAAAACTCTTGTATCGATTTCCATATTTTCGGAGGGATAAAGATGTTACATACTGTGCAAGAAGCCGTTGATTGGATCGAAAAATGGGATAAATTTAGTATTAAACTAGGACTTGAGCGAATGGAACGCCTCATGGAAGCTTTAGATCATCCGGAACGCCATAGCCGGGTGATCCATATTGCCGGGACAAATGGCAAAGGGTCAACGGCTACCTATATATCAAGCATGCTGCGTGAGGCGGGGTATACCATTGGGATGTTTACATCTCCGGCTTTAACGCGTTTTAATGACCGTATATCCGTCAATGGGGCGGTGATTAGCGATGAGGATCTCTTGAAAACTGTAAATTTGGTGTATGAAGCGGTTGAAAGTTTGGAAGGCACTGAATGCGGCGCGCCGACGGAATTTGAGGTAATGACGGCGATCGCTCTAGTTTATTTTGCTCGCTTTGCCGCTTGTGATTTTGTCATCATGGAAGTCGGTCTCGGCGGGCGACATGATTCCACAAATGTGGTTCTACCCATCATCGGTGCGATAACGAACATTGGAACGGATCATGTCATGCAACTCGGTCCGACGATCAAAGATATTGCCCGGGAAAAAGCGGGGATTATGAAATCGAGCATGCCGACCGTGACGGGAGCTTATGGCGAGGCATTGACCGTCATTGAAGAGACGGCGAAAGAAAAACATGCGAAATTATATCGACTCGGGCGGGAATTTCGGATCGAAAACATTGAGCCGCTAGCCGATGGGGAGCAGTTTACGTTTATTTCACCATTTAAAACATATGAAGCCCTGCAAATTTCCATGTTTGGCTCACATCAGGTGCATAATGCGGCAGTCGCCTTGATGGTCGTGGAATATTTACATTACTATTTTGCCCTCGATCTATCCGAAGAAGACATCCGGAAAGGATTAAAAAAAGCCAAATGGCCGGGGCGTTTTGAAATCCTGTCGCACGACCCGCTCGTTATTTTGGATGGCGCTCATAATTTGGAAGCCATGCAAGCGCTTGTGGAGACGGTTCAAAAGCATTTTCCAAAACGCCATGTGAAAGTCTTGTTTGCGGCCGTCAAAGATAAAGATCACCGTGCTCTCCTGAATACATTGTCCGAGCTGACTCAAGACATCACTTTAACGAGCTTTGAAAATCCACGAGCGATTTCGGCAGATGCATTAAAAACCTATTTGCCTAATGCTCGACTCGAAGCGGATTGGCGTAAGACGTATGAAGCCCTTAGGAATAACCTTGCAGAAAACGAGCTTTTACTCGTTACGGGTTCATTGTACTTCGTTTCTGAAATTAAGCGGCTTGATTAGAAAGCATAGGGCAAGTTAAAGGTGAAACTAAATTTAAAAAATATAAATTTTTCGCGATAGATTGTTAATATTTTCATGGAAATTTGGTAAAATAGTTTTAGGTAGGAACACCTAAAAAGCTAGAGGGATGTCGTTTTCGATTCTTTAGGGGTGGGGGAGAATGTGACATGCAAGCGCAAATTCGCCGTGTGATTTGGCTTTTAGCAGCGGTCATTTGGCCGCTGACGTTTCTTTTAACTTGGGTGATTGCACCGCCAAAAATTGATGGGACGATTTGGCCGGTCATTGGCATGGGCGTTTTAATGATCCTGATCTCCCTTTCCTCTTTTAAAGTAAAAGAAACGAATATTTTTGTGGTGGGCGGCCTGTCCCTTGCAGCTTTTCTCATCTATGGCGTCTTTGTCGAAATGGTTTTAATGCAAATGGCCCTTTTTACCGGTATGTTAAAACGACGGTTGGCTAAGGAAGAATGGTTTCGTTATGCCTTCAACATGACGATGTTTATCCTAATGTCCGCATTCTCTGCACTCGTCTTTTATGCGCTGGGCGGCGAAACAGGGGTAGCGCAGGAAGTAAGCTTCAAGATATGGCCGACATTGGGATATGTGCTGACATCGTTTATTTTAAATCAGACCATTTTATACTATTTTTATAAAGTTTATTATGGTACTGGGGAATTGTTCGGTAAAGATGTGTTAGTAGAATTGATCAATACCGCGGTCGTCTCACCGATTGGCGTCATTTTCTACTTTATCTATATTCAACTGGAAAGCCTGTCCATTCTCATCATGGCCGTGCCCATTGTGACGATGGCGATCATTTTCTGGTTGATTAATAACAGTTATGAACTGAATGATCTATTGCGAAAAACGAATGAAGCTGGCAGTCAATTGGCGGAAAAACTGAATGTTCAAGAAATCCATGAGATGTTCTTTAGCCATCTCAACAAAATTTTAAAAACAGATTATGTGTTTATCTTGCAAGCTGAAGAGGACTCACGCCATTACGCCATCAAGAGTTACTTTATTTGCCCACAGGTTTTGGAGGAATACCGAGTGTCGGCGGAAAGAAGCGTTCGCTGGCCGACCGAACTGACGAGAAAAAACTTTTTGGCCGGGACACGAAAGGATTGGCGCCGCCTGTTGAAAGGGTTTTTGCCGGTAAGTGCACAATCTGTGCTCGTCATTCCGACACACCGCCATCAGGATACCCTTGGCGCCGTCGTTTGTGCCTCTGAGAAACGCCGTTTATATGGCAAACAACATTTAATGGTTCTTGAGATTTTAACGAACTTTTTCTTCATTGCGATCGAAAATGCCGAAAGCTACGAACGAAAAAAACGGGAAAGCGAATGCGATCCGCTCACAGGTCTATACAACTATCGCTTTTTCACGAAACTTTTGGAGACCCAATATCAATTGGCGAATGGCAAGCCATTTTCCATCGTAATGATTGATTTAGACCACTTTAAACTAATTAATGATACATATGGTCACGAGAACGGAAACATCATCCTAAAAGAAGTTGCCAAGCGGTTGTGTGCCATCATCGGAGACCGCGGAACGGTAGCGCGCTACGGTGGGGAAGAATTTATTTTGCTTATACCTGATACTGGAAGCCAGTTATGTTATGAAATGGCTGAAGAAATCCGCCAGCGCATATCGAATGAACCTTTCCTCATCACGACAAGCGGCGACCACAAACGGCTCGTGCATGTGACGGCAAGCATTGGCCTTGCGACTGCTCCAGGCCAGGGAGAAGATCCTCTTTCCCTTATTCGCAATGCCGATCGAGCGATGTATGCTGGAGCGAAGCAGCGCGGCCGCAATCGCGTGGCCACTTATATCGGATAAAACATGGACCGCTACCTTTCATGAAGAAGCGGTCTTTTTTCATTCTGAATCCCTGATATCCTTTTTTGTCCATATTCAAACGTTTATGTCGAAAAGAATTTTCCTGATAGCGACAAATGTCTTGTCCATTTTCGGCCGGGCGGTGCTACCCTTAAAAATTAGAACAGATGGGAAAGGAGCGCTCGTCCTTGACAAAAACCCGCAAAAATCAAGAGGATGTCATCGTTACATTTAACGGGAAAAACCATAGGCTGAAAGATTGGATGAAAAATGAAAAAGCTGCGGTCGATGACGATGCTTCTTTAAATTGGCGCAAAGTGTTTGAGGAACATACCCCAAAACCCGACAACAGTGAACCGGCTCCGACTGGATTTGTGCCTTATAAAAAGGTAAAAAAGAAGCGGCTCCATAAACCCAACTATGGATTCGGTCAGCTTTTTAAAATGTTTTGGATTCCGTTTTTATCGGCTGTTGTTGTCGGTCTAGGCATTGGGTTTACCGTACTTCTAATGTTTTCGGATCATAAAACCAACCATGCCAAAGCTCCGGAAGCCCCAGAGGCTGTTGCGACGAGTGCTGAATTGAAAGTGAATACGTTGGATGGGACCCCTTTTTCCATGACTGTTCAAGTGCTTCAGGAAAATTCCTATAAAACAGAAGCCGGAGCCAAGGAAGACTTAAGCCAACTGAAAGAAAATGAAAAGCCGGGGGCCGTCTTAAAAGAAAACGGCAATTATAAAGTCATCGTTGGTCTAGCCAAAGATGAGGTCACCCGAAAACAATTGGCGAATACATTTGGGGGAATGGCTCTTTACGGCAAAGCCTTCTCTTTCTCACCGAAAGCTGTAAGAACATCCCAACAGGTTGGTGAGTTTTTAATTGATGGGAAAAATCTCATGATGGCGATGGTCCCTTTATCGACAGAAAAAGCGCTCGGGAAGAAAATTGATGACACAAAACTTTCGGTGCTTAATGAAAAACTGAATCATTGGGCGGCGATCGATCAATTAAACGTTACAGGTTCCCTTAAGAAAGATTTAACTTTTTTTAGAGGTGCCGTCGAATCGGCATACAGCCATTTGGAAGGTAAAGACGACCCCGATTCTGCTCAACAATCTTTATTAGATGCTTTGGCGAGCTATCAAAAAATTGTTACGGCCTTAAATCCTTAACTATCATCGAACTTTAAGAAACCTTTTCTAATTTTTTTGTGGTGAATGTCATAAAATCACATCTTTTGACGAAAACTTTCTCGAAAGGTCTTGTGCCCACGCGCCGGAATTTCATATAGTGACAATGTTCGCGGCATTTGCTATATTGTAGATATAAGTCGAAACACTCCGCACGCGACTTCCCGCACAAGGCCCCTCTTTTCAACATCAAGCTCTTCTACCAATTTTTCCCGGGATCAAATAACGACATAATGAATGGGTTTACACCTGCACGCGAAAACGACTTCGTTTGGTCGTTGGTTATTCGTCACGTGCGGATGTCGTCGGCTGAAAATCATGCTTTTATCAAAGGAGGATTTTAGTTTGACGGAACCCGCACTGATGATTCGTGATGTCCCGAAAGAAGAAAGGCCGCGTGAGAGACTCATTAAGGAAGGAGCGAACAAACTTTCAAACCAGGAACTGTTATCCATAGTCTTGAGAACAGGCTATAAGGATGAATCCGTCTTGTCTCTTGCAGGAAGAGTGTTGCACAAGTTTCAGGGGCTGAGAATGCTAAAGAGCGCGACCGTGGAAGAACTGCAATCAGTGAAAGGCATCGGCTTGACGAAGGCGACACAAATCATTGCAGCATTAGAACTGGGAATTCGTCTAGCCTCGGAAAGGCCGGAGGAACGGTATGTCATCCGTTCACCACAAGATGGTGTCAAATATGTCATGGACGAGATGCGGTATTTGTCACAAGAACACTTTGTTTGTTTATATCTCAATACGAAAAACCAAGTGATTCATCGGCAAACCATTTTTATTGGGAGCCTCAACGCCTCGATCGTTCATCCCCGCGAAGTGTTTCGAGAAGCCTTACGCCGTTCGGCGGCCTCTCTCATTTGTTTCCACAATCATCCGAGTGGCGACCCCTCTCCGAGTCAAGAAGACATCGAAGTAACCAAGCGGCTGGTCGAATGCGGATTTTTAATAGGGATTGAAGTATTGGACCATATTATTATTGGAGATCAAAAATTTGTCAGCCTTAAGGAAAAAGGTATTGTTTAACACTATTTTTTTTCACAGATTTAAGCTATAATTTTAGTCATGAGTTTTTCGACATGAAGGGAGTTTACATACATGTTTGGCGGATTTACTAGAGATATGGGCATTGACTTGGGTACAGCCAATACCTTAGTTTATGTGAAAGGAAAGGGTGTCGTCGTTCGTGAGCCATCAGTCGTTGCGAAGCGCATCGACACAGGCACGATTGAAGCGGTGGGGAATTCAGCGAAGAACATGATTGGCCGCACACCAGGCAATATCGTTGCTCAAAGGCCATTGAAAGACGGTGTAATTGCAGATTTTGAAACAACAGCCACCATGCTAAAATATTTTATTGCTCAGGCGACCCGAGGCCGGTCTGTGTTCTCAAGGAAGCCAAACGTGATGGTAGGTGTCCCTTCCGGCATTACCGCCGTTGAGAAAAGGGCTGTGGAAGATGCCACAAAGCAGGCTGGTGCTAAGGAAGCTTTTACCATTGAAGAGCCGTTTGCAGCGGCAATTGGCGCCGATCTTCCGGTATGGGAACCAACCGGTAGCATGGTTGTCGATATCGGCGGTGGCACGACGGAAGTCGCCATCATCTCTTTAGGTGGCATCGTGACGAGCCAATCCGTGCGGGTCGCCGGTGATGAAATGGATGAGGATATCATCCACTATGTGAAAAAAACGTATAACCTCATGATCGGCGAGCGCACGGCTGAACAGCTGAAACTGCAAATCGGTTCGGCAGGTAAGCCCGATGTTTATGAAGACATGGAGATTCGTGGGCGCGACCTTGTTACGGGGCTTCCGAAAACGATCACAGTGACTGCGGAAGAAATCTCTGAAGCTCTGAGCGATACGGTCAACCAAATCATTGATGCCGTTAAAATCACTTTGGAGAAAACACCACCGGAACTTGCAGCTGATATCATGGATCGCGGCATTGTATTAACCGGCGGCGGCGCTCTTCTTCGGAATTTGGACAAAGTTCTGAGTGAAGAGACGAAGATGCCTGTAATTATTGCTGATAACCCACTCGATTGCGTGGCGATCGGCACGGGACGGGCGCTGGAGAGCTTACCGCTGTTAAAATCAAAAGCGGGAATCACCTCTCGGTCCGGATCCAAGTAATGAAGTAGGTGCTTTCGATGCCCGGTTTTTTTAATAAAAAACTGATCATTTTATTAACCAGCCTGATTTTGCTCGTGGCATTAATCGGATTTTCCCTTAAAGAACGAACGAAGTTATCGTGGCCGGAGCAATTCGTGCATGACACGGTCGGTTGGTTCCAATTTGTTTTCAATAAACCCGCTCAATATGCAGCGGGTTTATTTGAGAACATCGAAGAAATTCGAAATGTTTATAAAGAGAACAAAAAGCTTAAAGCTGAATTGCGCGATTATGCTGAACTCCATGCCAAGTATTATGACTTAAAGTCAAAATATGAGAATTTGGAAAAACAATTACACGTCGATGCTTTAAGCGCAAGCAAAGCCCATATTGCCCCTGTGATTGGCCGTTCCTTTGACCAATGGAATCAAATGATCATCGTCGGTAAAGGCAGTCAGTCCGGCATTCAAAAAGGCATGGCCGTTCTTACACCGGAAGGCTTTATCGGGCGCGTCACCTCTGTGTCCCAATTTACAAGCGAAGTCACGCTTATTACTGACCCGTCTGATAATAATCAAATTTCTGCTTTTGTCGTGACAAAAGGCGGGAAGAAATATAATGGCATGATCGAAGGCTACGATCAAAATAAACATGTGCTTCTGCTGAAAAAACTGCCGATTGACGCCAAAATTAAAAAAGGCGATTTCGTCATGACCTCCCGGCTTGGCGGTGTTTTTCCTGATGATTTGCTAATCGGCAAAGTCGTTTCTGTAAAGCCCGACCCATACGGCTTGACAAAAGTCTGTGAGGTTGAACCCGCTGCCGATTTTAATAACATCGACTATGTGGATATCATCGAAAAAACATCTCTGAGCCCAAATGGGGTGGACACACCATGAAAACGGTGAAACTTTTTCTTGTTCTCTTTATTTTTTTTATTTTACAAGGAACCGTCATGCAGGTGTTTTCACCAGCCTGGTTTGGCCTTCACTTTGTGAGTGTCCCGCATTTTGTTTTAATGGGCACGATCATGGTCGGGTTGTTTTATGATCGCACACAAGCGGTTTGGTATGGCCTTTTTTTTGGCTTTTTGATCGATTTGATCTATACAAATGTTTGGGGAGTTTACGCTTTTTGCATATCGCTGACAGCGTACGTGCTTTCCTACCTCGCCCGCGTTTTTCATCTTTACTTAATTATTGTCTTTTTTATCGGACTAGCGGGTGTCGTGTTGCTAGAATTGGAAGTTTACGGGATTTACGGATTAATAGGAAAAATCACGATGGGGTTTTCGGATTACCTGGAGTGGCGGTTAATGCCGACCCTCGTCGTCAACGGCGTGTTCTTACTCATTATCTTTTATCCTTTCAGGCGTTTATTGCTGCGGATGGCATTGGAACAAACCGACGAATGATAAAAGTTAGGTCATAACAGTTTTTGTTGGAGAAAGTATGACGATAGATGGATAAAACGCTTTTTATAAAAAAGGAAAGTGCCTCTTCTTTGTCGAATAGATAAAAAGATGCACTAATGGCTTTGTATCGATTTTAGGGGTGAAGGCATTTATGAGCTATCAACGACCGCCGGTAATGATTAAGGGCGTCAAAGACGGCCTGATCCTGAAACTAGATGACCAATGTTCTTATGATGAGCTGATAAAGGCGCTTAAGAATAAATTGGCGGAGCGTCGGCATCATTACTTGGACGGTCCGCTCGTCTCCGTTAAAGTGGTTTGTGGCAACCGTTTTTTAAATGAAAAGCAGAGAGAAGAAATACAATCCGTTATCCGCTCGGAACAAAAATTATTTGTTGCCGAGATTGAATCGAATGTGATGACAAAAGAAGAATGCGAAACACGCCTCAAACAAGCGCAGCTGAAAGAAGTCGTTCAAATTGTCCGTTCCGGTCAAATTTTACATATCGAAGGTGACGTTTTGCTCATCGGCGATGTCAATCCCGGAGGTAAGATCATCGCCGGTGGCAACATTTATATACTAGGGGCGTTGCGCGGCACAGCCCACGCGGGTTACGGGGGCGCGACCGATAAAGTGATTGCCGCTTCTCTCATGAAGCCTACGCAGTTAATGATCGGCGACGTCATGAATCGGCCTCCGGACCAACCCGATGAGGAACCGCACTATATGGAATGTGCGTTTTACGATCCTGATCAAGACCAGATTGTGATTGATCGTTTGCAATCTTATTTTAGAAAAAACAGTGTTGAAAATAAGATGTTGCTTGAAGGAGTGAAACAGGCATGGGGGAAGCAATAGTCATCACATCGGGTAAAGGCGGCGTCGGCAAAACTACAACAACAGCAAATATCGGAACAGCACTTGCATTACAAGGGAAAAAAGTTTGTTTGGTGGATACGGATATTGGTTTGCGTAATCTTGATGTCATTATGGGATTGGAAAATCGCATCATTTACGATCTTGTCGATGTTGTTGAAGGCCGTTGCCGCTTGAACCAAACCTTTATAACTGACAAGCGCTTCGATTGTCTCAAACTTGTCCCAGCCGCCCAATCCAAGGATAAAAGTGCCGTGGAACCGGGTCAACTCAAGAATATCATTGACGAACTAAAGCGCGATTTCGATTATGTCCTTATTGATTGCCCGGCCGGTATTGAACGCGGATTTAAAAATGCGATTGCCGGTGCCGATAAGGCCATCGTTGTGACGACCCCGGAAAAATCAGCGGTAAGGGATGCCGACCGAATTATTGGGCTTTTAGAGCAAGAATCACACATTGAACCGCCGAAACTCATCATCAATCGGGTGCGCAACCATATGATGAAATCCGGTGCCATGCTTGAAATTGATGAGATCCTTGATGTACTCGCCATCGATTTACTCGGCATCGTCATTGATGATGAAGAGGTCATTGCTGCTGCGAATAAAGGTGAACCCATTGCCTTAAATCCCAATTCTAAAGCGTCCCTTGCCTATCGCAACATCGGACGCCGCATCCTTGGCGAAAGCGTCCCGTTAATGTCTTTGGAAGAAAACAAAGGATTTTTTACAAAAATGAAAAAACTATTGGGCATGCGATGAGTCGGCACGCAACGAATACGGATGAATCATGAATATTTCGGATTCATCCTTTTTTTACTGGAAAGAAAGTCTATCCTTTTCAGTTCAACATAAGGGCAACGAAGGCTTTTCCTTTACCCAAATGATTTGATAGAGCTCTTTATTTTTGGAACGGCGGATCAACAGAAGGCGCCTTCCATTACCTTTATTTACCGTTGAAAATTCCATTGATCATTTCCCGCGCGGATGCTATAATGAAGAATGCTGCTCACGATATCGGCAGCTAAATAGGGAATAATCACCTTTTCCATTTTATTTACAAAGGTTTTGTCAAAAAAACCATTGGATTTTAATCCAGTTAATAGGATATACAACTTATAGTAGTAATTAAGATTTTCGTTTTCAGCTAATTTCATTCCCTCCTTACACAAATCTAATGCTTTTGATACTTGCCCTTGATTTTTATATTCATAAGCTAAAAGATAAAGGGTGCTGAGCTTTTCTTCTACCGCTAGTTTAAGATCTAAAGCTTTAGTTAAAAACATAATAGCTTTTTGATGATTCTCAATCTGTGAGTATAGATATCCTAAATTATGATAAATTTTTCCGAGCATTCTCCTATCACCAATTTTTGATAGGGTGTTAGCTATATTCAAATAGTATTCCTCAGCCATTTGGTGTTGTCCTAATTTATTGTAGTTGATGCCTAATAATAATTTACAATCAATAATTCTCTTGATGTTAATATCATCGTTATACATTTTTAATGCAATTTCAGTATGGTAAATGGATTTAGATACTTGATGCAATCGAGTAAAAGAAAGTCCTAAAAGATACTCAATATGGGCGTCATTGTTACTCCTATTGGTTAACTCCCTTGCCTTTAAGAACAGTTTATTACTTTCGAAGATGTCACCAAAATGGTACTCGTATAATCCGAGTGATTTATAATACCATATCCTTGTTTCTTCAAACAGGAATCTTTCAAGTTCTTTTAATTCTTTTTTTTGTTTTGACGCTTGAGCAAAATCTTTTTTAATAATAGCGAGCTCAAACAAGATAACCTCTACTGCCGTTATTATGTATGGATCATTTGTCTTTTTCAAACTCTCAAAATTCTCATCTTCAATAAATTCAATTTCTCTTTCTTTAACCGAATGATAAAGTTCCCTTAAAGTTCTCATGTGATTCTCAAAATCATTTGTCAATAGATCCTCAAGTTCTATTTTTAATCTCTTACATAGCAATTTCAAAATATCATTTGTTGCATTCATTTTATTATTCTCCAATTTGCTCAAATAGGTTATTGAGCAAATTCCTTTGGATAAACTGGCTTGAGTTAGCCCTAATTGTTTTCTCCTATAAAAGATTTTGTCTCCGATATGCATTTTCCTATACTCCTTAAAATATTTTAAAGTTTACCGTCTTGTCTAGTACTAATATACCATTTTTACATAATTTTGAATAACTCCTATTAGTGCAAAAATAACACCAAAAAGGGGTTTTGGTATATATTTCATAAAAATACACAAAAATATTCCTTATTTAATGTAAAATTTCATTTTTAAAATGGGTTAATATGGGTAAAGGCTCTTAATTTTATCAATACCGTTTTAATAAATAAGGTGTTAATATAATGAAAAAGATTGGCAATTGATGTTGACTGCAATTTGGTATGACCTACTTTTACCTGAAAGGAGCATACATTTTCCTTGAATTAAATTCATATGGTGATTGGCGATGGATTGAAAATATAACTAAGCAGCCCATCACTCAAACAATCATTGATTATTGCAAGAGTATTCTTTCAAACAAGAATATAGAAGCTGTAAAATAAACATATAAACCTCTTATTCATCAACTGATTCATATCTGATTAAATTATTCTACTATAGTAGGGGGCACAAGGCGAAATTGCTCTGGAATAATAAAAACTTCACGATCCTTTTTTTAGGTCGAATGATCACTAATATCGGTGATAGTCTTTACTATGTGGCTGCTATGTGGCTTGTATATTCACTGAGCAAAGATCCGTTTTATTCCGGGATAGCCGGTTTTTTGCTCTTATTACCTATGAGTTTGCAATTTTTTACAGGTCCATTGGTGGATCGTTGGTCGATTAAAAAGACCTTAGTCACCACTCAAGTTTTACAATTCTTTTTAATCATGGTGATCCCTGTTGCTTATCAATTAGACTTTTTAACGGTAGAATTATTATTGTTTATTATTGTAGTTGCAGCATTTATTGAGCAATTTGCCTACCCATCTCAAACAAAAGCATTACCTATAATTCTAAAAAGGGATGAAATCGTTAAAGGGAATTCACTATTTTCGTTTGCTTACAAGGGAATAGACATGATTTGTAATGCAATCGGCGGGTGGCTTGTTACCGTATTTAGTGCCATTGCCATTTTTATAATAGATGCTATTACATTTGTTATAGTAGCCGGTTTATTTAGTTTCCTTTCTCTGTCGAGGTTAAATGGAATTTCAAAGAGAATGAAGAAGAGATCTAAAATAAATTTCAAAAGCTATTTTGCGGAGTTAAATGAGGGCTTTTCAATCGTTTTCCATTCTTTACTAGCCGCATTTTTATTCGGTTCTATATTATGCAATTTCGCTCTTGGAGCTTCAACGGCAGTTTTACCCTCTTTTTCTAGTCAAAAGGGGGGAGCTGAGGTTTATGGCTTGTTTTTAGCATCTGAGTCCATAGGCGTTCTTATTGGTTCATTATTGTCATCTTGGACGGGTAAATTTAGAGTTGGGTATTTTTCTATAATTTCTTTTCTACTAGGGTCTGTATGTTGGTTTATTGCAGCTACAGTTCCATGGATAATAGTAAGCATTGTTTTTTACGGTGTTGCCTGGATACCTATTGGAACTTCTAATGTGCTACTTGGGGCGGTAAAGCAATCTGTAGTGCCGGCTCATATTTTGGCACGTGTAAGTTCAGTTACTTACAGCATGAGCGCTATTGCAATGCCCTTGGGATCTTTATTAGGGGGTTATTTAGCAAAAATATTTGGAAGCACCATCGTTTTTGCACTTTCTAGTACGGGATTTTTAGTCATTGCCATAGTATGGTTTGTTCACTCAAAGTTACGCACATTACCACCGATACAAGATATGACTCCATCAACCTTCCAATTAGACTATTTAATAAATGAATGAAGAAGAAGTCTAATAAACTTATATCCAACGATAACAACTGCTTAAGGCCTATTTAGGGCCATTTTCTATTTGGAAAATGCTCGCCTTGATTAACCATTGGCATAATCATTAGTGCATTCTAATGAAGGAGTAATATGACTTAAAGCTTTTTTGTATATTCCGGGAACAGATCAAAAAGGTTGGTTCAAGCAGATTGATCAAAATGGGTACAAATAGAGGAGTTAGATAAAAAAGCGAAAGAATACGGATTGTTAATTGAACGCGATATTTCAGAGGCATATGCTGGCGGTAAAGCGATTTACTAAATTATCCGTGAAAATAAAAAAACTGTGAGCCGAGTCAGCATAGGACTTGGTGCTGATTGGAGGATTCCTTATTGGGGTCAGAAGCAACGATTTATAGAAGGCAACAGAAGGCTCTGCCGTCGCCGAAAAGGGCGGGTAGAGCCAAGTTTTTCTCCAGAACAAGAAGTGTAAAAGATAAGATGGCGGTAAAATCCGGAATTCCGCGTATAAAACCAAATAGCCAGAGGATAAAGCTACAAAAGATAGCGAAAATCCTTAAGATCAGAAGTAACAAAATCGTCTTGGCCAACCATGCAGAAAAAGCAGTACCATAAATTGATAAATCCGAAGACTGTAAGTTGGACATGTCATAACTTGTCCCTCCGCCTCATAAATTGGATTAAGGATTACAACGTGAGGGATGATGTGATATGGCCAGAATTGATGAGATTAGAAAAAGGCATAGGGAGCGGCGCGAACGTTTCGTCCAATCTGTAAGGTCAAAAGGTTGGGGCATCCCCAACGACGTGTTTTCACCCGAAAAGTCAGGGCTAAACGGTTCAGTGATGAAGCCACGGGAGAGTGCTTCACAAACATTTTTAATTAAATGTGTGATTTCAGCGGCGCTAGTGTTTGGGGCTGGCATTTTTTATAAAAGTTATGCCAATGCCTTCCCAGAGGCAGAGAAGATCATCCATTATGCCCTAAACGAAGATGTCAACTTCGCGAAGGTTTCGGATTGGTATGAACAAAAATTCGGCGAGCCGCTAGCCCTCTTACCATCGGATATACCTAGCGAAAAAGTCTCATTAAAAAATAAAGGTTTTTCGATTCCGGTCAGCGGCGGACTGACGGTGACAAAGGATTTTTCCGATACCAATCAAGGTATTTTCATTCAAACCGAAAAGGACGCAAAAGTAGAGGCGATTGAAAGTGGTTTTGTTGTCTCCGTTAACGAAAAAAAAGAAATTGGTAAGACCATCATCATTCGCCATAGTGATGGCACGGAATCTTGGTATGGCAAATTAGATAAAGTGAATGTCAAACCATATGATTTTGTTAAAAAAGGGCAAATCATTGGTACGGTTACCAAAAACAGTAGCGAAAATAAAGGGATCTTTTATTTTGCGATCAAAGAGGGTGATCATTTTATCGATCCTATTCAGGTGATACAGTTTGAATAAGGGAGTCTTTAAAAGATCTACGGTTCCGAGAAACCCAGTGGATGCAAACGAACGATTCCAATGGTTATTTAAAAAGTTTCGGATTCACCCGATATTTTGGATGGTTCTTGGTGCAGGTATTTTGACCGGTCATTTTTGGGAAGTTCTAACGGTCCTTTTTATTGTTCTTGTTCATGAATGTGGTCATACTTTTATGGCCCTTCATTACGGTTGGCGGCTTGAATCGGTCGAAATCTTACCATTCGGAGGCATAGCCCGCGTCAATGAACACGGGACAAGGCCGATGAAAGAGGAATGGTGGGTGATATTGGCCGGACCCATTCAGCATCTTTGGCTCCCGATCGTTTCGTATCTGCTTCTCGGATGCTCTTTTTGGAACGAGCAAAATCACGAGATTTTTCTGCAGCGAAATGGGATGATTTTAATGTTTAACTTGTTGCCCATTTGGCCATTGGACGGTGGAAAAATCTTGCTTCTTTTATTATCGCTGAAACTCCCCTACCAAAAAGCGTATCGTCTGGCACTATTGTTAAGCGCTTTATTTTTGCTCATCATCACAGGCTGGATTGTCTGGCACACCACTTTTTTATTAAACTATTCCAT
>Ga0310838_1000795_pt1 | contig 22008 bp, 20 predicted proteins | sample SM_ome_6_FD_202241 | JGI IMG/M metagenome (GOLD analysis project Ga0310838, IMG submission 202241) | Sorghum-adapted microbial communities enriched on stacked mutant (SM) sorghum from Joint BioEnergy Institute, Emeryville, California... ...
AAAGGTCAGGCCATATCTTTTTTAGTTTTCCTATACCGAAAACTGAGAGAGTACCGAAACCCTTACCCTTTGCCACTCTTTGCTGTTATAGTTTTCCTATACCGAAAACTGAGAGAGTACCGAAACTCACATCCCGGATTTCGTGCCAAGTCTTTTGTTTTCCTATACCGAAAACTGAGAGAGTACCGAAACCAGCTGTAGAAATTATCCCGAGTTTACTTTGTTTTCCTATACCGAAAACTGAGAGAGTACCGAAACGCGCAATACCATACGGAAACGAACAAAAATGTTTTCCTATACCGAAAACTGAGAGAGTACCGAAACATCGGCGGTGATGAATGATGCAAGTGACCAGTTTTCCTATACCGAAAACTGAGAGAGTACCGAAACATAGTGCAGCCTGGTTTCCTCTTCTACTTTGTTTTCCTATACCGAAAACTGAGAGAGTACCGAAACTAGGGAATTTGGTGGTAGCGCATATTTATTGTTTTCCTATACCGAAAACTGAGAGAGTACCGAAACACAACACGATTGATGATTTGCCGTTTCTCAGTTTTCCTATACCGAAAACTGAGAGAGTACCGAAACCTGGAAATGGTTATGGCGTTGATGGAGACAGTTTTCCTATACCGAAAACTGAGAGAGTACCGAAACGTTTCACTGTCAATCATCTCCTTAACCAACGTTTTCCTATACCGAAAACTGAGAGAGTACCGAAACTCGGTCAATGGGAGAAAGAGTACGGTTTAGTTTTCCTATACCGAAAACTGAGAGAGTACCGAAACGCACTTTTCACAAAAGAAATAGTCAATCCTGTTTTCCTATACCGAAAACTGAGAGAGTACCGAAACTAGCTTCATCGGCAATTCTTTGGCGCATAGGTTTTCCTATACCGAAAACTGAGAGAGTACCGAAACTATCCCGGAACGTGTATTTTCGGGTTGCAAGTTTTCCTATACCGAAAACTGAGAGAGTACCGAAACAGATTGAACCACAGGCGACAGACAGCGAAAGTTTTCCTATACCGAAAACTGAGAGAGTACCGAAACCAGCATCATACTCGGTAGCAACCAAAAAACGTTTTCCTATACCGAAAACTGAGAGAGTACCGAAACGCATTCATACAAACTTTATAAATAGCTGCAGTTTTCCTATACCGAAAACTGAGAGAGTACCGAAACTTTGGCGCTAACAACCGGAATGCGAAAGGGGTTTTCCTATACCGAAAACTGAGAGAGTACCGAAACCTCACCACCCATTTTATCAGATCTCCGTTTTATTGGCTACGAGGCATCCAAAAAGGATTGAATATTGTTGGAAAACCTTGATTTATCAAGGGAAATTTGGATTCCCAGCTCCTTAAACATTGTATAAATGAGTATAGCAAGGGCCTCGCTTACTTCAAACGATTTTTCAATAATATGGTCTACATTCATGGAGTTATCCACAGCTTCCATAGTATAATTAACGGCTTTAACATATAATTCATCATCACAGGCAAACGGTAAGGCATTAATGATCTTACGCTTTATTGTTTCAAAAGAAGCTTGATTTATAATCTTATCATGAATCATTAAATTTTTATTTCCATCAACGTTGATATCTGTCACAAGAATAAACTTAATGCCTTTATCCGCATATTTTCTTATGACACTGTGCAATGACTTAATATTTGCTTCATTGCAATACAATTCAGGAAGTTCTAAGATCACCAAACGCTTTTTATCAATGAACTTATTAGCAAAAAGTTTTAATAACATCATTTTAAAGTCAAAGGGCGCCATCTGTTCCTTAATGGGTTGGAAAACTAAATATTTTTTTAAATCATCTTCGGTGAGTGGGAAAAAATTCGCCTTTAAACCATATTCACCAAGATTATTACTCAAAACATCCAATTCTTCCGTCATTTCATCCCAGAGTGTTGTCAAATTATAAAATAAAGGGGAAGACGTCAATTTACCAATTAATTCATCTGCCAAAGGTTTTAACGGCGATTTTGAAGTCATTTTGGTTAATTCAATTTCTGCATCAAAAGGAATAAACAAACATTCCCAATCCTTCTTGTACAGGGGTTGGGTATCTTCAAAAATTTCGACAGGACTGTTTTTGGAATCAAAAAAATCATGAATATGACGGATTAAAGTAAACCATTCCCATCGGGCTGATTTCAGTATTGTTACAGGACCTGTTTCTATAACAAATTCCTTATTATCAACTTTAATGGACCACTGGATCATAATATCACCATCGGATCATCCGTAATTTTTTCTTCCTGTATCGTTTTACCGCCTACTAGAATAAGCATCTTTTCATATTGCTTCTCAGTAACTCCCATTATACGAATCGAGCCTTTATCTGGTAAATTTCTTTTTAGACTATCAATATACTGAATTAAACTAATTCGATTTGGGAATATCTTTGCATATACAGAAAATTGCAACATCGTAAATCCATTATTGATCAAATATTTTCTGAACCTTGCATATACTCGACGTTCAGCGGTTGTATTCATCGGCAGATCGAAAAATAACATTAACCTCATAACCCTATACGGCGATCCCATCACGAGGATACTCCAAAAGATTCACGTCTTTCATGTTCATCGCTTTGATGAATGACTGAACAAATAAATCAATTGCATTGAGCACCGTCTGCCTTTGCCCGCCGATATCGAGTTTTGCACTTAGGCGTCGAATCAATTGTTGCTTAACTTCTTTCGAAAGGTAATCGGAGTCTTTCACCGTAGTGGCCACCCATAGGTCTACAACAGGCCGAAAAACTTCCATGCAGTCATCCGCTAAATTAAATGCATTAAATTGATTACGATGTCCAATCCCAAGAGCTGGATGAAGTCCGTATGCGACAATGGTTCTTGTTACACAAGCACGAAGAACGATATAACCGTAGTTTAAAGCCGCGTTATAGCTGTCCACGGAACCGCGTTCCCTGCGGAAATTTTCTCCAAATAGTTCATTGAAATACAGCCTTGCCGCATGTCCTTCCCGGTTATGCAAATCGTCAAACTCAACCTCATTAGCAAGTATTTGTAACCGCCTGGATACATCAGAACTTTTATTCAAATACTCCAATACAGAGCGTTGGTTATTGATTTTAATTTGAACAATCCTTTTCCACATTTCACCTTTTATGGATTCATCCCATTCTAGTTGTTGCTTAAGAACACCATATACTCGATAATGACTATATAAACCTAAAGAGAAAACATTTGGATTGTGCGATTCATTACAAATAATCAGTAGAATATGATAATCTGCTAATTTGTTAAGAAGACGGCCAGTAATGACCGTTCTTAGGTTGTCAACAATAATCGTATGAATGTCCGATAAAGGGATCAATATCTCTTGTTCATCTTTTATTACTTTCAGATTGTCGAGATACAACTTCATTTCCTCGGCTTCTTCAATGTAGATAATCCGCCAGCTCATACGCTTCCTCTCCTATAATATAAGTTTCATAGAAAAGGAAAAAGACCCCGAGATGGGGTCTTTGAGTTCGGGATAAACCCTTGTTTCGGTAGGTTCATCCCAGTTTGCGGTATAGGGTGATAGATTTCTCTATCACACGTATAATATACCCCATCTCGTTATAATTGTAAAGTACTTTTGAAATTTTCCTTTTCTATTTTATAAGTATTGCCCAAAACATCGACATTATACTTATAAAAGTTTTTAATCGTGGATGGGGTTAGCAGCCCTTCTTTTCTTTCTTCTTTTTTCTTATATATATAATCAACCTCTATTATATTTTGACGGGGGTTATTATCGCCCCGGAAAACTCTTTCCGTATATACCCCGTCCTTCTCATACGAGATACGGTCATTTTTGTACAAACTAAATTGAAATTCATAGGAATCATCAATATTCTTATATGGTTGTTGTTTCTCCGCCTCGTATCTTTCCATATCTAGAACATATTTATTACCTTGCCGTTTAAACCAATAATACGGCACGCCAAGATATTTATAATGACCATCAGAATTCTTATACACATCAATGCGTACACCTTTAATGGTCAACAATACAACATCATTTTTGGCATTTGGGTATTTATCAGTTATCTTCATATGAACGCCTAATTTGCGATCATAATACTTTAACCGTTTAACCGGTACCTTGCGATCCTTCATGATGTAACCATGCTCGTCATAAAAAGCCTTGAAAGGATTATCATGATTTTTATATTCATCAATAATCTTTTGAATTAATTGGAATGTATCTATATTATGTTGAAAAAGTAAGAAGTTTTCCGGATTCTTCTTTATTTTCTTAATGACTGCATCTGCTTGTTTTTTATCCATTTGATAAAGGTTAGGCGTACGACCAAGGTAGAAAACCTCTCCATCTTTTTTACGGGTTCCGTAAATTGTTTGATTGGACATGCTTCGGTTCGCTTTACGATCCACTTTGTGTGAATATTTCACTTTTGACTCGACATTCTTTAGGTTCCTAATAAAATTAATAAACGCATGATCAAAAAATTTATTCTCATCCAAGATTTCCCCGGTATCGAAGTTTACGATAACCCCATTATCATCTATGGCAAATTCCTTAAAAAACTTAAAAACGGGCATTTTACCAATAGCTGCAACGATAAGGGCATCAATGGCGTGATGGGCATAATTTTCATCACGGTCTTTATTAATATGCGCCCGTCTACGCAACGCTGAAGTAAAGGATCCCTTAATGGAAAAGACTTTTGTATTGATTCCATGCGTCTTAAAGAAAGTCCGAAGGGTCATGGAGAATGTCCGCATCGCATATTGCGTATCCACTAAATTCCGGTTAATAAATTCCTTTTGTAATTCTTCGTTATTTTTTACATCGCGCATTTCAAGCAAATATTCTTTTTTCTTATTATTGATTCTCTTGCTTTTATAGAGATTTAGAACATCGACTTTAAATTGGTCAAAGGTACGCGAGGCTCGACCGGATGAAAAATATTGATAGGGAGTCCTCTGCCCTTTCTTCTGATTTTCACCATGGTAGCATAAAACCTTGTTAGATTGGCTATCATCAAAAGAAATAGAAACCGGAATAATATGGTCAATTTCGAATAAATCTGGGTTGTCCACAATATCATTCACGGAAATGCTTTTCCCAGAGTAAATACACTTTCCATCTTGGGATTGCCATAATTTAAGGGCTAAGTGCTGTTTGGCATTTAATTTTAGCTCAGATAGGTTTTTAACCCCAAGAAGATTCGCCATCTCCTTTTCAAATTTACCCATTTGTTTTTGAAAATCAGCATACATTTTTCGTTTTTCTTCACTATTTTTTTCCCTAGCTGTTTCTACAACTATGGCATCGAGCTCGCCATAGCGTTTGCGGACCTCATTAACAATTTTAATGGCTTCACGATGAGCGCGTTTAGCTACTGTACTTAAAATAGCCCTGTCATCAAATTCAATGTTTTTCCTTTGGGCTAATTGCTTGAAGCGCTTTTGTTCCAATCCTTTTTCGGTGAAAAGTTCCATTTGGTTTTTGTTCGTTTCCCATAAGTCATCTAGAATGGCCATAACCGCGTCTTTGGATAACGCATGATAACCTGTAAAAGTCGTTAACTCTTTAAAAGCATTGACCATTTTCTCTATGATATGGGGGTCGGAATAATATCTAGTAAATAGGTCTCCTAATTGTTTTTCCCGACGGGTATAGGATTTCTCAGCGGTTAAGATTTCAGCAATTTCATCAAGGACATCAATCCGATCAAGTAAATCTTTGGGTAAATTATTGGTATCAACAACTTTATTGATTTCCTTATAGCCTTTAAATTCAGTGAAAAGCGGATTCCCCGTTTTTAAATCAACACGGTAACCGCGGACATCGGCGTCTTCCGATACATTTTTATACTTCAATATTTGTTTTAATGTCACATTTTTTCCTTTTTTTATAAAGTGATCAACCAAATACTTTTTGTCTTCAGGTGTTAGATATTCACCTTCGATTTGAATTTTGTTCAGGTCATTAAGTAAATTAAATAATTCCGCTGTAAAGGACATTTTTGCCATTCGATATTTTTCAGGGAAGTACGTACATTTCCCCCTCATTTTTTCAATCATTGAGCGATAAGCCAATTGCCCATTTTCATCTACATAATAGCTCCCATAAGGTGTTGGTGACTTTTCAGATCCCGGTCCTTCATAATATTGGCGGCGCCTTTCTATTAAATCAATGTATTGGTTGATAAATTCATTTGAAATCTGAGGATAGAATTTCTGTTGTTGATTTAAAATGGCTTTGGCTTCCTTGACATAATCTTCTGTTCGAAAACGATTTTCATGGTTCCGCATTTTCTCGTATTTGTTTTGTAATCTCTCAAGTTGCACTTCACAGATAAATTTTCCTTCCAGCAAACGTTTATTTCTTTTTAACTGCTCTTTCGTAGAAAGTTCATTTTTATTCTTGTCATCATCTTCCGGAGAGTCTAAAACAGTTCCTCTGCGCTTTACAAGGTGGTACAGTGCAGCGGCCAATTCTTCACCGCTTACAGAATCATAAATGGCGTTATAACGCGCTTGATAGGGATTGACTTTCCCAATTCCGTCAAGTGGAAACCCCGCAGATTCCAATAGGGCTTTAGCTCTTTCCAGTCTATGTACCCGTCTTCTTTTAAGGCGCCGGGAGCCCCTGAAACTTCTTCTTTCTTCATTTGCGTTCCGGGTAGCTTCTTCAAATAGCCTGACGCCTGCATCTATGATTTCACCCGTTTCGTGATCAATAATCCCCCAACCGACAGAGGAAATTCCAATATCCAATCCTAATACTCGTGCCATCGGTCCATTCTCCTTTCACCATTACTATACCTTTTATTTGTATTTTACCAATAAAATCCTAAAATTTTAATAAAATTCTTACTACAATTTCAAATTTTTATAAACCCTTCCCAATTTATAATTTTATTTATTGACCCATCCCATTTTTAGTAAAGCTATTAAATCGTTGATCTAAGTAGTTGTTTTTTATCGTTGAAGTCTTCTTCCTATAACCAATCTCCGTCTCCAATAAACTCTTCTCACTTTTGGAGTATGTTTAGATGACTGTAAAAAATTTGTCTTTTTGTTGAAATGTAAAAAACGCTGCCATCCTATATTGACGGGTGTGAAAAATTCATTTAATATATTTATTGAGAATGATTATCATCGTCAATACTAGGGGGAAGACACAATGTTAGATAGCTTGCTCCTCTCTTTAAGGGAAGGTTTAGAAGCCGCGTTAATTATCGGTATTATACTTTCACAGCTTGTTCGTTTAGAGCGGAGGGATTTGGCCAAATTTGTTTACATAGGCGCGATCCTCGGCTGTATTGTCAGTGCGGTTGGCGGTTTGATTGGGTTTACAGAGGCTCAGGAAGCTGAAGAAGCTTCAGAAGAGATCTTTGAAGGCATTATGATGCTCTTATCTGCTGGTTTAATCGCTTATTTCATCCTTTGGTTGCATCGGAACCATGGTTCGACGTCATCCGTCACGAGCAAGGTGACCAAAAACACGAATGGCATTGGGCTTTTAGTTCTGTCTTTTCTTTCGGTCTTCCGCGAAGGAATGGAATTAGTGATTTTCAATCTAACGAAAATACCGAGAGTGCCTTTTTAGTGGCGACCGGCAGTATTATCGGCATTGTGCTTGCGATTGTGATAGCGATTGTGATTTTCAAAACATCAATCAAACTCAATCTAGGTCTGATTTTTAAAGGTTTAGGAATCGTCCTAATTTTGGTCGGTGGAGAAATGTTCGGAGAAGGTCTTGAAAAACTATTTGATGGTGGAGAAATGCTTGAGACCATCGGCATGATCGTCTTTATTGTCTTCTCCCTGAGCATTTTTCTTAAAAAAGATATACAAAAACTGTTCAAAAAGTCCGTTGTTGAGGAAAACAAATAAATGATATTGATCAAATATTATAAGCCGGGCATATGCCCGGTCTTTTTTGACTATAGAACATGCTAAGTTCTACATCGGGCAGTGAATCATTGCCAATGCTGTATTAACAAGCTAACGACTATTTCAAAGAAGTCTTTTGCACGAATTGGTTGATAGCTCCTCCATACGGACGTTTTTTTGTCAGAAAATGTATGCTATCAGCCATTTCAAAAAATTCCTCAGCCCGAAATGGTCAATAGACCTCCTCTAAAGGCCATTTTGGACCGCTTCCCACTTCAAAATAGTCAATAGAATACAGATGTTGGAAAAATAACCCACCATACAGACGCTTTTTCCCAGTAAATGTATCCTATCTGCCATTTCAAAAAATTTATCACCTCGAAATGGTATATAGCCCACCTCTAAAGACCATTTTGGACCGCTTCCCTCTTCAAAATGGTTAATAGAATACAGATGTTGGAAAAATAGTCCTCCATAAGGACGCCTTTTCCCAGTAAATGTATCCTATCAGCCATTTCAAAAAATTCCTCAGCCCGAAATGGTCAATAGACCCCCTTTAAAGACCATTTTGCCTGCCACTTGCACAAAAATAGTCGATGGAATCCGTTAAAATAGACCCTTGTGCTAATAAAAACTTTCACAAGGTTTCTATGCGAGTTTTTAAACCCGGACTTTTTTAATATAAACTTAAGAAACTGATTAGAAAAAGTTTAGGAAAATAAGGTATGATGTTGGAAAGTCAGTGTTTGTAGGTGAATAATATGTCGATCCGCAAGCGGTTGTTTATTTCCAATGCCGTCATGATCATCTTGCCGATCATTTTGTTTAATATTTATTTTATTTTGCTCCATTTATTTTTTGGCAACGAGTTAAATTCGTTCACGCATTGGCCAGGAGCTCATGTTGAACAAAATCAACCCGCATTTTCTAAATTAACGAAAACAGCCTCCCTACAACCAGAAAAATTATTGGATACGACTTATCTTGACGCTTTGTCTTCCGAATTAAAAAAAGAGCAGACCGGACTGATCATTCGGAAAGGGCAAAAAATCATATACAATTCAAGCCCGATCAAAGGCGTTGACACGAAAGATATTCCGGTCTTCGGTCAAGAAGGATACCATCCCATGGTCTGGTTGGGTAACCGCCCTTTTTCTATAAGGCAACATGATTTTTACTTCGATGATGGAAAAGAGGGTTCTATCCTATTAATAAATAAGAACCATTCTTTTCCCCAGTTCGCGAGACAATTCTTCCCTCTCATTATCTTTGGGCTCTTAGGCATTGTCATTCTAACGAATATTTTGCTTTCCTACCTGATGGCGCGCAGCATTTTAAAACCGGTTCGTTTGTTATCAATGGCATCGGAAAAAATCAGCCGAGGCGATCTTAACTTTCACATTCAGTCCAATAAGAAAGACGAATTAGGAAAGCTCGTGAATGCCTTTGACGACATGAGGAAACAACTCAAACGCCACAACGAATTGAGGGATCAATATGAAAACAATCGCAAGGAGCTCATTGCGAGCATTTCCCATGATCTAAAAACGCCAATCACATCGATCCGAGGTTATGTGGAAGGAATCATGGACGGGGTCGCCAATACGGAAGAAAAATTAAAGAAGTATTTGGAAACCATCCATACCAAAGCCGAGTATATGGACCGTTTAATTAATGAACTGTTTTTGTATTCCAAACTGGAAGTTAATCAAGTCGCGTTTCGTTTTGAAAAGGTGAAGATTTTACCCTTCATTAAGGATTACTTAGAGGAACTCAAACTCGAATTTAACCCGGACCAAGTTCAAATATTGTTACACGCCTCCGAGCCTTTCCCGGCGGTCGTCCGCATCGACCGCGACCATATCATAAGGGTCATGTCCAATATTATTTATAATAGTATTAAATACAAAGATAAAGGACAATGTATCATTCGGATTTCATTGCATGACCAAAAAGATATGATCAAAGTCGCCATAACCGATAACGGCCCAGGGGTGCCGCGTGAAGAACTGCCGAATATTTTTCACCAATTTTACCGCGGTGACCCGTCGAGGCGTGCGGATACCGGCGGAAGCGGATTGGGACTTGCCATCGCTTCGCAAATCATTAAAGCGCATGGCGGTGATATTTGGGGAGAAAACAGCGATGACCATGGTTTAATCATAGCCTTTACCCTTCCGAAAGCAGACGATTGAGGGTGGTTAAAACGAAACGGATCTTAATTATTGAAGATGACAAGAGCATCGGGGAATTGGAACGCGATTATTTGGAAATTGAAGGCTTCGTGGTTGAAACGGAAACGGACGGGCTTTTGGGGCTGTCCAAGGCCCAATCGGAACCTTTTGACCTCATCATCCTTGATGTGATGCTGCCGGGCATCAATGGGTTTGAACTATGCAAAAATATTCGCCAGACGAAAGATATTCCGATTTTATTGGTCACAGCAAAGCATGAAGATATTGATAAAATACGCGGCTTAGGGTTAGGCGCAGATGACTATATTACTAAACCCTTCAGTCCCAGTGAATTAGTGGCGAGAGTCAAAGCTCATTTGGCAAGGTATGAACGACTCACAAGTAAACCGCCACAAAAGGATATCATCCATATTCGCGGGCTCCGTATCAATAAAACTTCCCGTCAAGTTTTTCTTGGTGACCGTGAAATTGTATTAACAACAAAGGAATTTGACTTGCTCACTTTCCTAGCTGAACATCCAAACCAAGTCTTCAGTAAAGATCACCTGTTTGAACGCATCTGGGGCTATGACTCTGTCGGCGATACGACCACTGTAACAGTTCACATCCGAAAAATAAGGGAAAAAATCGAAAGCAACCCCGCCGAGCCTCAATATATCGAAACGGTATGGGGTGCCGGGTATCGCTTCAGGGGTTCTTTTTAGCTGTACGGTTCATTTTAGGAAAACTCAGAAACGGCAACAAAACTGTTTAATAAAGAGCCATATTATGTTTAATTTAATCTATCCGGAATGAAGATTGGCTGCTGGTATCAGTCAATCTTTTATTTTTTTTTTTTTTGAGGCATCCATGTGGTGTCCGTGAATGACTGAATGAATTAAGAAAGTTTTAAGGTTTCCTTAAGGGGCAGTTTAGATCTTAGGGTTAGACTGAAAACAGTCAGGAGGTGAGGATTTGAAGCTGTCACTCAAGGCGAAAAGAGGGTTATTGGTTATTCACTGTATATTTGCCGCAATTATGCTCGGAAATATGGTCGTCTTTTTGATTTTTAGCTTTACGATTTCCGCATCGAACCAGCAAACGATCATTGAGGCATGTCAGCAGAGCATGCATCTATTATCGAGAACTTCGGTAAAAGCTTCAACGATTGGAACGACCGTCACAGGCATTTTGCTATCAGTTTGGTCAAAATGGGGACTGTTTAAGTTCTATTGGATTATTGCCAAAGAAGGTCTCACGGTACTCTGTATAGCCATAAATTTTTGGGGCATGTATGCATGGATGCTCGCAGCGTTGCAACAGAAATCGGCAGACGAACTTTTTATCGTTCATGCGGAATTATGGACGGGCATCATCATTCAAATCCTATCCCTTGTCCTCATGTATGTTCTATCCGTTTTTAAACCGTGGGGAAGACGGGTCGCCTGAACATCCATTGAGGAGGTGAAGCTGTCAAAGCCTCATCTTGTGTATTAACACCGTTTGTAAATCAATTATTTTAAGGAGTTGAAAAGACATGCATCATTGGGTTTTCTTTCCGTTCTGCGGGATATTTTTCTTTTTGCTGTTAATGGGGTTACTCGTCGCTAATATTGTGTCGTGGAGAAGAAATAGGTGGCGCGGTTACTCAAGCTCACATACTAATACGCCGGAGCTAATTTTGGATAAGAGACTGGCATCTGGCGAAATCACCATTGACGAATATCGAGCTTTAAAAGCCGCGTTACTCGAAAGAAAATAGTCATGGGAGAGGTTGGTCCTTGTGATCAACCTCTTTTAACTGTTTATCAATGTTATTCAGCAAAGTAAGATTGTGTCCAAATACCTTCCTTTCAACACCATTCCAACACGCCTGCATAAGACATCCACATTATAGAAAAAGCTGCCTCAGAAAGCCTGATCATTCAGGCTTGTGAGGCAGCACTTTTGTGAATCCTTTATACCCCGCCTGTTGGTCCAACAGGCGGATTTGGGAGATGAAACGTGCGTTACCCTTTCATGCCAGTATAAATGTGTATGGCATCTCTGAAAAACTCGGCTGTCCCTGGCCTGTCTTCGTCGTAATAGGCTTTAAACCTTTCATCTTCGACATACATATCGGCCAGTCTGGCATGAGCTTCTTTACTGTAATCGTTCCAAAAAAATGTAAGCCATTGCCTGTGCAAATCCGCTGCTTTTTGAGCGAGATCGCCGTTAGGGTCCCCTTCGGCAAACGCCTCAGCAAGCGTTTCCTTAATCTCCTGAGCCAGGCGGGTCACCTTTTCATAGTCTTCCCTAGACATGTTTTTAAAGTTGGCATTGGAACGATCAACGACATCATCCCCGTATTTTTCCCGAATTTCCTTTCCGTAACGCGCTTCATTTTCGTTAATGAGCTTTTCCTTAAAAGCCTCAAATTTTTCTTCGTCAGACATCTCTTGACCTCCTGTCTTGGCGGCAATCGTCCTCTCCACATTTGATAGAAGTAAATCGATTTGACGCCGTTTTTCGAGGAGTTTTTGGCGATGGTCTTTCAGCGCTTCGATCTCATTGAAAGTATCCGATGACATGATTTTCTTAATAACTTCCAAACCGATGCCCAATTCCTTGTAAAAAAGGATTTGTTGAAGCCGATCGACTTCCCTCGGGCCATAAATGCGATAACCTGACGAATTGATCCTTGCCGGCTTAAGGAGTCCGATTTCGTCGTAATATCTAAGGGTGCGGGGACTCACCCCTGACAGTTTGGCAAGTTTCTGGACGGTGTACTCCATCACGTTTTCCTCCTCGTAACTCGACCATACACCTTAACGTAACGTAAAGGTCAAGGGCAAAAAAAATTTCTTTTTGTGATCCCAATTTTAAACCTCGGCAGGATTTAATCCTTCATGTACATGTTTTTCTTAACACCCTATGTTCCTTAGTAAATTGTAACAAAAGCTTGTATGCTCTTTGACCCGCGCGATACTTAGCGGTAAATGGATTCATCTTCCACTTTTTTTAATATATTTTCGAATAGGGAATTAAACTGAGAAACAGCAGAAAAAGCCTTTGATTTTCAAACATATTTGTGATTTCAGTCATACGAATACCATGGGTAGCTCATGTATAATGGAGCGAGGGATATGGTGCTATGGTTATTCATAGAGGGATTTCTTTTTTGAAAACGATTTTCTACAGGAAGGTCAAACCTGAAGCGCGGCCGTTTGTGCGTATGCCGATTCTAACAGGAATGTATTCCGTTATTTTTCATAGGCCGTTCCGATCTCAAGTTTTCCATCATGTGTTTTGACTTCAGCGAAATCAGCTTTTTCGGTCATAGAACGTTTCGTTAATACCCATATTAACAGTAAAGATTCGGTTGCCGTTGACACTATTTTTCAAACATTCCCACTTTGCGTTTTTTGACAGATATCATTAGTATGTCACGAAAAATAGGAGTATACTTACAGATAGTGAGCCATACCTTTACGTGCGACGGCTACATCGAACAAGGGTGTGAAGCGGAATATAGCTTTTTTGCGGGAATGATTGTAAAATTCTTCACAATCTCTATCTTTTAAAATGTGGCCACCTTAAAATTTTGAAAAGGAGAATCCGTATGTCAGAAGAAAAAACTTTACAGGCGGAAACCCAGACGCTTGATAAGCATGACGTCATCGATCAACTGTTGAAACCGGAAGTTCAAGATTCCATCAACCAACTGGTGGATCAACTCCCGAAATTAACCGAACTTATGACCTTATTAACCAAAGCATACGACTTTATGCAATCGGTGGCAACCGATGAAGTATTAAAAAATGACACGGTCGGTGCGGTAAAAGAAGTAGCCACCCCTGTCATCGAATCCGTGAAAACGATGGCGCAAAACGTCATTGAAGCCAAAGAACGCGCCGAAAATAGCCATGAAGTCATCGGTTTGTTCGGCCTTTTGAGAATGCTCAAAGACCCGCAAGCCCAAAAATTATTCCGTTTTCTCAATGCCTTGCTCCAAGTCATTAACGAAAAAGAAAAGAATCAATAATTTGGATAAGGATGGTCGATAAACAATGTCAAAACATATAGTGATCCTTGGCGCCGGCTATGGCGGCGTTTTGGCAGCACAGACCGTGCGCAAATACTTAGACCGCGACCAAGCTTATGTGACGGTCGTCAACCAAACCCCAACACACCAAATCATTACCGAACTTCACCGCTTGTCCGCGGGTAACGTGGAAGAAAGAGCCGTCAGCATTCCTCTGGATAAGCTGTTTAAAGGCTTGGACATTGACATCAAAGTTGCCAAAGTCGAATCTTTTAACGTCGACAAAAAAGAAGTCGTGCTTTCCGACCGTTCAACGCTGACATATGATGCCCTTGTTGTTGGCTTAGGTAGCGTGACGAATTACTTTGGCATTCCCGGTCTTGAAGAAAACAGCTTAGTTTTAAAATCGGTTGACGACGCCAACCGAATTCGCCAACATATCCAAAGCCACTTAAAAGCCTACGCCCAAACCAAAAACAAAGCGGATGCCACCATCGTCATCGGCGGCGGCGGCTTAACCGGCGTGGAACTTGTCGGTGAGATCGTTGATGAAATGCCTGGATGGGTGAAAAAATACGGCATTGCCCGTGAAGACATTCAAATTAAACTTGTCGAAGCTGGCCCGAAAATTTTACCGGTATTGCCCGACAACTTAATTGAACGCGCAACAAAAAGCCTTGAAGAGCGCGGCGTTGAATTTTTGACCGGGCTGCCTGTCACAAAAGTCGAAGGCAATGTCATCGAATTGAAAGACGGACAAAAGATTGAAGCCAATACCTTCATTTGGACCGGCGGCGTTGCTGGTCATCCACTTGTCGGTCAATCCGGCCTTGCTGTAGACCGCGGCCGTGCAACTGTCAATGAACATTTACAATCCACATCCCATCCGGATGTCTTTGTTGTCGGTGACAGCGCTGTGGCCTTCCCACCTGAAGGCGGCCGTCCATACCCGCCGACAGCGCAAAACGCATGGCAAATGGGTGAACTCGTTGGCTATAACCTGTTCGCATACTTAGAAAACAAAGCGATGTTGAACTTCAGCCCGACAGATTCCGGCACTTTGGCCAGCTTGGGTCGCAGAGATGCCGTTGCTAAAATCGGCGCCAATGAAACACCGCTCTTGGGCATGCCAGCTTCATTAATGAAACGGGCAAGCAACTTGCGCTATCTGTCCCACATTCATGCCCTCTCGACACTGGCTTACTAAGAGAATAATAAAAGAGGTCGTCACATCATGGTGACGGCCTCTTTTTTTAGGACATGGGGACAGGTTTCTTGTCCCATTTAGAAATGGAGTAGTTATTAAATACTGCGTACTCTGCATTAACCACTAAAGATATACACACTACTTAAACTTTTGGAATCCTCATTTTTTATACCTCCAACAAGATTATCGATGTTTGATGGCCGTAGGTTCTGCTATTTACCAAAAAATCATTAATAATATAACACTTATCCAAAAGCAACGAGTTGAGTGTCCATTTAACTTCATTGTCTTTATGAAACAAATAAAGGATCGAATGTCAACAATAAAGGCGGGGGCAAAATCATTTAATTAATGTTAATCTTTAACCTTTATACAACAGATGTCCCCATTCAGCTTTTTCTGAACAAAAAACAATCGTTATCTAACCAGTTTAGAAAGTTTTTTCTTTGCTCTAGGGTATAAAGTATGACAAGAGCTAGTGAATATATAGGTCTTAAGTATCAATTTTAAATATTATGAATATTATATTGCGTATTTTCCGTATATCCCATATAATGGTTCTTGAGGTACAAAATACTTTGGGGGGAATTATTATGAAGAGGAGAATACGTTTCACAGGTTTCTGTTTATCTTATTCTTTTCCATGATTTTACCGAGCAATTTTGCAAACGCTAAGGGTTCTACTGAGGATCCGGTTGATAATCCGAAAACAGCTTTGAAATTAACTTCGGAGCAAATTAAAAATCTTGAATCATTAGGTTTTACAGAAGATGAAATAAAAAATATGAGTCAAGACGAGTTTGACTTAAATAAGAATTTAAAAGGTGAAATTATTTCCAAAACCACTAAATATTATAAAGTTATTGAAACAGTTACTTCTCCTAGTGATAATCTCATGTTTTCTTCAAATTCAAATCAGGCATATACTGCAAAAGAAGTGGAATTAACTCGAGAAGAATATTATAATGAGCTTTCAAGGATTGGTGCTAATGACCAAAAATCACCGTTATTACTTTCTGCATCATCATCAAAAAGTACTTCGTATAAAACCATGACTACAACGGTATCTAAACTGTCAAGTGAACAATACAGAGTCAAATGTTCGGTGAATTGGGATAAGAAAATGCCGATAAACCGCAAAATTGATGTCCTTGGTGTTGGAATCAATAATGCTATATGGAGACCTGCACACGGTGAATACGGTAAGCAAACTTGGAAGATTTTTAACACAAGTACGCGTCAAAACACTACAGGCAGTGCGACCTATACTAGTTCAAGTACCAAATGGAAATACGGCAAGGATGCCTATGCATTAAGAATGAACTTAAAGAACGATCCAAGTGGGCATGAATATGTAACAAATATTCAGCTATACATGTATTATACAGTTACACCGGTATCCAGCCTACCAACTTGGTTGGATGCCTACGGAGAATACAGCCATCAAGAAACGCAGGTTGAAATATCACCAACAATCAATTTCGATGGAACAGGTGGATTTACTATCACGAATAGTACGAAATTCACTTATTCCTATGTAACAGCTTCATTAAAAACAAAGTAAGATTAATCCAACCGTGTGATGTCGATCTGCAATTACCCAGGCATCCTTGTTATCGGTACTGTCCATCTCGGTATAAACTTTTTTGGAATTTCTAACCAGATTTGGATTCAGGGTGAACACCTCTGCCTGACACAGTTTCAGACCATTATCCGGGAACATAACAAAGCGCCCATGTCCGAAACTTTGTATTCACTTGTCAATGTTCAAAAATGAACTGGAATTTGACATCAACTTTGTATTTGAAACTTATTATACGAGGGGAATGATAATGAGAAAAATCTTACTTCCATTACTCGCGATATGTTTAATCAGCGGCTTCCTGTATTTTAATCATGAAGGAAAAGCTAAGGGTTTGACAAACACGACCAATTTAAAAGGAAAAATTGAACGCTTTAGCGCGCTGAGTGAAGCCGACCAAGTGAAAGTGAATACGATCGAAAAAAGGGTAAGATTCAATAAGAATATGGAAGCCATACTTTTCACAGGTCGCTCGAAAGGCATAGGGTATGCGGTATTAAGAGAAGGTAAACCGGTATCTGTCGTTTATCAAGATACGATGCAGGGCTACGATCAATTTAAAAGCTATTCAATTATATTCGGGAAAAAGCCAAGGGCTGGTGACACTCATTTAAATCTAATCATTAACACGGACGCCAACCATAAAGACATCCGAAAAACTATCAAGCTTGGTAGTGGAGACTTTTACCTTATCGTTCAAAAGCTTCCTGCAAATATTAAACGAACCAAAGTTTCAATGAACAATTATACATTTAAGTAAATGGGACGCGAGAACAGGTTCCTTGTCCCATTTAAAGCGGAATTACTTTAGAAATGAGCAAAAACAGCATTTATGCGCATTACTCAGCAGGAATAAGCACGAAAATGAGCAGACGCTCCAGATAACGGAAAATCAGGTGCTAAAAATGTAAAATACTGGAGCGTATGCGCGATTTTTAGGCAGAACGGCCATCGAAATGAGCAAAAAACGAATTTATGCGCATTTTTCAGCAGAGAAAGACTCGAAAATGAGCACACGCCCCAGATAATGGAAAATCAGGCACTAAAAATGTAAAATACTGGAGCGTATGCGCACTTTTATGGCAGAACGGCCATCGAAATGCGCAAAAAACGAATTTATGCGCATTTTTCAGCAGAGAAAGACACGAAAATGAGCACACGCCCCAGATAATGGAAAATTGGGCACTAAAAATGTAAAATGCTGGAGTATATGAGCACTTTTATGGCAGTACGGCCATCGAAATGCGCAAGAAACGAATTTATGCGCATTTTTCAGCAGAGAAAGACACGAAATTGAGCACACGCTCCATAATATGGAAAAACATAAACTAATAATGTAAAAATCTATGTCTCGATAAGCTGCCTCTTTGCTCCATCAATAAGATCCATTGGCAGCACGCCGTAATGAGACAGTACCTTCGCTTGTTCTTCCCCCGCTTTCGCATGTAGAAAGCTCGCGGAAATGAGGGCGTCAAGAGGCGAAGCACCCTGTGCAATAAAACTCGCAATCATTCCCGTCAGCACATCGCCGCTGCCGCCCTTTCCGAGGGCATCGTGCCCCAATGGATTGACGTAAACCGAGCCATCGGGTGCGGCAATAACGGAGCGATGGCCTTTCAAAAGCAAAAACACATTGTAATTCCGGGCAAATTCCGTCGCCGTTCCAATGCGGTCCGTTTCAATTTCTTTCACCGTTTTATTAAGCAAATGGGCCATTTCACCTGGGTGCGGCGTAAAAATGACAGGCCCTGAATATTCATTGACCAAATCCAAGTCGTTTCGCAAAAGATATAACGCATCGGCATCCACAACAAGTGGTATGTCTTCTTTTATATCTTTTATGAAGGATGTCATCCAGCGTTCGCCATTTGGAAACCGACCCATGCCTGGGCCGATAGCCACACAGTCAAATTTGGATAGTTCTGGCTTGAGAGCCGCAATGGCTTCTTCCGCAAAATGGCCATCTTTTTCCGGCAAAGGAAAAAATAAAGATTCAGGGTTAAGACTTGCCGCGATGGGATACATCGTTTCGGGAACGGCGAGAGTCACAAGACCTGCCCCGAGATTCAGCGCCGCTTTTGCCGTAAAGACAGGAGCACCGACAAAATGCTTTGACCCGCCAATGACAAGGACATGGCCGAATGTCCCTTTATGCCCAAGCGACGGCCGTTTCGGTATGGATGACTTGGCGAGAGACTCCGTCATTAATATCGGCAACTGAAAGCCTAATTCTTTTACAATACCCGGCGGAACGGAAATATCAACGGCTTTCCATTCCCCAATATATTGCGGGCCTTCATTGAGAAAAAAGCCCTTTTTCGGGAAAACAAAAGTGATGGTTCTTGAAGCTTTGACGGCCTCGCCCTCCACTTTTCCGGTCTCGTTATCCACTCCCGACGGGATGTCCACCGAAATGACGGGCTTGTCTTCAGCAAGCGCGTTCACTAGAGCAATCGCTTGAGCATAAGGATCCCGGACAGGGCCGTGCACGCCCGTACCCAAAATAGCATCAACGATGATGTCAGCGCGGCGGATTTCTACTTCCAATTCCGCAAACGTATGGTCTTTTAAATGATAGAGGGGAAGTTTTCGATTCCTATATACATTAAAATGAGTCTTGGCATCCCCTTTGATCCGCGTCTCGTCGGCTAACAGCCAAACGGCCGCATCTACTCCCATATCAATGAGCCTCCGGGCGATGACAAACCCATCCCCGCCGTTATTGCCACCGCCAGCGAGGACGAGAACGCGTGACCGTTCAAGAGGATAATGTGCAGCCATTTCCTCCACAACTTTCGCTCCGGCATTTTCCATTAACACAATGCCCGGTAGCCCGAGCGTCTCCATGGTATAGCGGTCCATTTCCTGCATTTCCTTTTGTCCGGCTATGTACATCAACATCCCCCCTGAATGATCAGGATCATATCGTTCTTACCAAACCGCTGTGCAATTAAATTATAATTCAAGATAATCACGTGTTATTGAAAAAAGCCATCCCTTTTGCGGTTCGCAAGGAGGATTAGCGCTTGTTACCATTATTTTTTATGATCCACTTCACGGCTTCGAGCAAGTTTTCGGCTATGTAATCCGGTTCGACGTCTGCCCAAGTGTCGCGGTATTCATGACAAGAAGTTTTCCCCCAGCCGGTCAAAACTAATATTTTTTTTGCCCCGACCGCGTCGGCCGCTAGCATATCGGTCCCTCCGACATCGCCAATAAACGCAGTCCTTTTCAAATCCAAATGATACTTTTTCGCTGCTTCAATGAGAAGCCCCGGTTTCGGTTTCCGGCAATCACAGCCGTCATCGGGACCGTGCGGACAAATGAAGGCATCGTCGAATCCAAAGGACTTAAATTCATTATAAAAATCATCCATGGTTGCCTGTCCCAGGCTTATTCTCCATTGATTTGTACAAGCAAACATTTTAATATTATGGCTCTTTAATAATTGGAAAGCTTCGCGGCTGAAGGGATAAAGTTGAAAATCTTTCGGGTGAATAAAATGTCCGGTCCCGCCAATCGTTCCATCCCGGTCGATAAACACGGCATCGAATGGGCTCACGCATTTTCCTCCTTTTGTTATTTATCTTCTATAATTATTGTAACATTTTTACAATGTCCATATAATTCCCAAGAAAAAGAAAAAGAAGGTGCTGGTGAGCACCCTTCTTATGATTCTTATGCCAACACTTCTTCCACAATATACTTATCATGGTCGATATTGCAGGCGGAAAGGCAATTGCCGTCCGGATCTTTAAAACCGAATCCTCCCAAACTTTTCGGATTATCCTGATCCGCATTGTAAGTGCCGACTTCCACACTCTTCTCTTTAAGGTACTCATAAAATCCTTTTAAGTCGGGCGTATAAAAGTCAATGACGCTGTGGGTGATGCCGGTGTTGGTGTTTAAAAAGGAAAGCCTTCTGTTCTCATTGGTTTCCACCAGAAAAATTGTCGGACTGCCTTTTGTATGAAAAAGCAGCATCGCTTCTTTTTCGCCTTTGTAGTTCAATTTCAGTTTTAAAACATCCGTGTACCATTGGATGGAACGCTCCAAATTGGAAACGGGAATTTCCACGGTCGCTATTTTGGTAATCTGCGGTATGGCCATTTGATCATTCTCCTTTTTTATCCATTACTCCGGAAATGTGACAGCGCTTAGTTCATTGCCATCCGGATCATAAAATTCAAAGAAGCGCGTGCTGCCATCCTCATGTATTTCAGTCACTTCGACATTTTGCTCTTTAAGAAAATGATGGTAGCCGTCGATATCTTCCGCGTAAAAATTAAACGGCGGATGCGCTTTTCTTTCCACTTTATCGGTTTTGTAAATACACACCCCCGTTTGCAACGGATGATGATCCTTAAAACTAAAACCGATATAGTTGCCGTCAGCGCTTCGAAACGTGACTTTAAACGGAAACACCTCCAGATACCATTTTTCCGACCGCTCCAAATCGGTCACAGGTACAAAGACTGTATCGATCCTTTTGATAAAGGCCATATATACAACTCCTTTAAAATAGTCCATTCACCTTATTAACGTTGAAAAACCGCAAAAGGATACGGTCAATTTTAAAAAATTTTAAGCCTCCGCCACGACAGTAAAAACATTGCCGTCCGGGTCTTCGAATTGGAAGGACACCGCACCGCTTCTTGCCACCCGCTTCACATCCACACCATGGTGTTTGAGAGAATAGTAGGCTCGGCTCACCGCAACCGGGTCATGCCTCTGAAAAGCGGCAAGAAAAATATCAACCAGTTCCGGCACGCTTTTTAATTTCAAGCTTGAACGCACTTGACCTTCCTCTTGTTTTACTTGTTTCAAAGTCGTTCTCGCCCGGTGCAGCGCCGCCTTTAACGCGCCTTCTGTCATGTCCATCAATACTGAGGCCGAGCGGACATCAAATTCGAATACATCAATTAACAGAAGGATGGACAATTGGCGCGGTGGTAAATGGCATAACAATTCTTCCATGGCCTCGCGAATGTCAAACGCCAAGTTTTGTGTTTTTACGGCGTAATGCTCGTCTTCATATGTATCCAAAGAGTATTTGTTTTTCCGGCATTGATCAATCCAAGCATTCGTCGCAATCCTAAATAAATACGCTTTCGGCGCTGGGTG
>Ga0310838_1000796_pt1 | contig 22002 bp, 12 predicted proteins | sample SM_ome_6_FD_202241 | JGI IMG/M metagenome (GOLD analysis project Ga0310838, IMG submission 202241) | Sorghum-adapted microbial communities enriched on stacked mutant (SM) sorghum from Joint BioEnergy Institute, Emeryville, California... ...
TATAGCAAAGGAATTCTTCCCTCGGGGTGTGGAACTTTGTTATCTCGTCAATAACAATTTCCATTTTGAGGTGCTGAATTCCTTTTAATTATGCTCAAAACACCCTGACTTTTTCAGGGGAAACTAGTTAATGTAGCTGTGTAGTCCGAGATTTTCCTACCTTGATAAGTATTAGTTGTTTGAACTATATCAGTAATACACAAGGCCGCTACCTTATTCTTAATTCCGTCAAACTTTTGCTACTACGTCCCGTTTGTTAGATATTGCCGTTCGGCTGTTCTCCTCCTTGGTTATTTACCAGCAAAAATGGCTGCTTTCTCTGTCCAAGCAGAAAATTTATTGTAACCGTCATCAATCATCCAATCATATGAATCAAAAATCTTTGAGAGTTTCCCTTCAGAAATGTCCCCAAATCTATATTTAACGTTAGATTTATTTATTCTTTCAGTGAATAACCAACTTTTCGTTGCAATGTCCCACTCCCAAAGAAGTATTTTGGTATTCTGTATCCGAAAATAAAAATAATCTAATGGATTAGGCCCTTTAGCAAACGTAGCTCGATTCTTGTCAGGAATACTGTTAATGTGAATAGTGATTAGCCCATTACTCCTCTTAAAGCTTTCTAGAATTTCGTATCTCACCCAAGGTCTTGCATACGTTTCGCTCCCGGTCAAAATTGCCGTGACTGAAGTGTTTTTTAGTCCTGAGTTGATCATTCGTTTTATTGCAAGAGGACTCTCTTTTTTGACCTTCTCCCATAGCGATACATCATAAAAGACAAAGTCATCCTGACTTCTCTTGGTAACCCAACTGTTCCTGACTGCATTTGTTCGAAAACTGGCGACATCTTTATAATGAAAAGAAAAGAAAACTTTACGAGCCATGTTGTCCCCCTAAAATAAATAAGGCATAGCTAAAAAAGATCTATTTTAGCTACGCCTGGTGTCTGTTAGTAATTAATTTCTTCCGTCTCCGTCTGAGCCATCAACTCCGCCTGTTGAAGCACCAAATCAATAGCCATTTTCTCAAGATCCGGCGGGTACCCGTACTTCTTCAAAAGCCGCTTAACCGTAATCCGCATCTGCGCTCGCACGTTTTCCCGGAGTGTCCAGTCAACTTTAATGTTACTCTTGATCGCCTGGGTCAACTCGTGAGCAATTTGCTTCAACATGAGGTCGCCCATCAGTTCCTTGGCCGATTCATTCGAGGCAAGGGCGTCATAGAAAGCCAATTCTTCCTTAACCAGACCAAGATCCTCACCGCGTTTGACGGCGGCATTCATGTCTTTGGCCATTTGAATGAGCTCTTCGATGACTTGTGTTGTCTCTATGGTGCGGTTGTTATACTTACGAATCGCCTCTTCAAGTTTCTCCGAAAACTTCTTAGATTGCACGATACTTGTTCGAGAGACGGCTTTTACTTTGCCCTGAAGCAACCTACGCAACAGCTCAACCGCCAAGTTTTTCTGCTTCAAACCGCGAACATGTTCCAAAAATTCATCCGACAAGATCGCGATGTTGGGCTTTTGAAGACCGACTGCCTCCAAAATATCAACGACTTCATCCGAAACAATCGACTTGGAGATTAGCTGATTCAGCTGCGCGTCGAGTTCATTTGTCGTCTTCTTTTTGTTTTCCGTCGTGATCAGTTTGACAATCCCCGACTTAACCGCCTTAAAGAAGCTGACCTCCACGTTGACTTGTTCCGCAGCATATGTCGTAGCGCATAGCGAAAACGCCCTCGCCACTTCCGTAGTCCAGTTCAGGAAGTTCCGCTTTCCTTCTTCCCCAAGGCCCAACACGTAATCGACTGTCTCCACGATCGCTTTCATTCGCTCGGATGCTTTCTCCGAAGCAAACTTACTGTAATCGTGTCCGTGCAGAAGTTCGCGGATCAGTTCTAGTCTTTCCATCATGACATCAACGGCCTGATCGGTGTCGATACCTGCGGTTTTTCGGTCATTTTCCGTATATTGCTGAAGTGCCGACTTCAACATATCCGCAATGCCAATGTAATCGACAATCAATCCGCCGGGTTTGTCGCGGAATACCCGGTTTACGCGGGCGATGGCCTGCATCAAGTTGTGACCCTTCATCGGTTTGTCGATGTACATTGTATTCATGCTCGGCACGTCGAATCCGGTTAACCACATATCGCGCACGATGACAATTTCGAGCGGATCGTTCACGTCCTTCATGCGCTTCGCCAAATGCTCCCGCCGGCGCTTGTTGCCTATATACGGCTGCCATTCCGCCGGATCACTCGAGCTTCCGGTCATGACGATCTTGATTTTCCCTTCATTATCGTCATCGCTGTGCCAATCTGGGCGCAGAGCAACAATCGCTTTGTACATATCGATCGCAATCCGTCGAGACATGACAACGATCATCGCCTTGCCGAAAGCGGCTTGTTGCCGTTGTTCAAAATGATTGACGATGTCCTGCGCCACTTTTTTGACCCGTTTTTCGGCACCGGCCAATGCTTCAAGGCGAGCCCAACGCGACTTCAAGCGTTCCCGTTGCGAATACTCCTGATACTCCGTAATTTCCTCGTATTCGCTGTCGATCACAGGCCGCTCTACTTCCGACAACTCCAAGCGAGCAATGCGGCTTTCGTAATAAATTTTGACCGTCGTACCGTCTTCTACCGCGCGGGTCATATCGTAAATGTCGATATAGTCACCGAAAACGGCAGGCGTATTTTTATCCGTCAGTTCGACCGGCGTACCGGTGAATCCAATGTACGAGGCGTTAGGCAGTGCGTCCCGCATATATTTGGCGTAGCCGTACTTCACGTTTGCTTCATCGTCACCGGTAACCATTTCCGCCTGAAACCCATACTGGCTCCGGTGCGCCTCGTCGGCAATGACAATGACGTTGCGACGATCCGTAAGAACGGGGTATTTGTCCTCATTTTCATCGGGGGTGAATTTGTGCACTGTTGTAAAAATGATCCCGCCCGACTCAACTGCCAGCAGTTGTCGAAGGTGTGCTCTGTTTTCCGCCTGTTGCGGCGTTTGGCGAAGCAAGTCTTTCGATTTGCTAAATGTTCCGAATAGCTGATCGTCCAAATCGTTGCGGTCCGTCACCACGACGATCGTCGGGTTGTTCAGCGTCAGAACAAGTTTTCCCGCGTAGAAAACCATGGACAAGCTTTTACCGGAGCCTTGTGTATGCCAGATAACGCCGATTTTTCGATCTCCTTCATCCATCGTCGCCCGTTCCGTACTTGCAATTGCCTTGTTGGTAGCGTGGTATTGGTGATATCCGGCCAATATTTTGAACAGATGCTCCCCATCGGTTTGAAACAGCACGAAATGCTTGATAATGTCGAGCAGTCGGCTTTTCTCAAACATCCCTTTCACAAGCACTTCAAGCTGGGGCAGGGAGGATGGCGCCACGTCATCGCCGTCGATCGTGCGCCACATCATAAAGCGGTCTTCATTGGCGGTCAGCGTGCCGACCCGCGCATTCACACCGTCACTGATGACCAGGAACGAGTTGTACGTGAACAGGGACGGTATCGCGCCTTTGTACGTCTGCACCTGATTGTAGGCGTCGCTGACCCCGACTTCTTCGTTGGAGGCGCTTTTCAATTCAAATACGGCGATCGGCAATCCGTTCACGAACACGACAATATCCGGGCGCTTCTCTCCCTGATTTTCAACGACGGTAAACTGGTTGACGACCAGAAAGTCGTTGTTGTCAATCCGGTACGGGTCGGTGTCGAACAGCCATACTTTCTCTGTCGGATATTCGCCGTTGGCGGCTTGATACTGCACGTCGATCCCGTCAGTGATCATCTTCTGGAACGCCTTGTTATTGATCAGCAGGCTGGGACTGCGCGGCACTTCAATGACCCGGATCGCTTCCTCAATCGCTTCCCGCGGTACATTCTTGTTGATACGAATAAGCGCCTCGCGCAGCCTATCTTTCAGGATGACGTCATGGTAAAATTGCCGTTCGGGATACTCGCCTTCGGGAGAAATGTCCGGGCCGTAAGCTTTCTCGTAGTTCAGTTCCTCGAACCATTCCAGCGCGGCCTGCTCTAAGTCACTTTCGGTATAAGACGTCGTATAGTAGGCCATGTTGCACCTCCTTTGGATTAGGGTTGATAGATTGCTCTGCTCTCCGCAACCATTGGCAGATCGGGATCATTATGATCCTGCTCCACAGGGACACGGATCTCGCCCGACATCAGTTTGGGGAGAAGGGTGTCGCGGATTTTGCTTAATATTTCATTCTCATCATCGTTCTTTTTCATCAATGTTAATGCGCTCTTCGCGATTTCCCCAAAAACTGAAATTAAATTTAAATTTTGAGGAAGAGGAACCATATAATTTTTCAAACTTGACTCAGGAACTCTTTGACGCCCAGAAGAACCTGTCATACTTAAAATAGCATAAGAGCGAAACTGATCAGATCTTGCTAGGAAGTAAGTAAATTCAGGTGGTATACCTGACCTACTTCGTAATATTAAAAATTCGGTAGATCCCCAGCCGACTTCATTATCTTTCAGAAAATCTACATAAGCTGTTTTACCATTTTCCAAACAAGGTGTAATCCGAGCTAACAATACATCACCATTAGAAAACTTTGAACCCGAACTAAACTCTCGCAAAACATATTCTGAAACTCTAGCGTAGTTATTCCGGAGATTTTTCATCTCTACATAGGGGCTATATTCTCCTTTTTTCAAAATTCTTTTGGGATTAATTTCGATTATCTCTTCTAATTGAGCTAATTTCCACCCCTTCGGAATCAACCCCAACTCACTTTCCTCAAACTCGCCGCCGCTTGACTTATATGGTTCTCCAATTTCATTAGGAAACTCAAAGTCCACAAACCACCGTTTAAAAAGAGCTTGTGCCATTTCCTCAAGGTTTTTGTTGATGGCGTTGTTGAGTTCGATTTTAGCGTCCAGAGCAGATAATGTGGCTGAGATTTGGCGTTGTTCCTCCAACGTATACCAATCAATTTCAAACTCCCCAATGACAGAAAGATTCAAATTTTGTTGAGCCGCACCGTTGGCCAAACCTATAATTTTACTTCTATTGTATAGCAACGAATAATACAGGAAATGGTAGTCAGCTTTTGTTTCCTCAACAACCATATTGCAACATGCTTGATTTGTTGCCATTTCCTTTTTTAAAATGCCCAATTTCCCTACGGTTGCTCCATACATTGCCATAGATACTGTGTTTCGGGGTAATAACTTGGCCGAGGACTCTTTTAGGGCAACTTCTGTGATTTTTTCTTCGGTTTCATATAAGTTCCCATCTTGTAATTCCTGCGTTTTAACCCAGTTTATTGTTCCGTAGCTAAAATACTTCTCCTGCTGTTTACGGGAGGGGGTACCTCCGCTTGTTATTAATTTGCATAAATCTTTAATCTTATATTTCAAACCCGATCCCTCCAAGCCGCTTGCGAATTTCATCCTCTAGTTGCCGGGACTTGGCGAACTGCTCCGCCAGCTCCGAAGTCAGCCGTGCCATTTTATCCTCGAACGGTTCACTGTCTTCTTCCACATCTTCGATGCCTACATAACGCCCAGGTGTCAGGATATACTCGTGCTCTTGTACCTCTGCAAGCTTCGCCGCTTTACAGAAGCCTTTCACATCTTCATACGTACCGGCTTCAGCTTGACCGCGCCATGCATGGTACGTATCTGCGATCTTCCGAATATCCTCCGTACTGAGTTCGCGATGTGTGCGATCGACCATATGCCCCATTTTGCGGGCATCGATAAACAGGATTTCACCGCGGCGGTCCCGAAAGCCCTTTGGCGCTTTATTTTTGGCGATGAACCAGAGGCACACCGGAATTTGCGTCGAGTAGAACAACTGTCCTGGCAAGGTGACGATGCAATCGACTAGATCGGCGTTAACCAGCTTGCTGCGAATCTCAAACTCCGCCGTCGTACTTGTCGACATGGAGCCGTTCGCAAGTACAAAGCCTGCAACACCGCTGGGCGCAAGCTTGTTCACGATATGCTGAATCCACGCATAGTTTGCGTTACCAGCGGGAGGTACCCCATACGTCCAGCGAGTGTCATCTGTCAGCCGTTCACCGCCCCAATCGCTGATATTGAATGGCGGATTCGCCAGGATGTAATCGGCCTTCAGGTTTTTATGTAAATCATTGTGAAACGTGTCCGCATGATGCTCTCCAAGATTGCCGTCGATGCCGCGAATAGCGAGGTTCATTTTGCACAACTTCCACGTTGTTGGATTCGACTCTTGCCCATACACCGCGATATCGCCGATGCGTCCCTGATGTTCCTCTACAAACTTCTCACTCTGCACGAACATGCCGCCGGACCCGCAGCAGGGGTCGTATACGCGGCCCTTGAACGGCTGAATCATCTCAACGAGCAGGCGAACCACGCTGTTCGGGGTGTAGAATTCGCCGCCATTCTTGCCTTCCGCGCTAGCAAATTTGCTAAGGAAGTACTCATATACCCGACCCAAAACATCCTTCGAACGGCTCTCTTCATCGCCGACCTTGAACGAGAACAGGTCGATTACTTCGCCAAGGCGGGTTTTATCCAGCGCTGGCCTTGCATAATCCTTCGGCAGCACGCCTTTCAGCGACGGATTTTCCTTCTCGATGGCAATCATGGCATTGTCGATGATCTGCCCGATATCCGGCTTCTTCGCGTTATCCTTGATATGGCTCCAGCGCGCTTCCTTCGGTACCCAGAAGATATTTTCTGCCACGTATTCGTCCCGGTCCTCCGGATCAGCATACGGTTCATGTTTCAATGCTTCATATTTTTCTTCAAATGCATCCGACACATATTTCAGAAATAGAAGGCCAAGCACTACATGCTTATACTCCGCTGCATCCATACTGCCGCGCAGTTTATCGGCCATGCTCCATAATTTTTCCTCGAATCCAATGTTCGCTGTTGCCATGATCCTAATTCCTCCTCAGTAGAGTTCCTCGTATAACTGGCTCTTCACTTGTTCCCAGCGATTCATCGCTTCCCGAACAACTTCTTTATATCGTTCTTTTTCCCGTATATATTGCTCTATTAACTCGTGCTGCTTATCTTCCGGTACCAGAGGCAATTCCAATTCCGCCACATCCGCCGGGTTCAGATTCATTACAGTCGTTCCCCGCTGGAAGCTTTGAATAAGGGCTGTTCCAACCGGGCTTTCCAGAAACATTTTGGCAAAATGACTCTTGATGGCCGACTTGAACCGGATCACGATCATATTCGAGGAAGCGATGACCATCCCTTGAGCCTCCGGAAATACAGCCAGCTTGTTCACGGTGCCGCGGCACGTCATAACCAAGTCGCCTGGGAGAATCTCGTAACGCTTCACTTTCCGCTCTTCCTCGTCAATCGTTTCAAGCTGATCCAAAAGCACTTCGCCGTCATCCAGATTGGATATATTCAGCACCTTAATGTTCCCGGGCTTTAGATCCTGCTTAAGAATCGATTTTCCCCGAAAAATTTCTGCCACATCGCGCAACTTCACTTTCGGGGTTGCCGCCTGCTGAAACGAACGAAGTATATCCTGATCTTCATCCAGCAGCAGTTCGATTCGCCAATGATCCAGCTCTCGGAACCGATCCGGATGGATGGTAATCTCCCGTTCCCCCACAAGCTTTGACTTCTCCATATGGAGTCGCCCGAGGATCACCTCTTCCACAGGCACTTTGCCGAAGTCAACCTGATAGGTCTTGATAGAAGTGTAGGGACGAAACAAGCCGTCCGGAAGCGAATAGATCGTTTGCACCGGCGCCTGATCATTCATTTTCTTCCGCCAGCTGGCGATCGCGCCGGATTGAAACAGCATCCGTGCAGGAAAGGTCACGCTCAATCTCCCGCCGTCTTGCAAGAGTGGAAGGAGGTAGCTGGCCGCTGCGCCTTCGGATTCCCGAACCGCGACATCGTCATCGTTCATCTTCATACCAAAATTCGGCATCGCCAGGATCGCGTCGAATTGATGTTCTGCGGGCAGCGGCTGATAAATGGACCCTTGAACGATGCGGATATTGGAATAGGGCTCGAAATACGTTTTGAACAATCTGCCTACGATGTAGTTTTCCGTTAACAATGTGATTGTCCATGGTCGATGGTAACATTTCGTTTCGATGAGTCCTTTGATATACTTTTCAGCTTCTGCAAACAGAATGTTCTTGCAACCATGTCGCTCACACTGATCGACAAACCGCTCGACGATTCCTGGATGGACGACAATGCTCCCTGTAACACGATCTTGTTGGATGGTGAGCATGCCGTATTCCAACAAGTCCATATCCTTGCCTGCATGGTATAATTTATAAAATAAATCCCGATCGCCGGGAAAATGGCCTAATTCTTTGTCTAAGGCGCGTTCCTTCATCCACTGAAACAGCTTCTCAGGTTCTGTCATTAGCTCCGTTTCGGCCAACTGTTGTTGTTCCAGAAGTTGTTGCGTCCGTTTCACTCGAATGGCTTCGCGAAGCAACTGATCACGTGTTGATATATCATGGAGCAGACAGATATTCCAGAACGATTCAATCAATCTATCACCTTCTTTCAAGATAAAAATTAGGGTCACTTCGTTTATTTTACAACCGAGAGATTTATAACAAAAAGATTCGGGATTAATCCCTTTTTATACACATAACCTCCACCTAAATACTACCACAAATAAATTAAGTATTTCAATACTAAATTCCGAATTGTAAATTATCGAGAATGCGATTGAATTTAATTTACTGTATCTGGACATTTTCATTTACCCATTAGGGGATTTCTTTTTTGTAAAGTTGCATCGTCAAAAACGACGAAAATCCGAGAGACCCTTTGCTCAATTTAGCTTTGCAGCTCCTCATCTTAAATTCCAGTTTCTACACGAGGTATATAAGAATTCTAGTGGAGTAACAATGCGAAAACCCGTGAAATGATGAATTCGGATAATGATGTTGATGTAAGACTGGAGAAAAATTAAAAAACAAAGGATTAGCTGGGGATCACACGCTCCAAAAATGAAAAAAGCCGAGGAAAACTCAGGAGTGACTCTGAGTTTTCTCGACTTTTTGATACGGCTTTACCTGCGTTAGGTCGCTTTAGAAGAACTTTATTTCATGGTTACAGCAAACCAATCTTAAATCCCTCTTACTCCACCGTCACGCTCTTCGCCAAGTTCCGTGGCTTGTCGACGTCATTGCCGCGAGCCAGGGAAGCGTAGTAAGCGAGCAATTGGAGCGGTACAACCGAAAGAGCTGGTGTCAGCAGCGGCAGCGTCTTCGGAATGGACAGCGCTTGGTCCACCGACTTCAACAGGTCAGGCACATGCTCCTCGTGGGTGATGGCCATAACTTCTGCGCCGCGCGCTTTGACTTCCTTGATATTGCTGACGGTTTTCTCCAGCACCGATTCCTGAGTTGCCAGCGCGATTACTGGAACGCCTTCTTCAATCAGTGCCAGGGTACCGTGCTTCAACTCGCCGGCAGCATACGCTTCAGAGTGAATATAGGAAATTTCCTTCAACTTCAGCGAACCTTCCTGCACGACGGAATAGTCGAGACCGCGACCGATGAAGAACAGATGCTCATTGCTCGCGATCTGCTCTGCATAAGCCTTCACCACATCGGCTTGAGCCAGCATGCTTTCCACTTGCTCTGGCAGCGACTGCATGGCCGCAATTACATGAGCTACTTGATCTTCGCTTTGCGTACCACGAACCTGAGCCATGTACAGGGCAAGCAGGTAGAAGGCAATCAACTGGGAAGTATACGCCTTCGTCGAAGCGACGGCGATTTCCGGACCAGCCAGCGTAGCGATGACGTCGTCCGCATCGCGGGCAATCGAGCTGCCAACCACGTTGGTGATCGCCAGCACGTGAGCACCGTTCGCTTGCGCTTCACGCAGTGCAGCCAACGTATCGGCCGTTTCGCCCGATTGGCTGACAACGATCACGAGCGTATCTGGGGTAATCAACGGCGAGCGATAACGATACTCCGAAGCGACGTCAGTCATCACCGGAATGCGTACAAGTTGCTCAATCGCTGACCCGCCGACCAGACCGGCGTTATATGCCGTACCGCAAGCAACGATATGAATCGCTCTCAGGCTGCGGATCTTCTCGTCCGTCAGTTTCAAGCCAGGCAACACGACTTTGCGTCCACTTTCGTCGATCCGACCCAGCATCGTGTCCCGGTAAGCCTTCGGCTGCTCGTGGATCTCCTTCAGCATGAAATGATCGAACCCGCCTTTTTCTGCGGTAACAGCGTCCCAATCGACACGAATCATTTCCCGAGAAATAAAATTCCCTTCAATGGTCATCAGTTCGACAGAATCCTTGGTCAGTACCGCCATCTCGCCATCGTTCAAAATATAAACGTTCCGCGTATAATTCAACAACGCAGGGATGTCGGAGCCGATAAAGTTCTCGCCTTCGCCAAGACCAATGATCAACGGGCTAGCTTGACGCACAGCCACCAGTTTGTCAGGTTCGTACTCTGTCAGCACCCCAAGGGCAAAAGCGCCGCGCATGTAACTAATTGCCTTCTGAACCGCCTTCACGATATCGCCTTGATACTCGCGAGCAACCAGATGGGAAATGACCTCCGTATCCGTTTCAGACACAAAGACATACCCTTGGCTGATCAGTTCTTCCTTCAATTCCAGATAGTTTTCGACAATCCCGTTATGCACGACCGAAAATTTCTGGGTATGGTCGGTATGCGGATGAGAATTCACGTCAGACGGTTTGCCGTGCGTTGCCCAGCGGGTATGACCAATCCCGGCCGAACCCTTAAGCGGTGCATCCTCCAGCTTGGATTCCAGATTCGCCAGACGGCCGAGTGATTTTGCAATCTTCAGACCATCCGACGTAAATACAGCAATACCTGCAGAGTCGTACCCGCGATACTCCAGCTTCTTTAAGCCTTCAAGCAACACCGACTGCGTATCCCGATTCCCAATGTATCCAACAATACCACACATAATAATTTATCCTCCGTTTCATTCTTACAAGATGGTTTTTTGGCCGTAAGAAATGAAGCACGGAAGAAGCCTTTCGCGGTACACCGAGACAGAACTATTCAATTGTAAAAAAATATATCCAACCAATCCTCAACAGATCGATGGTAATTCAAACATTACACAACTTTCATTCACTTTTTCACGAATGTCCAGATTGCTCCGTCTACCGCGGCTCTTTCCGCGTCACTTGCTTACGTACATTCATGAACGATCTATGAATGTGATTATCCATCTGCCCGCACGGTTTGTGGGAAAGGTCGCCCCTTCCTTTTGCCGATACGGTTACGGTGCGATGCAGCACCGGGAGGCCCCCGCCGAACATTCCGAACACCTCCACCTCGTCAACTTCGCTTTGCCGTTCGCTTGAACCGATATCACGCCTCAAGGCTTACCGTTGTCGCTGCAGGCCAGCCTTCCGCCCCTGCCTCTCAAACAACGTTCCCTTGATTACGCCGCTTTCCTCATCCGTCCAAACGAAACGCGCACAATGAAGTTCTGGCGCTTAATAACCGGTAAACCTTACTACCCTCACTTTCTTTGCTCGAATATGCTTAATTATATGCACCTTCACACGATTTGGCAATGATCAACTTGTCCTGATTCGTCGAACCGTGCTTTTTACCCTAATGGCCTAGAAAAAACGACACGTCCCTTTTTCCATCGAGTTATCCCCCTTCCCCCCTTGTGACCTTCATCCCCCTCCGCACACTTCTTTACACCATTATCCCCCTCAGTCAGATCAGGGCGATTTGCTCTGGAAGAATACGCACCCGAAGGAGGCAATGAATGCCCTTAATTTGCAGTTGCCTGTCACCTTCCCGATCTGATGCAAAGGGATAATCATCAAAAAAGAGTCCAACAGACACCCTCTCCCTAACAAAAACCGCCAGACAGGCATCCTCACCCGACCGGCGGTTCTCAACGTCCTATAGATCCATGAGTTAAATAATCCGATTGTTACACCAACTGTTTCTCTACAACCTCTACAATTTGCGCAACCAGCTTCTCCAGCTCCGCTTTCTCCGGCCCTTCCGCCATAACACGGATCAGCGATTCCGTACCCGACGGCCGAACCAGCACACGCCCGTTATCGCCCAACTCTTGCTCTACTTCCGCAATCGCTTCAGCAATCACCGCGTTCCCCGCGAACTTGCTCTTATCTTGTACGCGAACGTTCACCAGCACCTGCGGATATTGCTTCATGACCTTCTTCAGCTCGCTCAGCGGCTTGCCGGAAGCCAGCATCGTATCGACCAGTTGAATCGCCGTCAAAATGCCATCCCCGGTTGTATTGTAGTCCAGGAAAATCACATGACCGGACTGCTCACCGCCCAGATTGTAGCCGCCGCGCAGCATTTCCGCCATAACATAGCGGTCCCCGACCGCGGTTTGCTGGGTAGCCAGCCCCAATTTCTTAGCCGCTTTGTAGAAGCCAAAATTGCTCATTACGGTCGAGACAACCGTGCTGTCTTTCAGCTTACCGGCTTTATTCATCGCATCGCCGCAGATGCACAGGATGTAGTCGCCATCCACTTCTTGGCCTAACTCGTCAATCGCAATCAACCGGTCCGCATCGCCGTCGAAAGCAAGACCAACATGCGCGCCAAGTCGAACGACTTCTTCCTTCAGCCGTTCCGGATGCGTAGATCCGCAGTGATCGTTAATGTTCAGCCCGTTCGGCTCAGCTGCCAGCGTATGCACTTCAGCTCCAAGCTCACGGAACAGTCTTGGTGCCAGCTCATAGGCTGCTCCGTTGGCGCAATCCAGCACCACCTTCAGCCCTTTAAACGAGGAGCTGATCGTCGTCTTCAAATGTTCGAGGTACTTCAGTTTCGAATCATTGTCCACCGTCACGGATCCCAAGTCGCCGCCGACAGGCCGCGGCAACTCATCAACAGCCTTGTCGAGCAGCTCTTCGATTTGCAGCTCCGTTTCGTCCGACAACTTAAAGCCGTCACTGCCAAAGAACTTGATCCCGTTATCCTCTACCGGATTGTGGGATGCGGAAATCATGACGCCTGCGTCCGCTTTAAGCAAGCGGGTGAGATAAGCAACCGCAGGTGTCGTCACGACGCCAAGCCGAATCACATCGGCGCCAATCGACAACAACCCCGCCACCAACGCAGATTCCAGCATCACGCCGGAAATACGCGTGTCCATACCAATGACAACCTTCGGCTTAGGTACCTGGCCTGCAAGCACATAACCGCCGCAGCGACCGATCTGGTACGCCAATTCTGCTGTCAATTCTTTATTCGCAATTCCTCTTACGCCATCCGTTCCAAAATACTTCCCCATGATTTCACTCCTTCAATATTTGCCAGTGCCGCACCGTTCTCTCATCTCCCAGAAGGCGTCTGACCGGTCTATCCTCGTCGTTGTCTGCTTATGTTTATGTCACGTGCCGTTCCCTGAGGTCTCGTCCTCTGTCGCATTGCCCCCATCCTCCTGATGAGGTGGCGATCCATGCGAAGATCCATTACCGGATGGACTTTGTGTACCGTCTGACGGGTTTGGTTGCTCCACAGGAACACCGGAGGTTGGGCTGCCTTTCTCCGTCAGCTCCACGTCCACGGACAAGGAAATGTTCGGGTCGGCCAACGCCACGCCCTCAGGTAAATGAATCTCAATCGGGACCGTATGTGTCCCCGCCCCCAGATGTGCGAGATCAGCGGTCAACTGAATGTTCTCCGGTTGGAGCGCGTCCAACGCCGCGCTGGCCCCAATCACGTTCAGACTCAAGTTTGGTTCCGTTGGCCGAATCCATTTGACATCGTACATGGATCCGACATTTTTCAACGTGATTGGAATGTCGTCCAGCTGCTTCTGTCCCCCGGGCATCACATGCAATGTGATCGTGGCAGAGCTCGGCTCGATTTTCTCAAAACCTTCCGGAGGAGTCAAGTCCACCACGTATTTAGTCTCATTCGAACCGTTATAACGGCTCAGATCGACCGTCAGCGGATAGGAGGATATACCCTCCAACGCTTCCTTTGTACCGTATAGAACGACGCCCTCTACATCAACCTCTATATCAGTTAAGATATATCCGGATGGTAATTGTCCGGTTTTACGTATTTCGATGGGTACATTTTTGTATAGCTTGTTGATGGGGATATCTACATCCACGGAACTAGGCGATATCTTCGCATTCTCCATAGGTATCCCTTGCTTATCATATGCTGTCAGTTTGACGCTTTTGCCTTTAACGGATTCCTTCAATCCCGTCACATCCACCGTACCCTCGACTTTACTCAGCTCTTGCGCCTCACTCGCAGGCAGGGTCACATCAACGGTGCCGCTCCCGGCAACAATAGGCGTCCCAAGTACTAATCCGTCGGCCGGCTCCCCCTTCGTGACGATGGTCACAGGAATCGTCCGGGTTTCCTTCGCTTCAATCGTCACCTTCACGATAGAAGGTTCCATGGAGACCAGTTGGACTCCAGGAGGAAGCTCATGGGTTAGAGGTAGGGTAAACGTCCCTGGTCCCAGATTTTCCAAATTTAGCCTCGCCTTATAATCTGAGAAATTCGTCGTCAAATCGATCCGTTTCCCCTTCACTTCCATACGCACGGTGCTGGGATCCAGATCGTATAAAACGTACTTGTCCTCGTCAAACCCGGTCACTTCGATTTTGACATTGTCGATATAACGCGACTGCGCCAAGGTGGTGGAGTCTACGGGAGTTCCGCTGTCCAAATGAACCATCGCCCACAACATGATACTAAACACTAGCGCAAGGACCTTAGCAAAATTGTTGTGAGTCAGCCATTTATCCATTTTTGCCGGCCTCCTTCCGTCTTCGGAACGGGCTGCGCTTGTCTTTGGTGCGCGAATTCGGACCTAATTCCGCATACAGCTTGGAAATCAACGACTCCTCGTTAATGTCTCGGACGACCTGTCCGTCGATCGCAAGTGAAATTTGCCCCGTCTCCTCGGACACAACGATCGAGACCGCATCGCCGACCTCACTAATTCCGATCGCTGCCCGGTGTCTTGTACCCAACTCCTTACTGATGAATGGATTCTCCGACAACGGCAAATAACAGGCAGCCGCAGAGATCCGTTGGCCTTGAATAATCACGGCTCCATCATGGAGCGGGGTATTGGGGATAAAGATATTGATCAACAGCTGTGAAGAAATGATCGACTGCATCGGAATTCCCGATTCGGTATATTCATTTAACCCCGTATCGCGTTCAAACACGATAAGAGCCCCAATCTTTCTGCGCGATAAATAATTGACGGCTTTAATAATCTCACCGATCTGCTTGCCAAACTCTTCCTCGTCCGCGCTGTTCCGCCCAAACAGCTTGCCTCGGCCAAGCTGCTCCAGTGCCCGTCGAAGCTCCGGTTGGAAAATAATGAAGATCGCCAGCACGCCAAACGTAAACATTTGGTTCATCAGCCATTTCAGCGTATACAAGTCGAACCAGGTACTGACGGCCCAAATAAACACCAGAACCAAAATCCCCTTGAGCAGCTGAACAGCCCGCGTTCCGCGGACAAGCAAAATCATGTGATATATTATATAGGTAACAATCAGGATATCGATGACATCCTTAATGGTATCCTGCCAAGTCAAATTCATAAAATAGTTCATGCTGCGACCCCCGGAAAGATCCTTGCGGACGTTTGGCCCGCCAACAAGGAACCAATATGTACAGCTTCATTCACGCCTGTCTCTTTAAGTTTCCCCTAAATACTAGGTTATAACGTTCACATGTCAGATGCAAGCGCCCAGCAAAAATAGGTTCATTTCGTAACGCTTACTAAATTTTACCTATAGATACAAAAATAAAAAAGCGCCGTTTCCCAAAGGAAAGGCGCCCAAAACATTCCATATCGCCATACAATCACCTATAGGCGACTTCCGTAAACGTATTGATGATCCGGTACCAGATCCAGTCCAGCGCTTGATCGATCTGTTTCACTTCGCCTGAAATATGCGCCGTGGAGGCTTGGTAATAGGAGCCATCAATCACGGTGAGGTTGCCTTGAACTTCACCATAGATTTCGGCTTTCCCGTTCTCAATGGTCAAGTTCCCGGCAATGACAGCGTCACTTGGAACCGTGACCGTATCGCCTTGAATGATGACTTGATCCAGGCCCGCTCCTTTTACGACCAGCTGATCGTCGCTATCCCAAATCGATACCGCGCTGAACAACATCACCAGCAAGAACATCGCCGCCGCGGTCAACGCCGGATGGCGTTTGATCCACTTGATCCAGGCCTGCTGTTTGGGTTGACTTGGAATCTGACTGATGATCCGGTTCACCAGTTCGTCCGGAGCCGAGATGTTGCTATGTTGCTTGATGGTGGCAAACAACATCATTTCGGTCCGTTCCAATTCCCTGAATTCCTTGAGGCAATCCGGACACTCGTCGAGATGCTGCTTCAGCCGTTCGGCTTGGTCGCGGCTTAATTCGCCGTCCAGGTAATCATGCATCAAAGATGAGGCATGTTTGCATTCCATATCAGCCAATCCTTTCAGTAGTATCAATCTATGCGAAATGCGGAAGGCACGGCTAAGATCATAGTCGTCCTACATCCTACCTTACAATACGTAATGGTACAGAATTCGTTTCAAAAAATAATTCCCCAGGCACAGCCCATATTTTAGAGCATTTTATGCTCCAGCTTTTTACGCAAAAATTCGCGTCCGCGGTGAACCCGCGTCTTCACCGTAGTCACCGGCATATCCAAAACCTCGCTGATTTCTTGCAGAGAAAGTTCCTGCAAATAACGGAGCACGATCACCGACTTATATTTAGCAGGCAAGCCTTCGATCGCTTGATGAATCGTTTGCTGCGTTTCGGACAGCAAGTATTCCGTTTCCGGTGTCCGTTCATCCCCAGGAATCAGAGTGTATCCATCCAAGCCATCCTGATCGTTCATCTCTGCGTCCAGGTAATAACTTGGTTTCCGCTTACGCAGTCGGTCAATACACAAGTTCGTCGCAATCCGGTAAATCCAGGTTGAGAACTTCTGTTTATCGTCGTAGCGGTTCCAGTTTTTATGTACCCTTAAGAACGTCTCCTGCACAACATCTTCTGCTTCGTGCCGGTTAGACAGCATCCGGTATCCGAGATGATATAGCTTATCCTTATATAAATCAACAAGTTCAGCGAAGGCTCCCTGGTCCCCTTTCCGGGCCAGCTTCACCAGTCTTGCATCGAAATGTTCCACCACCATATTTTCCCCCAAATCGGTTGGAAGGGCTCAGGTACTTGTACCCTGCCTGTCCGGCTATTCGTCCCTTTGGCTAAGGCAAATGCAAGAGGTCGTTCTCGATCCGAATCCTGACCATTGCATCCTTGAAAGGGTACTTCCAGTCGTCGGCACTTCATTCAAATGTTAAAGCAACTTATCCCAAAATGCAATACATCCAGCTAAGTCAACAGCAAAAAAGCCGGACCTTCTTTAAGAAGGTCTGGCTTAGCATGGCTATATGGACCAATAAAGGATCAGCCCGTATTCCGGAGTCCAGCAGCAATCCCGTTAATCGTAAGCAGCACTTCACGTAACAGTTCAGCATCATCCTGCCCTTGTTCACGCGCAGACCGCAATTCTGTTAACAACTGCACCTGTAAATAGCTTAGTGGATCCACATAAGGATTACGTAAACGGATCGATTCTTGCAGGCCTGGGAGATTGTCAAAGATTTCTGAAATTCCGCAAATCTTCAGCACCATTTCCCGCGTCAAATGGAACTCCTCTTCAATTTTCCCCAGGATCCGCTCTCTCACAGTATCATCCTTGCACATTTGGGCGTATTCCTTCGCGATGACGAGGTCTGCTTTACTCAACGCAAATTGCAAGGTATCGATCACCGTACGGAAGAACGAGAAGTTCTGATACATATCCTGAAGAACCTTGAGGTTTTCTTCATTATTTTGATAGAAATGATATAGGCCGGTTCCAGCTGCATACCAAGCCGGGAACAAATACCGGCTTTGCGTCCAGGCAAATACCCAAGGGATCGCCCGCAAATCCTCAAACCGATCACTGTTCTTCCGCTTGGATGGACGGGAGCCGATATTCAGCTCCCCCACCTCAACCAATGGCGTAGACTCACGGAAGAACTTCAAGAAATCCGGATCGCGGAAGACCAGGTCCTGATATTTATGAAGCGATGTCTCGGAAATCCCGCTCATGATCTCTTCCCAGCGTTGTTCTTCTGCGCTTGGTCCTTGGTCTTGATGCAGCTTCGCTTGAATCGCTGCGGTGATCAGCGCCGAAGTCGCTTGCTCCAAGCTGCGGTACGCAATACCACGCAAGGAGTAGCGTGACGAAATCACTTCGCCTTGCTCCGTGATCTTGATACCGCCGCCGATGGTTTCCGGCGGTTGCACGAGGATGCTGCGGTTAAGCGGCATACCGCCACGACCCAGCGCGCCCCCACGACCGTGGAAAAATTTCAGCTTCACGCCAAACTCATTGGCCGCCGCCGTAATTTGCTTCAAGGCAACGCGTAGCTCCCAGTTGGCTGTAACTACTCCGCCGTCTTTATTACTATCGGAGTAGCCGAGCATAATCTCCTGAAGATCGTTCATCGCCGCCACCGACTCGCGGTAAATCGGCATGCTGAACAGCTGCCGCATAATGCCTGGTGCGGCATGCAGATCGTCAATCGTTTCAAACAGCGGAACCGATTGAAGCGTACAGACGACGGTGCCGTCCGCTTCCTTACGGAACAAGCCTACTTCTTTCGAGAAGACCATGACCTCGAGGATATCGCTGGCCGCCTCTGTCATACTAATCAGGTAACTGGTGATACACTGTGTGCCGTATTCTTTTTGTGCCAGATACACCGTACGATATACATCTAGACATTCTTTTGTGCTTTCCGAATAATCCTGATATGGAGAAGTTAATGGACGCGGGTCGTTTAACAACCGTTCCAGGAGTTGAATCTTCTCTTGCTCCTCCAGTTCGGCATAATTCTCCACAATATTCATTTTCGCCAAAATTTCCGTCATGGCGTTCTCATGCTCTTTACTGTGCTGACGGATATCCAGCGTCGCGGTATGGAAGCCAAACAACTCCGCTTGACGAATCAGCTTCTTAATATGCGTATCTGCGACATAGTCTGCGTAGTGATGACGCAAGCTGCGGTCGATGATCTTCAAATCCTGGATAAAAGCCTCTACGTTAGGATAACGCTCTGGCGTATCCTTGGTGTTATCGTCCAGAACATTGTGCAGCTTCTCCGTCATATACGTCAGCTTAACGCGGTAAGGTTCTTTCTCGTTATTCCATTGCGGCGTTTTGCGCAACGTCACCTGCAGGCGATCCCGCTGAATGGAAGCCATCAGCTCGTCCGTAACGTCCACAATCGAGGTGCTGAAGCTAAGATGCTTGAACAAATCGGACAAAATCCGCTGATATTCGCGCACCGCCAGTTTACGTTGCATCCGCAGCGTCTCCCAGGTCACGTCAGAGGTTACCGAAGGATTCCCGTCCCGGTCACCACCGATCCAAGAACCGAAGCGCAAGTACGTTGGAACGTGCCAGTAATGCTCTGGATAGTACTTCGTCAGGCAACGTTCCAGTTCTTGATAAACCTCAGGCAGCACGTGGAATAAGGTTTCGTGGAAATAGTACATCCCATTTCGCACCTCATCCAGCACTGTAGGTTTACGATCACGCAGTTCATCGGTCTGCCAAAGGGTAATGACCTCGTTAAGCAGCTTCTCCCGCAACTGCTCCCGTTCGCGGAAGGTCAGCGTAGGGTTATCCAACTGCATGACATCGTCAGCGATCCGTTTGTGGATGTCCAGAATCGCACGGCGCATCGCTTCCGTTGGATGGGCAGTCATGACCAGCTCCAGAGACATGCCGCTTAGGAGTTCCTGAGCTTCGCTATAACTAAAGCCCTGTTCCTTTAAATCGCGGACAGCAGCCTCGATCGTACCGCTCTGAACCTCTTCCCCCGCAGAACGCTCATAATCGCGTTTCCGGCGAATGCGGTGGTTCTGCTCCGCGATATTGACTAATTGAAAATAGATCGCAAATGCACGGATCACCTGATGACGGATGCCGGGTTCTAAAGAATTGATCATTCCCTTAAACTCTTCATGTAACTCCGGTAAAAATACAGCCCGCAGGGATTTACTGGCTTCACGTATCTTCTCGACAATATCCAAGAGCTCATTGCCGCCCTGATGCACCAGGACCTCTCCTAGAATATTGCCCAAAAAACGAATGTCGCGCCGAAGCAGGTTATTCGAGTTGCCTTTACCTGCGGTAACCGTTAACTCTGTCATGTTTCTCCCCCTTTTCATCCCAATGCTGCATACTCTATTCAGCATGGTCATGATCTTTGTCGGTTAGACCTAATGACGTGCGCCACGCGTTTCCTAACATCATACAACAAACTGCCCTGAAAATCTTCACTTAATTTGTAAGAAATTCTTGGACACCATGACTGTAGATTCGATTCCGTTTTGCAACTTTACTTACCTTAACACGGTAAAGCAGTAAAACGCAAGGGTATAACAGGTCGATAGAAAACTTTTATACCCAGAGGAAGGCCGCAATGGTAATAAGGATAAGATTATAACAAAAAACATCATCTTATCCGATGATGTTGCTGTTATGTATGGAGCGGGTGATGGGAATCGAACCCACGCTACCAGCTTGGAAGGCTGGAGTTCTACCATTGAACTACACCCGCACCTTAAAGAGATGGTCGGGATGACACGATTCGAACATGCGACCCCCTGGTCCCAAACCAGGTGCTCTACCAAGCTGAGCTACATCCCGTCATTAAGGTGAAATATGAAATTGAAAAAGTGGCGCGCCCTAAGAGATTCGAACTCCTGACCTTTTGATTCGTAGTCAAACGCTCTATCCAGCTGAGCTAAGGGCGCGTATTAAGATGGAGCGGACGACGGGAATCGAACCCGCGACCCTCGCCTTGGCAAGGCGATGCTCTACCGCTGAGCCACGTCCGCGCAAAGATGGTGCGCGTGGAGGGACTTGAACCCCCACGTCAAAGACGCTAGATCCTAAGTCTAGTGCGTCTGCCAATTCCGCCACACGCGCAAGGAAAACTGGTGAGCCATGAAGGACTCGAACCTTCGACACCCTGATTAAAAGTCAGGTGCTCTACCAACTGAGCTAATGGCTCTTACTAAGAAAGATGGCTGGGGATATAGGATTCGAACCTATGCATGACGGAGTCAAAGTCCGTTGCCTTACCGCTTGGCTAATCCCCAATATTTATGGTGGAGGCTGAGGGGATCGAACCCCCGACCCTCTGCTTGTAAGGCAGATGCTCTCCCAGCTGAGCTAAGCCTCCATATATCTGGGACTACTTAAGAAAGAAGATGGTGACCCGTAGGGGATTCGAACCCCTGTTACCTCCGTGAAAGGGAGGTGTCTTAACCCCTTGACCAACGGGCCATATGTAGAGAAGCTCTCAACCGGGATCGAACCGGTGACCTCATCCTTACCATGGATGCACTCTACCTACTGAGCTATGAGAGCAAATTTTTGGGGTCCCCAGAAAGTAATCGGAATATGCTTCGAAGCAAATCGTCACTTTCTGGGGATTTGACTCCCCGAACAGGACTCGAACCTGTGACAACTCGATTAACAGTCGAGTGCTCTACCGACTGAGCTATCGGGGAACATTGCTTGGCAGCGTCCTACTCTCCCAGGACCCTTCGGTCCAAGTACCATCGGCGCTGGAGGGCTTAACGGTCGTGTTCGGGATGGGAACGAGTGGAACCCCTCCGCTATTGCCACCAAACATGATTTTTGCGCTGCTTTTACTTCCACGCTTTCCGCTTCAGCAAAAGATCATACCTTAGAAAAGGCATGCAGCTAAAAATCGCTGCGAGAAAAGATCAAACCTTTCCCACTCAGGCGCTTGATCACCTGAAAACTGGATACGAAACTCATCTGCATTTTAGTGTGTTTTTGGATAAGCCCTCGACCGATTAGTACCTGTCAGCTCCATGCATTGCTGCACTTCCACCTCAGGCCTATCAACCTTGTCGTCTTCA
>Ga0310838_1000800_pt1 | contig 21899 bp, 20 predicted proteins | sample SM_ome_6_FD_202241 | JGI IMG/M metagenome (GOLD analysis project Ga0310838, IMG submission 202241) | Sorghum-adapted microbial communities enriched on stacked mutant (SM) sorghum from Joint BioEnergy Institute, Emeryville, California... ...
CCCACTCCCCAGCATGGATGTATTCCCTCCGAATCACTTTGGTCGGTTGTTCAGAGGGTCTATTTCGACGGGGGTGGGTCATTTTCATTCCGGCGCCGATGGGTCAATTATAGTCCGGCGGTGACACCAGCAAAGTGGTGTCATTGTAAATCGCCAAGTGGAGTGGGTGGACGGAAACACGACTTGGTATCCGGTTCATCCAGAAGGGGTCAATAAGGTGAGGGAATGGACGGCGGATGACACTCTAAAAATGCTCTATCATATTAAGGCTCCGATTGTTTTACTTGACGTTTCGCACAAATGGACTGAACCATCCGTTCGTGAAATATGCGTAGGCGCAGACGAAATATTGTTTATTGTTGATCCGTTACTACCGATCCGATTTTTTAGAAAAGAGACGAAGAGGAACACAGATGTGATCTTTGAAATTCGCAATATGAATAAGTCAGCTAATATTATTGCCAATCGAGACGTAAAAGTTCCTAACCGGAATGAGTGGCTCAAATCATTGCCACTAACACCTCTATCTGTGATACCGGAGTTTCCTTATCACGAGGTCATTAAGTCCATTTGGAGTAATACTTTCATAACGGATAACGAAGATATTCGAAACGAACTTATTTATTCTCTGTACGGGGTAATTAACCTATTGGTGCCAAAAGACTTTCCTATTAAGCGATTAAAGAAACAACACCGAGGCGGATTGATCAGCAAATTCTTTGGTGGGTAGGGGGAATTCAAGTGGAGTCACCAATTTTACTCATTGAGAATGACCCATATACTGCGAAAGAGATTGCTGAAATACTTTTCGAAAGTGGCTATCAATCAATTATTAAAGACTCTCTGCAGGAGGCTGAGCGTTGCCTGCAAGATATGAGTTTTAAAGTAATTATTCAAAGTAATGAGTATCAACAAGAAGAACAACTTAACTTCATTGAAAAATTAAAGTCCGAGCAAACAACAAGATGGATTCCTCTCATTATCATATCGGATACGAATAACGATTCTTTTCGTATTGAATGTTTCAATCGTGGAGTGGATGATTTTCTCTTAAAGCCTGTAAAGCCAATAGAGTTGATTGCTCGCGTTAAGGGATGGATCAGCAGAGTTGGAAATCTAGAAGAAATGGCCTTTCGTGATCCATTAACCAAAGCATACAATAGACGATATTTTGACCATCAAATAATCCTTGAACTACAGCGATCACAAAGAAACGGATACCCAATATCTTTGGCGTTTGTAGATGCAGATAAATTTAAGTCAATTAACGACACCCATGGTCATCATATTGGTGATTTGGTATTACAAGGGTTGAGTGAAATACTCCGACGTCAAACAAGATCGGTGGATATAGTTGCACGATACGGTGGGGAAGAATTTGTTGTACTTATGCCCAATACAAACGGTGAACAAGCAGCCCAAAGGATGCAAGATATATTGGAATTCGTAAGAATAAATCCAATTGCCAAGCACAATGAAAAAGAATATTTTGTTACTTTTTCATGTGGAGTTGCACAATGGATAACGAACATGCCAGTGTTCGACTGGGTTAAATTAGCCGACGAAGGCGTATATGCGGCAAAAGAGCAGGGGCGAAATCGCGTCATTCTATCAAAAGTTAAAGAGAATCATCAAGCCATTGATAATAACAAGACGTTAATCGCTGTCGTGATCGGAAGCAAACATGTAGCAGAATTGATAAGAACAGAAGAATTCAACATTCCATTGTCTGTATTCGAGTTCGATAAATACGAAGAAGCCGTTTTTCAAGAGACGGATATTTGCATTCTTGCTTTGCAAAAAGAACTTGAACCCGAACGTTTCAAAAAATTCAGAGAAGAGAAGCTGCCTCGGGATTGCAAAGTACTGCTCGTAACAGAGACTAGATCAGAAAAAGATGTGCTACAAAGCATCGAAGCTGGAATTGATGGCTACATTAGATCCCCATTTTCGGACATTGATTTAGAAATTAGTGTAAAACGTTTGATTTACTCGAACTAACCTTGGACGGAAGGATGAATAACTTGAAAAATTGGTTTAGCAAATTACCGCAAACGGTGAGAATGTTTTTGGTACTGGTGCTGTATCTTTGCATCTTTGTGGTGCACGTTGCTGGGGTAAACCTATATGTAGAAAAATACTCCAGCAAAGTTGATTCAAAGGAAGTTGTGGTTACGACAAGAGAAATTCCGATTCACACTGTAATTGGCCCCGACGACATTACCATTAAGCGAGTGCGCTTAGCCTATCTGGTGAGTGGAGCCATTACGGATCCTGCCATTGTGATCGGTAAAGAATCTCAGGCGACATTAGGAGAAAATGAACAGTTGAACGCGGATAAAATTAATACGGTCGTTAAGAAAGAAGGAGAAATGATCTTTGAAGTCCCAAGTGAATGGGTAGTCTCATTTCCCAAATCACTTAGACGGTTAGATAAGGTATCTTTTCTTCCAGTTGTCGATAGCACTAAAAACGCAAAGACAGCACTCTCAGCCATTTATCAGCAAGAAATTAGTCAGACGGCTTCTGAAATCGCCAAGGATGAACGCAATGCCAGTTTGGTGAAGGAAGCAAGAGAAGTGCTCAATGATATCACGGTCGCCTATTTTAAGGATAATACTGCGAATGAAATTACCGATACTCTTCCTGCCAATTCTACAATAACAAGCGATCCTACTCCTAGAATCAATTCATCTAACCTTGGGGTACACCTTGAAGTGGCTATGAATGATCAACAATGGGACATTTTGAATAAATTGAGTGAAAACAATTACAAATTCGTGATTAGCTACAAGTAACATAGGAGGTTAATATGAAACGGATCATCATTATCGGAGAAGATACAAGCTTAAAAAGGGAATATCAGCGATTTGATCCTGAATCTGAGTGTACCCTTTGTAAGGCTACTGAAGCTCCCAGAACCAAAGAAATCGATATTCTCATTATTTCGGACCGTGAAGTACAACCGCTCATGTTGTCCGAATTTATTCAGAACTTCAAAGCAAAACAAATATTTTATTTGATTTCGAACAACCCGAAGAACACAATCATCGAAAATAAGGTTGCACTTTGTAAACAACACGGTATTAAAGCTGTCCTTCCGGGACAAACCACTACGCAAATCATTCAACGTGTTCTGGGGATCGCCGGCAAGAGCAGAGGACTTCGAAATGTATGTGCGATTCTTGGCACACATCCACAAGTTGGTGTAACGACAGTCGCTCTAAATCTTGCCAAAAAGCTTGCTGAATCAGGCGAGCACACCATTGGGGTCCTTGGATTGAATCAATACAATCCTGGGTTGGTTTTCATTAATAATTATGCCGGAAATACTCTTGACGAGATGTATGCTGAGATCGTGGATAACCATCAAAGCATTAAGCCTGGAGAAATCGTAAATTTCATGCACCACGACGATGAAAGTAAATTTTATTTTCTCGCCGGCAATCAGGACTTTTCTAAGCGCGGATACTTCAAGTCCGAAGAAATTGAACAAGTCATTACGGCGGCTGCAGAGCAGTTCGATATCGTGATTCTGGATGCTGGATTTTCGCCTTGTAACAATATCACACTTCAAGCATTACTCAATGCCGAAGTTAAGTTGCTTGTTGGCAATCAGCAACCAGTTTCTGCGAATATGTGGAGACAAATGAACAATGATATTCTGCGGCTTTTAGGTATTACAGCTGATGAATTTTTACTCGTGGTTAATCGATATAATCTGGATCTTTCTGTAGATACCAACTCCCTGCAAAACCAAATGGGAGTACCAGTAATTGAAGCGATTCCTGACTTTGGTGTAGAAGGGATTGTATGTGAAATTGAAAGAAGGATGCTTTGTGATAGTCACAATAAAAGGATAAAGAAAAAGGCCAACGAGCATTTTGAGGCGCTAAGCGATATTGTGATTGAACGATTTGTCGGGAACCAAGGGAGCACAAAGGAGAAGAGAGGTATATGGAACAAGCTGCTGTCGTGAGAAAGTGGGAGTGGAGTCAAAAACGTTTCAATATTCGAGATTACCTTCTAGAACAACAATTTCTCTTCGAAGAAGAAAAAAGTGGATCGGCACCGCGCGTTGAAACGGACTCGATATTCAACAAAATTAAACGAACTGTAATTGAATATTTTAACCAAAGGTTTGAAAACAGTAGAGATCATGAGAAAACCTCATGGATCAACAAACAACATGAAGCCATTATAGGAAATCGAACAGCAATCGACTGGTTTAAACGGGAGATTGAGGAATTCCTAAGGAGAAACAACTTGCTCGGAAGCAGTTACCCGTCTTTTTATTCAGATATTGTTGAAGCGACATATCAAGAGACCTATGGGCTGGGACCGATATCGACGTGGTGGAAACACGAGAAATATAACGATTCTCAAGCTGCTCGCATTCTTGGCACCCAAATATTTTTCGAGATTCCTGGACAAACAGAGGAGTTGCAAGACATCTCTTATCAATCGGAAGCGGATGTATTGCGGGTGGCTAAGCAATTAAGTCTACGAAGTCCGACAACGTCGCTTAATGCTCATAATCCGTCTCTTCAGATTGACATGGCAGATGGGACACGTGTAACCATCGTCATTCCACCCTGGGCAAAGCGGCCGATGATCACATTCCGTCACTTTACAATTAGGCGGGTTAGCTTGGAAGATATTGCAGCATACGGAACATACCCTTATGAAGTGGTGGACATTCTCCGTGCAATTGCTAAAGGACGGGGAACAACGATGCTTTGTGGAGCGGTTAAAAGTGGAAAAAGCACGCTGCTTTCAGCGATGATAGCTGAAAGAAAAAGATACGATAAGATGATGATCATCCAAAAGGACTTCGATGAGCTGAAAATATCGGATCACTATCCCCAACATGAAGTCATGGAATTCATCATAACTGAAGAAAACAAGTCGAAAATATTTGATCTTGTTTTACGAAGTGATTATGAGTATATCGTTGTCGGTGAGCTGAGATCACTTGAAGCTGAAATTTTTTTGAAAGCTTGTGAACGGGGCCTACCTGGGGCATTGACAACGTATCATACACCAGATCCGGAGAATATTCCATCTCAGTTGGCAGACGTAATTCTGGACGAACATCCTAACAAATCGCATAAGGCTCAATTCGAACGAGCAGCCAAAAACATTCATTTTGCAATCGTCATGGAAGAAATGAAAGATCGGAGCAAACGGCTTGTAAATCTGTCGGTATTTGATTGGAATCCATACACGAAGGAATTTAAAACGCACGATCTGATTGTTTGGGATAGAAAAGAAGGGATTTGGCGGTATTCCAATTACATTCCAAATCGTGTGTTGCGGATCCTTGAAAAATATGCTCCGACTGAAACTATAAATATGCAAAGACTCCTAGATAAGTTGGCAATGCAGCATCCAGTCAAGGGGTGAATAAAAATGTTTTCAGATGAATCTTTGCACCGCTTTATTGTCCTGCTAGACACTGCAGTACGCGTTTTCCTAATTTGGTGTATTCCCTTAATAGTGCTGTTTGTGTTAGGGAAATTAGTCTTCCCAGTATCAAAAGCGTTAAAAGTAGTTCGATTTCGTGGATTACCTTCTTCGATTGAACCCTTAAAAAACACAAGGCGGCCCTCTAAATGGGCACGTCATCTGGTGCTTTTATTACGCTCGATTTCAGCTGGCGAAGAGAGTGATGAAGAACTTCTTCATCGATTCATAATCATGACGATCGGCACTTTTATTTCGACATACATTGTGTACGGTTTTTGGACGGGGTTATTTACCAAGTACGATTTTCAATATTCGGATTTGTTTAACGGTTGGCAAATCTTTATTTCAATGATGGCCAGTTTTTTGCCTTATTGTTTCTTGAGAATGAAACTCCATCGAGTTCGAGTTAAGAACAGTTATGATCTTGTGCCGGCTGTAAATACATTGATTCTAAAATATTCCGAGTACCGCGGAAACCTTTATTATGCGGTTTTCGAAACCACGAAGGTTTTGCAGGGGGATATTCTTAACGCGTTTGTCGGACTGCTTCCGGCTTTGCAGGGTTCAGCAAATGCGAGCATTGAGGATGCCATCGAACTTTTTATATATCGGATTAAAACGACATGGGCAATCCAGTTGGGAATTCTGATTCACAAGTCGGAAGAACAAGGAGACAACATTGAGCAAGGACTTAGATGGCTTATTACAGACATGAGTGAAGTAGCAAAGATCACTGAAGAAATAAAATCAGAGAACAGAGAAACGATCCAACTGGCATATTTCCCTGTATTTCTTTTTCCAGCGGTAATATATTTCAATCAATTTCCTTCAATGGGAAAATCCTGGCACTACTATTTTCAAACAACGCCTGGTATTCGAATGATAATGTTTACACTTCTGTATACATTTATCTGTGCAGTTATCGCATATACGATTCAAAAACCACGAAACGAGGTATGAGGCATGAATGTCAATACCATTATTCTCTTAAGTTTGTACATTTTGCCTCTCATACTTGTGGCTTACGTTATCAAATTGTTTCGTTTTGCCCAAACACCTGGGAGATTGTCCATTTGGACTCAAATGAGGCATTATTTCAATGCTCAAAAAAATGAAGTTATCGAATACTACAAAATGGAATATATGCGCCAAGAATTTGAAGAAGCCGGCCTAATAGCTATAGGCATCACACCAGCTAAATATCGGCTTTTTCGAGACATTATTTTTTTATTTCTGGTGGTTCTGCTCAATGTTCGATATATATTGAACATCGAGCAGAAATATCCAATATTTGGCCTTATATTTCTCATTCTATTGTATATCTCGTTGATGTTACGTAAGTCATTTCCAATTGAGTATATTCTGAAATCAGTAAAGTCGCGGTTTGAAAGAAAAAAGAATGCTGAGATCTTTATTCTACAGCAGCTCATTTCAAATGAGTATGCTGATAAGAACACGACTAAGCAGAATGTCTACCATATGTTCCTATATATGCGTCGTTTCTTTAACTATATTCGGCCGGCGGTCGATCGATTTTTGGAAGAATACCCGCTTGATCCTTATAACAAAGAAAAAGCTTTCAAGAGTTTTGCACGAATAGTAGGAACGCCGGAGGCAGAGTCCTTGGCAGAAATTCTATATCAAATTGAACAATCATCACCCGAAGAAGTTGCAGAGCTCCTTGAAAAAAAATATGAGGAACTCAAGAAGAAGCGTCAAGAAACATACCGGAGAGTGATGCGTGATAGGGGAGTTGTCGCATACGTTCTTGCGTTTTCCGGAGTCATGGTGGTCATCATTTGTGGATTGTTAGTCTATTACCTGGAATACAAGGATTTAATGAATGCCACCTATAACATGGGATAAGGAGGGGGAGCAAAGTGAAGGATGTGATCATGAAAATTTTGCTTATCGCTTTTGCCCTTTCGGCGATTGCTGTCTTTATCGCCAGTCAAACAGGGCTTTGGGGTGACAGCAAGACGATCAGGGACAGATCTCACGACAGTGTAACTACCAATTTGGCACCACCCCCTTAAATGTGAGTTGCTAATGAGTCATTTGAAAGGAGGGGACACCGAATATGAAAGATACGATCATGAAAATCTTGATCATCGCGATCGCCCTGTCTGCATTTACAGTCTTAATCGCAACTGGACTCTGGGGCGATAGTAAGACAATTGAAGGCCGTAAAAATTCCGAGGTTACTCGGGCAGTGATCCCACAAAATTAATCAAAGGAAGGTTAAGCAAATGAAAGATACGATCATGAAAATTTTGATTATTGCGATCGCCCTGTCTGCATTTACAGTCTTAATCGCGACAGGACTTTGGGGCGATAGTAAGACAATTGAAGGCCGCAAAGATTCTGAGGTTACTCGAGCAGTGATCCCACAAAATTAATATGCTGGGAAACTGAGAGAAATGAAACAAGTCATCATAAAAATCTTGATCATTGCTCTTGTATGTTCAGCTTTTGCAACTTTTATTTTCTCGGATTTACTGCCTTCCGCAGGGACATCTGAAAAGAATGTTTCTACAAAACTATCTGAGAAGTTTGTCCCGAAATAATCCGAGAAAAGAAAGGGAGGAGGAAATGAAAGAAGTAATTGTCAAGCTTCTCTTGATTGCACTTGCCATCGGTTGTCTTATTACAATCGCATTCCCGACTGTATGGCAGGATGGCAAGGCCACGAAGGAACGCGCAAAGTCATATTATCAAAACATGTTCCAGTAGATTGGAGGTAAAGGGGGAGAGGAGTGGTTCTCCCCCGTAATACTTGTGAAACAAGCTATTACCTTGCTTCTGGTATTCCCCTTTATGGTATTTTTCATGTTTCAACCCTTCATGAATGAAGTGGTTCATATGAGGGGGGTTGTATTGGAGAATATGGCACACAAGTATGCTAAACTTGCCGCAAGAGACGGATATCTTTCATCAGATCTTATCAACGATATGAAAACAGAGTTGCAATCACTACACTTTTCAACCGGAAGCCTGGTGGTTACAGGGACAACAGCGGGAAGAGTTGCCCGCGGTACAGAAGTAAATGTTACCGTTGAATATCCGGTTGGGAATATGTTTATCTTATTGAATTGGTTTGGTACAGACACGCCTTCGGGTAACTATAGATTTAGTGCATCGGAAATGTCCGAATATATACCTTAAGAGACCACTTCTCTTCAAACAGGGGAATTAAGAAGTTCAAGTCGTTTATTTTCAGCTGAGTATCGATTTGATTCATCACAAGAAAGGGGAGAAGGGTCATTCCCTTAGGTGTAAACGCAGGGGAATTCTGACTACCGGTTATTATGAAATGGTCGCTTTTTTTGTTATTTACGTCTGCAGTCTGTTTAATGCTATGGATGTGGCAGATGGATAATCATATAACCGAGACAGCATATTTGCGTCTAAAAAACTCGCTGGACCTGGCCACACATGATGCAGCCTTGCAAATTGATAAAATTGAGCTGGCAAACGGTAACATCAAATTTGCGTCCAACGCAGAAGAAGTGCTTATGTCAACGTTGCAGAAAAATCTGCATTTAGATTCAAATAACTTTCCTTTACAGCCCAATATGTTTAGATCATCCGACGCGCTGAAAGTTCTCGTTTTTGAGAAACTCGAAACTGGATGCTCGGCCAGCTCGGTAGGGTTTCCATGTATCTATAATAATACGACGTACAATTACGTTGATACGATTACGGGTCCCAGTATTGTTGCCATTATTTCAATGCGCCATCCAAGACCGTTTGCTTTTTCGGAGGATCATAGTTTTATTGTAGGGAGCTCTCATGAATATAAAGGCTTCTGATGGTCTTTACAATGTAAAATATTCCCTGTATAATCAATGTATTAATAGCTTTTTAAATTTTCAGATGTAGCCAGGCGGCAGGATCTGTACTGTAGACTCCATGGAGGAGCAGAATTTTGGTGTTCTGATGAGCTACAATACGAATCGGCAAAGCTTGGCTTTTGATGTCTTTGCCTAAAGAATCGTCTCTTAAGGATGCAGATTACGAAATCGGATACCGGTTTTCGAGAATCCAATCTGCGCTTGAAGAGTCGGTTTTTTATTTTTACCGACTAATCATAAAGCCGAAAGGAGAAAAGGTTTGTGCGAACGAATAAAATCAACTGAGTTGTTGTCAATTCTACCATGCCCTTTTATAATGAAAGAAGATGAATAAGCCTATTTGAGAGCCGGAAGCACCGTGCTTACAAGGGATTACCCCCTTGTTTGCAGGTGCTTTTATTGTTTTCAAAAAAGGCGGCGATAAGGCAGAAGAACAGCACTTTGACAAAAGAATATGTCAGCAAAATTGTAGCAATGTCGAAAGATGGTATATGATAAAAAATGTGAAAGGAAATTTTAGGAGGGTGATTTTTGTGAAGAGAAAGATAAGCTACGTATTACTGATTGTTTCGCTTTGTCTGGTGATGGCTTTTCCAATTCCGACGATGGCTGCAACTACTTCTAATAGTCTTAAAAACATCAACGTGTTGCTCGATGGTCAGCGGATCGCGTTTCCGGACGTGTGGCCGCAAGTAGATGCCAACAAACGGGTACTGATACCGATACGTGTCGTTTCCGAAAACTTGGGTGCAAAGGTGGACTATGAAAACGACAAAATTACAATCAAACAGGATGATAAGGTTGTTGTACTCACCATCGGCAGCAAGACGGCAACGGTAAATGGCAAGGCGGTGACATTTGATTCGGCGGCTGTTGTCAATAACAGCCGGACGCTGGTGCCACTGCGTTTTGTCTCCGAGGCACTGAGCCGGCGCGTCGTTTGGGACGGCGCGAATAATACGGCACACATCTGGAACCTGATTTCCGACAAGACCCTAGAAGAAGAAAGTGCGAAGGACTGGACGGAAAAATCACCGGCACATGTCGGATATGATCATTTTACAGCAAAAGGTGGCAAGCTTACGTTTAAGGACGATTTATGGGACGGTCCGCAAGGTCCGTTCAAGGACTACAAGATTGGCGAGACGATTACAAAAGACTTGGCGAAAAAGTCGTACCAGCTTGTAAAATATTTGGCTGGTAACGAACAGTATACAGATGCTCGTTACTTTCCAACGACATCTTCCGGAACGCCTTCTAGTTTGGCTATTTACTACGCTGTGAATTCTCGTGCAATAAACAGTGACAATTACTATTTCAGTTTTGTATTTCCTGAAAAAACTTACTACGAAAGTTTCAACAGCAAAAAAGTCAGCATACGTTTGGTGGTAAATACACTCTTTTGGAATGAAGAGAACAATAGAAATGTAAAAGTCGAAAATAAATTGAGAATGTCTCTTGTTTCACTTTTCGGGGATAATGAGGGTATTTCTATTTTTAACTGGGTAATGGATTTATACAATAAACGGATTAGTAGCGTAAAGGAATATGAGGCCCTAAAAAAATTAAAGACAACTAAAAACTTTGGTAAGTATCAGGTTGATTTTGATGGAACTGGAGTAAACCCGCTTACTTTCAGCTTTACACTCAAGGGGTGAAATGGATTGAAAGTAAAGAACATAAAAAAAATATTTTTATTATTGTTAATTTACACCGTTGCTTTCAACGGTTTATTTTTTCTAGTTGAAAAAAAAATTTCGGCAGCAGGTTATTACGCAACTGATTCTGAATTCGAAAACTACCTTGCTACAATAGGTGTAAAAATCAAGACAAATGGTCCTAAATTCTATAAAGCAAACCGTTCAACCTATAATCAATTTAACTTAATTGTCTATGGATCACCTTTTGGGGATTATAAAAAGCGCACCGATCCTTCGCAAGGTAATTGTATTCAAGGACAGTATTATTACAGATATCTCGGTTACGATGTAAATGAAAACCCAGTTACTAATAGCTGCTACCCTAATGATGATTTTGCTGGAGGAAGTCTTACAGACCGTAACTGGATAGTCATTGATTCAAGCATGTCTTCCTGGGGTCAAATGAAACAGGCACAGGAAAACCAATTGCTCTATGGAAAGCTTACAGGTAATGGTGTTACAGAAAACGATAATTTTACTGTGAACGGAGTTGGAGGCAAAAAATACGCCCAAGTATTAGCCAAACCCACTCTGTGTTCTCAGGGCTCTGTAAAGATGAACCATAGAACATCTTCCGGGGCAATTTGGTACGCGACTTTCCAGGTCCCTGCTTTTGGCTGCGAGGGTAGTGTTTCAACGAAAGTTGTGACGGATCAATCTACTTATACTATCCCGGCAGATAAGAACAGTATCGTAATCCCTGTTAAAGTAACTTCCGATGTAATCTTTAAAGGCTTTTTTAATAGCAAAGACTACGTGGACAAATTATATGCGAGATTAGATAACAATGGTACTTCTAGCGTAGATTCACAAACCAAGACTACTACACACTCAACGTCAATAACGGTCAATCGATCGGACTTCACCAGTGGCCAGACCAGTAAGACCATTACACTGAACGGTAAAAGTACACTTGTTGCGTTCGGGGACACAATATCATCTACAGGTTCAACAACCATTACCGTCAAGCTCGCCCCTCAAACCGGTGAGCCGTCACTCGAATGCGCTTGTAACCCGACAAGCGTAAAATACGAGGACAAAGACGTGGATGTGGTGGTCAACGCCAACGCTAAAATAACGGGTGTTAATAGCAGCATGATCTCCAAGTGGGTGTTTTACGCCCACACCAAGAACGGAGAACAAGACCAAACGCTCACTGTTACGCCAGTAGGGGACAAAACCAAAGCATCTCAGGTCATCAAATTTAAGATCCCCAAAACAAAAGTAACCGGGGATTCGTACACAGAAGACTTCGAGATCCGGGCAAAGGTCATCTTTACAGACGGCAGCAGCAAGTTCACGGATCTCTCGTACTGCAGTACGGAAGTCTATAAAAATACGCCGGCCCCGCCAACAAATGATCCTGGCAATCCCGGTCCCGGTCCGAATCCAGAGCCGTCGGAGAACCATCCACCCTTTGCTCGTATAGCTTGGACAAGCCCGGTGGACAATTCGCCGATGCCGGTGGCTAGTATAGGTGATTTTGTTAATCTCCGAACGTTGGAAATGTCAGATCCAGATGGTGACGAAGTATCCCTTGTTGCTTGGGATTTTAGCCGATCGACGCAGTGGCTTGCGGACCTCCCAGTTACAAGGCCGATAACGGGTCTTGCGCCAGGCTATGATGGCATCCATCTGACGGCTGAGGGCACGCATACGGTTTACCTTACGGTTCAGGATAGCCATGGAGAACAATATACAGCATCGGCATCCATAATTGTTGTTAGCCCGAATCCCGTCGCTGTCATAACAGGTTCGACTCGCGTAAAAGAGGGCCGGACCTTACCGGTACCGCTTAGTGGAGATGATTCCTATAGTCCAATTGGACGGAAGCTCGTCGATTTCGTTTGGACAAACAAGGCCGATATGTATCCCAATGTCGGCGAAGAAGAGGTTACGCTTAAGGTTAAGGACGAAGACGGCCGATGGTCGCAAGTGGCGACTCATAACATCACCGTTATTCCGGACGAACCTCCGGTGGCCGAAATCACAGTCACTCCCGAAGAAACACGTCTCGGCGTTGTGCGGGTCCAAAGCAACTCCTACAGTCCGGACGATGATAACATCGTCTCCCACAAATTTGAGTTGAAATACGATGCCGGCAACAATGGATTTGATGATGATGCATGGCAAACGGTACAGACGGGAGCTGCCGATTCGTATTCGTTTGCTCCGAACCGAGTTGGTAAATATCTCTTTCGCGAAACGGTTTGCGAAGACTATGGAAAATGCAGCACGACAGATAGCCAGCCAGAGTCCGAAAGAACAACGACAATCGTTAACCTTGCCCCCGCTGCGGATGTAAAAACGTCCGGCGATCTTTCGGACGTACCGGAAAAAAATCCAATATCCATGCAGAATTTATATAGCAGTGGGACGTTAATCGATCTTGATACGGGTGCTTCTGGTGACAAAGGCTTTTGGAAAATGGATAACGGGTATCTTGTAACTAAAAACCTTCGCAATGATTTTGGAACGTTCGCTGAATATAGTGGTTGGACTAACAATAAATATCTTGGCGATTACGGCCTAAACCATTCGATTTTTGCGAGCATACAAAATACACCGTCATTTAGTCCTATCCATCTAGGCAGCGGTTTGGTTTTATATGCTTTCGCCGACGAAAAATATAAATACGTGGTATCAAAGAATGATTCCAGTCATACCGACATCCTTCAAGTATATGATTTAAAAACCGAGGCTTTTAAGTACCAAATTTCAGTTCCTGCTGGTTTTTATAACGGTTTAAGACCATACAGTGTAAACGGAAATCTTATCTATGTACCGACTATACTAGGAGATGGTTTTGGTTTTCTTGTAATTAACAAAGACACTGGGGCAGTAGTCCATAGCGTGAACAATGGATCTTCTACTATATATTCATCTATTGATAATTCCGGTTTTGTCGCAGGTACTACTAGCGACGCAACTCTACGTAAGTATAGGCCGGACGGATCATATGTAAATACGTATTCTGCTGGGTCTTTTATTGGAAAAGAAATTCAATATTTATCACCTAACGGAATATCGATGATCTCAGGTTGTATTTATGCCAATGGGTATTGTAATCCATCAACATACCCAAGGCTTTTTAAACAAGATTTTACGGAATCCGGATCACTCCAAAATGGTGCTTTACTAACTAAGTATACATTAGTCGGGCTTGACGAATTTCAAAACTTTGTAGGTCTATCCTTTTACAACTATTCAGACATTTATATGACGGTACATGATCAGAATGGTAAGTTAATATCAATGAACCCGGTCCCATATCTGAACAGCAACGCAAGGGATCAATTTGGTAACTTGAGTTTACTTGATGGTGTAGTAGACAAGAATGGTCGAGCCTGGGTTATCAGTATGACACCCGATTCAACTGGCAAAAAATCTATTGAAGTCATTGGGATTAACAGTAACGGATCGATTTTTCAGCGTTATCGTCCGTTTGGAGAGGGAGACAAAGGAGAGTATTATGGTGGACTCCGTTTAAGACTTTTCCAAGGCTCAGACGGACTCTTAACTTTTGTGGGAGTGTATAAAGGTCCATCTTCTCTTATTCTTAAGCTTCTTGTGATTAATCCGGATAATGGTTCCTTTATTCGCAATGACGATATTAATACAGGATTTCCAAATAGTATCCCAACATTTCCGCAATTAGCTATTTGGGATGACCAAGCAATCTCAGTTTCATTCCCAGAGACAGGAACCTATTTATTAAAAGCGACAGGGCCTTTGACCTTCTCTAAGCGTTTCGAGACGGGAGCACCAAGAAAAAATTTAATTTTAGGCGACAACGTTTCCGGAGATTTAACCGTTGAAGGAGAGATTGTCTTAACCTCTCCGACAAATGATGGCGTTGGTTATTTGTATCGGGCACAAGATACAAATAACTATTACAGCGTTGAGTTCGAAAGCGGAATGCTTCGCATCAAGAAAACAGTCGGAGGAGTGACTTCGACAGTCTTCGAGAAGCCTTATTCCGTTGTTGCCAATCAAACATATTCGGTGAAGTTAGTACCGAATGGCAATAGCTTCGATCTCTATATTAACCTCATTAAGCAGGCTACGATAACGGAGACAAGCTGGAAATCCGGAAAGTTTGGCGTCATTAGCCGCGGCCACCAAGGGGCAAAATTCGGCAATGTTACCACGTACAAATCCGGAAAAACTGTAGGGAAAATCAATGGCGTCGTGCTAGTTGGCGAAACGCTGACCTATGACGTCGTGTACGATGATCCGGAAAAAGACCCGCGCCTTGGTGTCGGCGAATACTGGACGTATACGCATAACCCGAACGTGTTCCTTCAACCACAAGGGACATGGAGCGGCAGCGGCCAAAGTTTCGACAGCCCTGTAACGTCTTTCACTTTACCCGGCGAGTATACGTTTAAGTTCCGGACGAAGGACGACCCTCATCCAGAGCACCGATATCCGGATGGGACGTTTGACGAGTACCGCCAGCCATCGAACGAAGTGACGGGCACGATCCGGGTACACCGCCGTCCGATTGCCGATTTTGACGTGACGGCCGACGCGACCGGCAAACTCACGTATGTCGATCGCTCATATGACCCGGACCGCTATAACCCGGCAACGGGGCAGTATTCGACGGAAAATACCGGCATCGACTATGCGACGACTCGCGGAGCGATCACTTACCGCTGGCGTTGGCGTATGGCCGGCGGAGAGGTACACAACGAAAAACTGACCAAGGCGACGCAGAGCGGCACGTATATCATTGACCTGGCGGTAGCTGACGAGTACGGCGCGTGGAGCGAGTGGACGAGCCGGACGATTACGCTGACGGCCACGCCGATCCAGCCGCCGGAGCCGGGTTTTACGGTCAATCCAAGGCAAACTTACCGGGGCGTGCCGGTTACGATCGATTCGGCAGCCAGGGATCCGCAGGACGGTGGCCGGGAAAATATCGCGCATCAATGGTTTATTCGCAATACATCCGGAGGCGCTGAAACTTTGCAAAGCACGTCCCGAACAACTTGGACGAAGACATTTAACAGCCTAGGCGTATTCCGCATACGTCAAGTGGTAACAAACAGCTATGGGCTTTCCGCGGAGGCTACGGACCTTGTTACGATCGTCAACCGCAAACCGGCTGCAAACGTTACGACTCCGGCCAGCGCAAGCCCTGGCAACCCTACGGAATTCGACACATTGCGGCCTCAATTCGTTTGGACCTACAGCGACGCGGACGGAGACGCCCAGACGCAATACCAGGTACAGGTGATCAAGTCGAACAGCGGCGGGTTGGTGCTGCTTGATTCCGGTGTGAAAATTGGAGGAGCTGCGATCTGGACGGCTTCGGCGGATTTACCAGAAGAAGTCGTTCTGTACGTCCAGGTTCGTGTCTATGACGGGTACGATTGGTCAGACTGGAGCTCGCCGAAGTATTTCATTATCGACACGAATAAGCCGCCGATTTCTTCGTTTGTGTGCAGCCCAAACCCTGGATACGAAGGTGATGCGGTAACATGTACAAATACCAGTATAGATCCGGATGGCGATCCAATGACATTTTTGTGGACGGTATCTGGACCTAAAGGTTATAGTGCAACGTTTACCTCTAAAAACATCAGCCTCCCAAGGGAAGTCACCGAAAATCGTGATGGTACTTATACCATTGTTCTTCGGGCAACAGATAGTAAGGGAGCTGTAAACGATAAAGATGCTACGGGAACAGTTGTACTCAAACCGCTTAGTTTGGATGCAGAAGTAAACCATACTGCTCAATGGCTTATTAATCTTGTTAAATGGAATAATGAAAATCCCAAAAAGCAGCGGCCATTAAATACATTCTGGGCCGGAGAAAGCTTTGACTTAGTGGGGATTCCAACCCAAACATCGAGCGAAGGAGGAAGCACGACAACAGCATCAAGCATTTCGGTAGTTGCAGCTGGAATTGGCAGCACAAATTTGATGAAGTTGAACGCAACAAACTGGATCGGCAATCTGGGACCTGATAATGCCACGGCCAATCTAGAGGAACTTGCTGATGGGCCCTACAACTTCGTTTTTACAGTAACGTATTCCAATGGGGTAAAAAAATCGAAAACCGTTACCATTAACATTTTGGGTGACTGGACAGATTATTTCCGGTTCCATCGAAAATTCTAGATTTGTTAGGGAGGGGTCTTTCTCCTCTTTCTCCTCCCGATCTTTATGGACACGTTTTTTTGTAAGTATAGCAGGCAATGCCCCAGAAGAAGCGCGGGTGAATGAAAAAGGAGAGAAGTTTTGTGCGAACGAATAAGTTCATCTGAGTTGTTGTCAATTCTACCCTGCCCTTTTATAATGAAAGAAGATGAATAAGCCTTTTTGAGAGCCGGAAGCACCGTGCTAACAAGGGATTACCCCTTGTTAGCACGGTGCTTTTATTTTTGGTCTCTCCGGATTTTACGCTGGAATGAAAAGATTATTCCACAAACCAACCTCTCAAGAAAATGGAATGAAAATAAAGGTAGGAAAAACCTTGGACACTAATAATGGATCGTTGCTCCTGGTAATTAAGCGTTCTTCGGATGAAATGGAGTGATAGACAGTTTGTTTTTGAGAGGGGTGATGCCTTATTTAGATATTGTTAGATATGTATAGAAGTATTAGCTTGGTCAGAAGCTACTGCAAAATCTGTCTTCAGTGATGTAGTAAAATGGTATTACAATTACGTTAATGTTGCCTATGCTCTTGGTCTTGTAGAGGGTATCGGTAATGGCAAATTTGAGCCTGATCGTAATATCACTCGCCAAGAGGTTGCTACCATCATCAGCAGATTCTTGGAGCTTTCTTTGTTGGATAAGAATGAGGTAGATGTTAATTCGATTCTGTCGAAATACAAAGATTATAAAAATATTTCTGGATGGGCCTCTAAGCACGTAGCTTCTCTTTCCAAACTGGCTATCCTGTCCGGAAATGAATCCGGTAATTTCTTGCCTCAAAATAAAGCTACTAGAGCAGAAATTTCTAGTATCTTTAACAGACTTCTGCACTTTACTTTGGGCTTTTTCTACCTTTAAGCAAACGGAAGCACCGTGTAGCGTGAGGAGATACCCCCTCCTGCCGGTGCATTTTTTTAGAGGGGGATAACGATGGAATACATGGATTACAAAAACCTTCAGCTGGAACGTGAAATGAAACTGGGTAGCGTGCTCGACGATTCTAAAACCACCATACTCTGGGACTGGATAAATCCGGAGTACGCAACACTGGCCATTGTCGGAGATCAGAACCGATCAGCACGAAAAGATATCGTTAGGAGGATCGCACAAAATATTCATCAACACGATGAACAGGTGGTATTTTGGATTACGTCGGATCAGAGTGGAATGAACTTTGAAGCAGAAGTAAACGATTCTGTAACCTGGTTGGAAGCAATGCCGGATTTGCCGATCGAGTACGATCCGAATCAATACTTTAGAGAACGCCGCGGTATTTTTCCTGCGACTTTCTTTGAACTCATCGTACTTTCAATTGGGGAATTTAAACTAAGAGAACATATCCCGGTAATCACGTATCGAGCTCACGCAGAAGGGCCGACGCACGGCTACAAACGGGCATTTGAATCGTTGGATAATACAAAGGCCAAGGCATCTTTACTTCAGGCCCTTAGCGAAATAGGCAATGTACGTTGGCATTTGACACCTGAAGGAAGAAAATTCGTCATTCCAGCTGGCGTATCTCGTTACGAAAAGGCAGCATGGATGGTGCTGGCAATGTGGAATTTTTGGGCACAAGTTTGCCGTGTCGATCATCCGCAGCAGTACCTTCTAATTATAGAACCCGATAAAGAAGTTATGCTCGGTGAGCACGAAAGTGAATTAAAAAACTATGTTTTTCGTTGCTTAGATGTGATGAGATCGATGACTGATGAGGTCACTATGAGCCTGCTTTTATCGCTTGAAACGATGTTTCCGATTCCGGAGCTTGGCATCCGAAAGAGGATTTTGATGCAGACGCACGAATCGGACATCGACATGTTTACTCCTGAACATAAAGAGTTCTTTGGAGATCGTCTTTATGAGGAGTGGGAGAAAGGGCATTCGTATGTTGCTTATCTGCTGGATTCTTACACGGGAAAGAGTTGTATCGTAGAGATTCATCCCGACCAGATCGAATTCGTTGAGAATAAATCCCCCATTGTGTGAAATTGCGACGGCATAACTGGAAACTTACAATTGAAAGAAATCGAGAGACTTATTTGGAGGACTTTTATGCAAAAAAACATTTCAACGATATTCGCGCACATGATTTTGGTACTATTCTTGGCAGGATGTGGATTTCAAGACCAGCTAGTACAAGCAGCATCACCACTTGAGGAGCGGACAGCAACAATTAAAGACAACCAGCTACAATGGGCGTACACACGTGAAGGCGAGCATCCCGAGAAATTGTTGGTGAGTCTCATAAATTCAGCGCAAGAAACGCTTGATATTTTCATCTACTCGATAACATTAGATGAAATCGTGAATGCGATTCTTGATGCTCATGAGCGAGGTGTCGAAGTCCGGATCATCACGGATGGACAGCAGAGCGAAAATAAATACCAAAAGGATGATTTGAGAAAATTTAAAGCAGCGGGAATCCCTGTGAAGGTAGACAAGCACCAAGGATATGCGCATATCAAAGCAACATGCGTCGATGGCAAGATTTTAACTACGGGCTCGTATAACTACTCGAAGCAAGCTTCAACTGTTAATGATGAAATTCTTGTTGTGATCAAAAACGAAAAAATGGCTCAGGCATTTGAGAAAACATTTGAAGAGTGCTGGTCCGATAAAAAGAATTTCAAGGATTTTTAATCGAGATATGGAACGGATTACGGAATCCGTTCCGTTTCTTATTTTCAGCTGCTATAATCACAAGCAACAAAACTGCACACACAACTATTCCGTGTTTATCCGAAACCGCTGTATGAACCGTTCGGCTTCGAAAAGTACGGGCCAGGAATGCGGATCGGATCAGCTGCTTGATCTGTTTTTTCCGCCGGCCGCGCCGATCGCAGGCCGGCCGGAACAATCGTAGTCCACCTGAGGGTGCTGGCGGCACCCGAGCAGCGCCTGGAGGAAGGCACTGTGATCCGACATGGTGCCGACGACGAATCTTATAGTGGAGGAAAGCTGCAGCAGACTTTGCAACTGAAACACGGAATACATGCCGCTTGGACAAAGGTAGCCTAGTGATTGGGCAGTACGAACATGAAATTCAAAGCGCGGCATGGTTTCATAGCAAACACATGGTAAAAAACGACAACCGCGGATTAGCGAGTAACTCATGTGAGGTAGTCCACGTGTACTTCTGAGGAATAAGACTTCCACAACGGGAGAAAGTAAGTTAAAATAAAAACGTAAATATTGCATTCATTTATTGCTCTCGCCAAGCGGCTCAGAGAGAACTGTAGCTTGTATTTTATTACTGGCCAAACACCTACCTATAGGTGCTGAAGTCTGTCCTTTTATGGAAGACGAAGCTCTTATTTGGTAGGTTTTTTTGTGTCCAAAAGGAGGTGCATGAAGGTGAAATGCTTACGACCAGATATTTGTGCTCTGAAAGCAGCAGCATTTCAAGAGTACAACAATAAATTTTTGAGTAGCGCTCAAGAACGGCTTGAAAAATTTCAGGCTGTATTTGAGCAAAACATGAATGCTTTGGTGAAAAGTAATCATGGCGATCGCCGTCAAATAGAGCGATCTTTTTCAAACCGCCACATTAGAGAAGCTGTCTTGTATGGATGGGCTATTTCGACAGGATACGACAAAGCGACAAAATGGGGGAGCATCACGATTATGTATAACATCAAGGTTGCTCCAAGGGTATTCCGTCCTGTTCATGTGGTCTGTGGTTTCAATGACAGGAATCCAAACCTTTGGACAGTCATAACCGCCTATGATCCACGAACTCATGAGTACAAGTGGGCAAATGGGTATACGCAGCGAATATGCTTTTGCGAAGTTACCGAGTGAGAGTTAAAATGGGTGTAACAATATTGAGCGTAAAGGATGAATATGATGTTGCACCCGGACATTGATCTGAGCAGATGGAGCAAGGAGGAAATCCGCATGTTGAGGCTTAAAGCAGCCATGCGAGGTAAGACAACGAACGAATATCTTAGGTACTTGCTGGAACAAGATCATCCGGATCCTGCCCCAATAAAAGCATACTGCTTAAACTGTCATCAAGAGAGTGAGCAGATTCCTAAGCGAGAAGAAGAAACGATCCAATTTACAATTTGTGATGAAGAAAGATCAGTTAAGGTCACAGAGTTGCCGGCGTTCAGCTGCAGCAAATGTGGAAACACTATCGTTAGTGTTGGGTTGTCTGCGGAAGTAGAAAATATTGTGGAGGAGATCGTTAGCGAGTTGATTAACCGTCCCGCTGCCAGGTCAATTCCCAAGACTATTTCCTTTGAAGACTTGCTCAACCGAGGAAAGCTTGCTTAAGAAGCCGTCTTCCGCATTTTTTGCGGACGGCTTCTTTTTGATTTGGAAGAATGTAAGATTTGTGGTGACCACTTATGTTGAATGTTGAAATGATCGAAAGAATCTGATGGGGGGATGAATGAAAAAGCAAAAATCACTTTCTTTCATGCAAAAGCCGAAGAAGTTATCATTTAAAACCTAAGAAGAAACTACGAAAAACAATCAGCAAAGTTGAGCATAAATTTCATATAAGAGAGGCATTAGTGCCTGAGCAGCTGCAGGGCGCCTTTTTCATTAAGAGGTCGTTTGCATTTTGCCTAAAAATTGGTGAGAGGGTAATATGGAAGTATGAGTTTAAATAGGGGGAACCGTGATGCTTAGAAATATTGATCAAATGGAAACAGGAATCTTGATTACCAAACTGAGCATTGTATTGAATGCTCTTAATT
>Ga0310838_1000806_pt1 | contig 21801 bp, 24 predicted proteins | sample SM_ome_6_FD_202241 | JGI IMG/M metagenome (GOLD analysis project Ga0310838, IMG submission 202241) | Sorghum-adapted microbial communities enriched on stacked mutant (SM) sorghum from Joint BioEnergy Institute, Emeryville, California... ...
CTTTCACACTTGATGGATTCTCCCAATCCAACGGCAAAAAATACACCGAACAATATTACTTACTTGAATGGCGGAATTACGCCGATGCCGATGAGGCGCTCGCCCATATTCGCCGTGGCGCATCACTAATGACCTATGATCCCGGTCTTGTTATCTGGTATGTGGACAATAGTTACAATGACAACTGGGTCGGTTATCATCCGGGCGATGGTTTCCTTGGTGTCGTTGACGCGCACCAAACCCCAGCGTACTGGAACGTCGGCGGCCAATCCATTCTTGCTTCAACGAGATACCAAATCCAAGATGCGGCATTCTCGCTTGATAAAACAGATGCTATGTTCCTAGATTACCGGCCGCTCGGATATGATCAAACATTAAGCATGAAGAAACAAAATCCGGTCCCGCTTTTCGATGATTCACTGGATTACAGCAATGCGCCGCAAATTTATGCCGGACGCAATGTTCCGAAACTCGGATTAAAAATTCAGGTAGTCGCTGAAAGTCATGATAAATCGGTAGGTGCCATTCATATTTATAAATAAGGTTGATGCATAAGGGGTCTCGCTCCCACCATGATCATATATAACGTGGTTCATTATTTTAGAACCATCTATATATGGTTTGGGGAGTCAGGCCCCAAACTTTTGGATCAAACTCTTTTGGTCGCTATCCACCCTCAGACCTTGTGTTTGAGATTTTCTTCCTGTCGAAATTTGATAGAATAAAAGGGAGACCGTCATTTAAAAGAGGGATAATGTTGGATTTTAAAAGTTTTTATCTTCTATCGATCCTTAACCGTTTTCACGGGGAGCGGTCTTGGAGCGCTGTCTATCATTTGCTCAAAGGTAAGCGAACTTCGCAAACGATCCAAGATGGCTTTTTGTTTCGCGTCCACTATTATTTCGGAACGATGACCGCGCTGAGCCGTGACGAGCTTTTAAGCGCGATCAAATGGTTCGAAGCTAAAGAACTTATTAAAACCATCAATGCCGAACATTATATTTTAACGCCAAAAGGATGCAACGAACTGGAAGTGATCAGCCAGCAATATGTTATCCCGACCGGTTTAAACGGCTGGTTTTACGGCCGGCAAGGCAAGTTGTTTTGGTCACGGCTATCCCTCCTCGTTCAGGCCTTATCTCATCTCAGCAGGAATGTCCGGAAATATTATCCGGTGATAAAGGATGAAACAGCGCTTCACTGGGTCAAGCGGTTTTTGCTCTCCGGATCATTACGGAAAAATGAACTAGTAGATGCTGTGCGCACCGAGCTAGAAAGTGTTTGTCAATTGCTTTCCGATCTTGAAGCGGATGTGCTACTTCAACGGTTGTCGGGTTACCAATGCTATGGATTAACCCTTAGCCAAATGAGTGAACGAGCCGGCCGCTCGCAGGAAGAGGTCCACCTGCTTTTACAATCCGGCTTGCATCGAATGGTCGGTATTGTCTTGGAGCGCGATGATTTTTCGATCTTAAAGCAATTACTTGAAGGAACAGAAACAATTGGTTTAACGGCTTCCGCCCATAAGACATTGACCTTGCTAAAAAATGGTCTGTCAATTGAAGAGATCGCTTTCCGCCGCCGCTTAAAGCCATCCACCATACAGGATCATATTGTTGAGGCCGCCTTTTCCAACCCTTATTTTTCTATTGCTCCTTTTGTGACCCCTGATGAGCACCAAGCTATTGCCCAGGCATTAGCACAAGCAAAAACGCGAAAATTATCGGCCATCAAAACGCTTTGCCCCGACCACATCGATTATTTTCAGATCCGGCTCGTGTTGGCGAGGGAGGGTGAGCAATGAATGTAGAAAAGGAATTGCAAAAACGCTTTGGGTTTCCGGCTTTTCGCCCGGGTCAGCGTGAAGTCATTGAGGATGTTCTAAGCGGCCGAGATGTGTTTGCGATGCTGCCAACAGGAAGCGGAAAGTCCATTTGCTATCTTCTTAGCGGTTACTTGCTCGGCGGTTTAGTCGTCATCGTCACGCCGCTTATATCCCTCATGCAGGATCAAGTCCAGCGATTAAGAATGAATGGGGAAAAAGGAGCTGCCGCCCTTAACAGCTTTCTAACGGAGGAGGAGAGGGAGCGGGTCATCCGCGGGTTAGGGAGCTTTCGCTTTCTTTACCTTTCACCGGAAATGCTCCGCTCAAGCCGTCTTCAGACCGCGTTAAAAAACATCGGTGTCAGCCTGTTTGTCGTCGATGAAGCTCATTGCATTTCACAATGGGGATACGAGTTTCGTCCGGAATATTTGAAGCTTGCCGAAGCGCGCCGGAACATTGGCCAGCCACCTTGTCTCGCTCTGACAGCAACTGCTGATGACCAGGTGCGAAAGGATATCATCACCCATTTGGAATTAACGGATTGCCGCCTTCATCTTTATAGTGTCGATCGGCCAAATATTGCCTTATGTGTGGAACATTGGCTCGAACCAAAGGAGAAAGAAAGACGGCTCATTGAATTAGTGAAGCAACTTGAAGGCCCCGGTATCGTCTATTTTTCAAGCCGGAAGATGACCGAACAGATGGCCGAGCGCCTCAAACTCGATGGGATACTTCAAGTAGGTTTTTACCACGGCGACATGAGTACGGAAGACCGTATGCTCATTCAAAATCAGTTTCTCGGTGATCAATTGGATGTGGTTTGCGCGACGAATGCTTTCGGTATGGGCATAGATAAACCAAATATTCGCTTTGTCATCCATTATCATTATCCAACACATATCAATGCTTACATGCAGGAAATTGGCCGTGCTGGAAGGGATGGGGAGCCCAGCCTTGCCATCTGTTTGGTGGGTGCGGGTGATGATCGCATTGCCCAAACGCTTATCGATCGCGAACTACCGGATGAGTCTGTGGTAAAGGCTGTCATTTCCAGGTTAGCGGGGGGCAATGACCCCTACGACATTCAGAAGCTGGCTATGGATAACGGTGCCTCTGAGACGAGCGCCCAGTTTTTATGCGATAAACTGAGCTGCGTGGATAACCAGTCAGATGCCGCGACCTTATTCGAACGTGTGATGCAAGATGTTCATGCAAGAAGATCCGTAAAAACGGCCGAATTAGCCAAAGTCAGACAGTGGCTCGCCACAAACCGCTGTCGTCGGAAAACCGTTTTACAATTTTATGGGCAACAACCAGTAGATCGAAATGGCCCCTGCTGTGATCGCTGCGGGTTTCAACTAAAGGCTTATTATAAGAAGATAGGGGACACCCGACGTCTGAATCAAGGCATCGAGCCGTGGCAAAGCCGTCTTGAAAGGTTATTACCTAGGAGGTAAAGCAGGTTGATAAAAAGACAACCGATTGATCCGAGACAGCTTACGGATCGGGATGTGTTCGTGAGCTTTTATGGCTCTCAATTGTTTTTGCTAATTGTCGCGATCGCGGGTAGTTTGTTTTTCGTCCCGCAAATGCGATCCTTGTTTTCATTTTCTTTTTTTGATGTAGTCATTCTTGGCGCTGGAAGTGGAGTGGTCATTGCTCTTCTAGAAGTTGCCCTCGAGCGGCTTGTTCCGGAAACTTGGTTAGATGACGGAGGCATCAATCGCCGCGTTTTCCAAGCCTTTTCCTATAAGCATATGGTGCTAGCCCTAATCCTTGTTGCTTTCATCGAAGAAATGTTATTTCGCGGCGTGATCCAAACGTGTTGGGGACTCGTCATGGCGAGCTTCATTTTCGCCTTTGTCCATATTCGTTATCTGAAAAAACCGCTGATGTTTTTGATGGCACTCTTACTTGGTTTTTATCTCGGTTGGCTTTACAAATATACGGGAAGTCTCCTTCCTTCGATCACGACGCATTTTATAATTGATGTCCTCCTCGGTTTTGTGCTAAAAAAAACAACGGCGAGTAAGATAGAATGAGAGTTGGAAAGGGGGAACAAGGATGAATGAATCGTCTTCCTTACCACCACGGCGAAAAAAGCATGGCGGGAAAAAACGGGAGGGAGCGGTCTTCAATGAAGACACGGGAAAAAGCGACCTTCCTTCACCACGAGAAATTCAACAATTAAATAGCCGTTTGGCTCGAAGAAAAGCGTTACAGGCGTTCGCCTTGAATCCGCAAGGGTACAAAGAGCAAAAGAAGCAAGCTTCCGTTCCGGTAAATCGTCAAAAAGAAAAACCACGCAAGCGGTGGAGTGCGGGGCTGATTGCGGCAAATGTCATTTTGAGTTTGTTTTTACTTTTCATCGGTCTTTTCTTTATATATATCATTTATTATTATCAGTAAAAGTCAAAGTTTTTGAATGCGGCCCGTCCTAAGTGTCACGCCTTATGCATATGGTTGTATCAGGGGGGCTCGTTATGGCCAAAAATGATTTTGATTTAAATGCTTTATCACCAACGACACGCGCCGTGATGGTCCGGCTTAAAGACTGGAAAAAGCGAAGGGAACAATGGAAAACGCTGAAATTTATCTTTGATCTCCTCGCTTTAATATTCATGTTGGGCATCCTTTGGTTCATCAGCCATCGGTTAAATGGAGCGGGAAATCTCAACCAATTTTATGCGGTGCTTTTTTCTCGTCCCGTTGTCAATGCCATGATTTTTCTCATTCCGACGCTCATTGTCTGGAAATTCGTTAATATGAAATACAATGAATATGACGAGGATTACGAAACATTGCGTAAGGAAATCATCGACCGAGCGGATGAATTATGGTTTCACTTTCCCGAGGATTGGCAACATCGGCAGGAGGCCTTGGAATTTATGGATAAAACGCATGGGGTCAATCTATTTTATAAGAAAAAATAAACTCAAAGAAAATGTGGGGCTCTCCATTCTTAGCAAAAGACAGAATCTTAATAGCCCATATAAAAGAGGCTCCGACAAGCCTTTCGAGCGATGTGAGCCTTAGTTGCACTTTTTCAGCCTAGAAATATGTTTATCCAATCCTACATATAAAAAAAACGCCTCGTATAGAGGCATTCAGAAAAATCGTTTTTGCTCGCGCGCTTCTTTTAAAATTTCCACAGCCTCACGGAAGCGCTGTGAATGCACGACTTCACGTTCCCGCAAAAAGGCTAGTGATTCATTGAGAAACGGGTCATCCGACATATCTATGAGCCATTGGTAGGTTGCCCGCGCTTTTTCTTCGGCGGCAATGTCTTCATAAAGATCGGCGATCGGGTCACCTTTCGCTTGAATATAAGTAGCGGTAAAGGGGACACCGGCAGCGTTATGGTAGAACAACGCCTTGTCGTGGTCAGCATAATGGGCGCCGAGCCCCGCTTCTTTTAATTGTTCTGGCGTGGCATCTTTCGTTAATTTATAAACCATTGTCGCAATCATTTCCAAATGGGCGAATTCTTCCGTACCGATGTCGGTGAGAAGCCCAATGACCTTGTCAGGGATGGTATACCGTTGGTTTAAATAGCGCAGGGCAGCGGCCAATTCGCCGTCTGCTCCGCCGTATTGCTCAATTAAAAACTTGGCAAGCCTTGGGTTACATTGACTCACTCGAACAGGATATTGCAGTTTTTTTTCATACACCCACATGCGATCACACCCCGTTGGTTATTTCACATCAACACCCTTCTTAAATTTGCCATGGCCAAGGGGGTTCCTTCCATGCCCAAGGAAACGTCGAGAAGCTTTTACCGCCCCCAAGAAGCGGACCGAAGCGTTCCTCGAACGTCCTGCGCAAAGCTTGACTTTGTTGGGCAAACGTGTTGAATTGCTTTAATGCCTCTAAATCTTCTGGATGCGTATCGAGATAAAGATTGAGTTCAATCAGCACAAAATCAACGGCTTGCAGATCTTCCATCAACTGATAAAACTCTTCGGGAAGCGCTTCTCTTGTCAAAGGCTCACCTCCCTAACGATAATCCCCGTATGGACTAGTGTACGGGCTGTATAACGCCTTCCATAAAGTTCCTCTTTTTAACGCCTCCTTTGGTGAAAATTGTTCCAGACCAGGTGGTTGAAAGCCAAGGTATAGGTGCGGCGGGGTTTCGTATGTTTTTACCCGAATGGGTTGGCAGGGATCGTAACGCCCGATAAATGGGGTGTATGTCTTTCGATTCGTAAAGGCCATTCGTTCCCTCCTTTCCGGCATGTGTCATGCCGCAAGCGGCAGTGTCGAAAGGGTTCATGTCATTAAATGATTATGTTTCCTGAGCTCGTCATATAACTTTTTTGAAGGCTTATTTTTTTGTCAAAATTTCTAGAAGGAATATTGGAGCGTATGTGGAATACAATGATGAGGTCGAATAATGGGGGTGTGTTCATGTTTACCAAAAGCGTTATGATTCCGAAACACAAGATGATTTATGTGAATGAAGGAATAACAGTAAGAGAGGCTTTGGATCGGCTGAATGCCCATCATATCGACGGCATGCCGGTTTTATCGAGAGACCGTTATATCGGGCTCATTACGAAGCATGCCATCTATGAAGCGGCTTTTCATTCCGATTTGCCTAGGGATGAATTTTTAGATCAGGTGAAGGTCGAAACGATTGCCATCAAAAAAAATCTTATGGTCGATGAAACGGATGTCTTTGAAGACACCTTATTAAAAGTGAAAGATGTGCCCCTTGTACCGGTTGTCGATGAATCGGGCCGATGCTTAGGGATCGTCACGCGTTTTGATGTGTTGGAACAATTCCAAAGCGTGTTCGGCATGAATAAAAATGGCGTGCGCATCGTGATGTCGACAGTGGAAACCGAAGGACGCATCCTCAGGCTGTCGGAGATTGTAAAACAATTTCATCAAAATATTATTGTGCTTACGACTTTTGATGATTCGGATAAACTCGTTCGTCGCATTGTCATAAAGGTGGAAGATGGCAACGATACAGATCGCTTTATTGAAAGATTGGAGCAAAACGGATTTAAGATCTTAAGTGTGAAAAAGACGGACTAAGCAACACGCTGAACATCCTCTCATACACTGCCGTATGGGAGGGTTTTTCATGAAAACATTCGTGTGGTTTCTCATGGGCGGTTTCTGCACTTACCAGGCAGCCGTTTGTTTTCCAACACAAAAAGGCTTTTCTTATATACTGTCTCAATCCATTCTTGAACCGCTGACGTTTCTAGAAGGGGCGGTTTTTATCTTCGCTGCCTTTTTCATTTTTTCCTTTTCCATCCTAAGGGCGATGCAAGTCATTCTTTATTGGTGGCGTGAAAAGAGGAAATCGGCATTATTTTATGGTATGATAGGGGTTACCCTTGTTCTCATCATTTGGGGCATACTATTTCTTATGTCACCTTATATCTCCTTAATTGTTTATAGTTTAACTTTGATTTATCTCGCTTTATCAAAAGAGCGGTTAAAGAGAGAAAAGTCCAAAGCCCAGTAGGGGGAGTGGGGCGTGACGTTGTGGTTCTTCGCTGTGATTTTCGCCGTCATCATCGTTTTCTTATATATGGTTTTGGAAGCCCACCGAAACACCGTGATTCAAAAAAATCTGGCGCTTCCAGGGTTGCCGGATGCCTTTGAAGGGTTTACCCTCTATTTTATTTCCGACGTTCATCGCCGACGCATCTCTGAAAAAATGTTGGCACACCTCAAGCCCCCGGATGTTGTCATTATCGGTGGGGATTTGACGGAAAAAGGAGTTCCATTTGGCAGAGTGGAACAAAACCTTGTAAAATTAAAGAGGTGGGGTGTGCCTGTCCTTTTTGTCTGGGGAAACCACGACAGGCAAGTCAATGATGTGTTTGCCCTTCATCACTTATTACAAGAACAAGAGATCATTGTCCTTGAAAATAGAAGCTTCTCATTCGAAAGGAACCAGGCTGTTTTAAATGTCATAGGCGTTGATGATGCGACAACTGAACGGGATGATTTACCTTTGGCTTTATCATCCGCCAAACCGGGATTTCGGATTTTAGTGAGCCATAATCCCATCATCGTTGATAAAATCACACCCGAACACCAGATTCCGCTCGTTTTGTCCGGTCATACCCATGGCGGACAAATTCGTTTATTCGGTTGGGGATTAAGGGAGGCTGGTGGTTTGAAGGCTAAGCCTTTTGGCACACTTGTCATCAGTGCCGGTTATGGTACGACACATCTTCATTTAAGATTGGGAGCCAAAGCGGATACGTGGCTCATCACACTAAAGAAAGATCAGGGACTGAGGGAAGGTAACCAAACAATTTAGGGTAAACCTCATTCCGTTGGAATAAACACACTTGATCTATGAACAACATAAATACTAAAGGCATAAAGTATAAAAAGGATCCCGCTTAAGGTAAGGAGGACGATTGCGATGCGGTTGGAGCGGTTAAACGGCAATAAAATCAAGATTTTTCTAACCTTTGATGATCTCGCAGAACGCGGCATCTCCAAGGACGATTTATGGAGGAATTTACCGAAAGTCCAGCAGCTATTCCGCGACATGATCATGGAGGCCGACGATGAACTCGGTTTTCACGCGGACGGCCCGATTGAAATAGAAGTGTTTTCCTTACCGGCCCAAGGTCTAGTTGTCATCGTGTCCAAGCGGTGGGACCCGGATTTCATCGATGATGATGATGAATACATTGAGATGCAAGTCACATTGGACGAAACGTCCGATGTCATTTTCCAATTTTACGATCTGGAAGATGTCATCGCTCTCGCCCGAAAGTTGCATGTAATGGGCATAAATGGTGGCACACTGTATCTCTTTGAGAAACGCTACTACCTGGTCTTCGAGGAAACCAATCTCCCGGTTGATATAGATATGGAAACATTGATTGCGGTGATGGCGGAATTTGGCCACACCTCAACTGTTACAAGCCACCGTCTAGCGGAATACGGCCAGACGTTAATGGCGGACCGAGCGGTGGAAATGCTCTATTCCTTTTTTTGCAAAAAGGAATCTTAAACGCAGTTCGAACGTCAATGCTATACAAATCATATGCTGAAGGGGGCTCAGTTATGCTGAGAACCCTTTTTTCACTTTAGGAAAGTGTCAGGGTATGGCTTTTTGCTTTAGACAACCACAAAAGGAGAGAATTGTCCAAGAAGAATGGCTAAAATAATACAAATATGGACGAATGGACGGTTGACATTCCCCACAAAATATAAGGGCAAATAAATCGAAGAAATTTTTGATTTCCGAGTTGAAAATTCGTTAGGAATTCACTATAGTTAATGTGTAATTTATTGTCCGATTTCAGAAGGCATCGGCAATGATCCTTTTTGCTAGTAGCGAAAATTGGGTGAAAGTTATGGGAGGTATAAAATGGTAGCCCAAAATCATTCAGAACAGAGTCATAAAGAAAAACTTGATGTTCTGGAATCAACACAAACCATTATTCACGAGGCTTTAACCAAATTGGGGTATCCCGAAGAAGTGTATGAATTATTGAAAGAACCGTTGCGCATTTTAACGGTTCGCATTCCTGTCCGCATGGACGACGGCAGCATCAAAATTTTTACAGGCTACCGTGCACAACACAACGATTCTGTTGGGCCAACGAAAGGCGGCGTACGCTTTCACCCCGATGTTACAGAAACAGAAGTGAAAGCGCTGTCAATTTGGATGAGTCTGAAAGCGGGAATCGTCGACTTGCCCTATGGCGGCGGTAAGGGTGGCATTGTGTGCGATCCGAGGGAGATGTCTTTCAGAGAGCTGGAAGCATTGAGTCGAGGATATGTGCGTGCCATCAGCCAGATCGTCGGGCCGACAAAAGATATTCCGGCACCTGATGTCTTTACCAATTCGCAAATAATGGCTTGGATGATGGATGAGTACAGCCGAATCCGAGAATTTGATTCCCCAGGATTTATTACCGGTAAACCCCTTGTCCTCGGCGGGTCACATGGCCGTGAAACAGCGACAGCCAAAGGTGTGACGATTTGCATCCGCGAAGCCGCAAAGAAAAAAGGCATCGCATTGGAAGGCGCACGCGTTGTCGTTCAAGGGTTTGGCAATGCCGGAAGCTTTTTGGCAAAATTCATGCACGATGCTGGGGCAAAAGTCGTCGGGATTTCCGATGCCTACGGCGCGTTGTATGACCCAGACGGTTTAGACATCGATTATTTACTGGATCGCCGAGACAGCTTTGGAACGGTCACAAAACTGTTTAAAAATACAATTACGAATAAGGAACTTTTGGAATTAGATTGTGACATTCTCGTACCCGCTGCGATTGAAAATCAAATAACGGAAGAAAACGCACATAACATCAAAGCATCCATTGTCGTGGAAGCGGCGAACGGCCCGACCACATTACGGGCGACGGAAATTTTAACTGAGCGCGGCGTCCTCATCGTACCCGATGTTTTAGCGAGCTCCGGCGGTGTAACCGTTTCATACTTCGAATGGGTACAAAACAACCAAGGATATTATTGGTCGGAAAAAGAAGTCGAAGAAAAGCTCGAGGAAGTGCTGGTTAAAGCTTTCAACAACGTTTACAATACGGCACAGAATCGCAAAGTCAATATGCGACTTGCAGCGTATATGGTCGGTGTCCGCAAAATGGCCGAGGCTTCCCGGTTCCGCGGTTGGATTTAATCAGATATCTTGCATTCACTCCATGCTTCCCCTATGATTTTAGGGGAAGTTTTTATATGGCTATCATCAAGCGAACCGCGGTTCGCTTTTAGAGAAAGGCAAGATGGGGAGTGTTGATATGTCGGAGCATCGAGAGGATGTCATTATCATTGGTGCTGGACCATGCGGGTTATCGGCCGCGATTTACCTTCAAGAAGCAGGCATCGAACCGCTCGTGATTGAAAAAGGCAATATTGTCGAGTCTTTATACCGTTATCCGACCCACCAACAATTTTTTAGTTCCAGTGATAAATTAGAAATCGGTAACATGCCTTTTGTGACAGAACATCCGAAACCGAAACGCAATCAGGCGCTTACCTATTATCGGGAAGTCGCAAAACGCAAAAACATTCGCATTCGTCGGTTCGAAGAAGTCATTGAAGTTAAGAAAGAAGCGGATGAATGTTTTTCTATTGTGACGGATAAGAACGGGAAAAAAGCTTTCTATACCGCTCGATTTGTCGTCATCGCCACAGGTTATTACGATCATCCAAACTACATGGGCATTCCCGGGGAAGAGCTCCCGAAAGTTTTTCACTATTTTAAAGAAGCACACCCGTTTTTCGATTGCGATGTCGTCGTGATCGGAGGGAAAAATTCCGCCGTCGATGCCGCAATGGAGCTACACCGTGCGGGGGCACGTGTGACGGTTATCTATCGCGGTTCAGATTATTCCCCAAGCATCAAGCCGTGGATTTTACCGGAATTTCAATCCCTTGTGAAACACGGCTACGTTAAGATGATCTTTGATGCGGATGTCATTGAAATCACCGAAGACCGCGTCATTTATAAGAAAAACCAAGAAACGCATGAAATCGTCAATGACTTTGTCTTTGCCATGACCGGTTATCATCCGGACCATGCCTTTCTGAAGAAACTCGGCGTCGGCGTTGACCAAGAAACTGGTCGGCCTATTTATGATCAAGAAACAATGGAAACGAACGTTTCCGGCGTTTTCATCGCCGGTGTCATTGCCGCAGGAAATAATGCGAACGAAATTTTTATTGAAAACGGCCGCTTCCACGGTGAACCGATTGCTAAGACCATTAGCGCGCGCATAAAAAAACGGATGGTCAATGAACGATAGGCATGGTACGATAAAGGAAACGGAGGACAAATGAGGCGAAGACATGGTTGGCGTTATATCAGCAGCGATAGCCCCTGGGCTTGCACTATTATCTTATATTTATCTCAGAGATAAATACGAATCTGAACCAATCGGTATGGTTGTGAAATTATTCATCATCGGTTGCTTGCTCGTCTTACCGGTGATGGTCATTCAATATGCTCTACAAGCGGAACACCTTTTTCAGTATAAATGGGTGCAATCCTTCCTTGTTGCTGGTTTATTGGAAGAGTTTTTGAAATGGTTTATGATCATTTATACCGCCTATCATCACGCGGCTTTCTCCGAACGGTATGACGGCATTGTGTATGCCACGGCCGTCTCACTCGGTTTTGCGACGGCTGAAAACCTGTTTTATATCTATGCCTATGGGATTCATGTGGCGTTTTGGCGGGCGCTTTTACCGGTATCAGGACATGGCCTCTTTGGCATCATCATGGGTTATTACATTGGCTGTGCTAAATTTTCAAAAACGCCAAAGCGCTGGCTATTATTATCCCTTTTGCTTGTGAGCAGCTTGCATGGGATTTATGATTATATGGTATCCGCTGGTTTATCATGGGTTTATCTGATTTTCCCTTTTATGTTGATATTGTGGATTTTTGCCTTATACAAAATGAAACGGTTAAATGAAAAACCAGATGCGTGGCTCGCTCGAGATCCGCAAATCACAGACCGCTTTTAAGGAACTCAACTCATTGTTGAGTTCTTTTTTTATGACGAAAAATAGGTGGCGATGCTTTTTTCATGTATCGCGCCATTTTGAATAAATAAGCGCTTTTGACAAAAAATACAGTTATGAGTTAACCAGTTCCAAATGATAGGGGCTTGATTTTTTTGCTTACCGATTAAAGGAGGTTTTGGAACGCGATGCATGGAATTCGAAAGCGCCTCTTGATGATTTTACTAGGCATCACCTTGAGCATCCCGCTTGCAGCGTTTTGGAATGAAAAGCCGGCACAAGCCTTTTCCCCACAAGTCATCCAGAAAGGGGCTACCGGCGATGACGTCATTGAACTTCAAGCCCGTCTACAGTATATCGGTTTTTACCGGGGTAAAATCGACGGCGTCTTCGGTTGGGGAACCTATTGGGCGCTACGTAACTTTCAACAAAAATTTGGTTTGAAAGTAGATGGTCTTGCTGGTCCCGATACGAAGAACAAACTCGTGCGTGTCTCCAAATATAACGAGTGGTATGTGAAATCAAATATTCGGAAAGGCAATGATTTTACGTATTACGGCGGAGTCCCATTAGAGAAACAATCGGCTCCTCACCCTAAAGTAAGAAAACCGAGCGGAAAACAGGCCGCGCCGACCCCAAATGCGGGCGGTGGCCGCCGTCAGACGGCCGCTAACAATGCGGGAGGAAATGATGCCAACTACAGCATCAATAACCTGCCAGAAGGTTTTTCCCAACAAGATTTGAAGCTGTTAGCCAATGCGGTATACGGTGAAGCGCGTGGTGAACCGTATATAGGCCAGGTCGCGGTTGCTGCCGTAATTTTAAATCGGGTGGACAGTCCGAAATTTCCGGATACAGTAGCCGGTGTCATTTTTGAACCCGGTGCGTTTACAGCGGTTTCAGACGGGCAAATCTGGCTGACACCGAATAAAACAGCCGAAAGAGCGGTGATCGATGCGCTTAATGGCTGGGATCCGACACATGGGGCTTTGTATTACTTTAACCCGGCAAAAGCGACTTCGGCTTGGATTTGGAGCCGACCGCAAATCTTAAAAATCGGGAAACACATTTTCTGTAAATAAAACGGAGGTGAAAAAATGGTCCGTAACGTCATCATCGGCGTCTTGGCTGTTGCTTTAGTGGCTGTCGGCATTTGGGGATATAAAGAACATCAAGATAAAAATGCCGTCTTAATTCATGCGGAAAACAATTATCAGCAGGCCTATCACAATTTAACTTACTATGTTGATCAAATCCACGACCATCTTGGCACTGCTTTAGCCGCAAGCTCCATGGATATGGCACGCCCGGAACTTTCGGAAGTATGGCGATTATCTTCCCTTGCGCGCGGGGATATCGGTCAGCTACCGCTTACACTTCTTCCATTTAATCAAACGGCTGAATTCTTGTCCAATTTAGGGAAATTCAGCTTTCAGACGGCTGTGCGCAGTGATCAAAAAATCTCAGGGGAACAATACCAACAACTGGAAGCTTTATACCGTCAATCGGACAAAATCGAAAATGACCTGCGCGATGTCCAGAAAAAAATCGCCGACCAAAACATGCGTTGGATGGATGTCGAAATGGCCCTCGCTTCACAAAAGCAACCGATGGATAACCAAATCATCGATGGATTGCGTACCGTCAACAAGAAAGTCGAAGGGTTCGATAATAAATGGGATCCGGCTGTCACTCGTTCCTCGCTGGATGAATTAAGTAAGCTAAATCATTTAAGCGGGAAACCTGTTTCGGAAAGTGAAGCAGCCAAAAAGCTAAAGGCGTTTGTAGGCATAAAAAATGGCAGCGCAGAAGTACAAAAAATTGGCAAAGGCGCAAATTATAAAGGCTATACCGTAACAGTGAACGATCCAAAAACCCGTCATACGGTCGTCGCTTCCATTACGGAAAAAGGTGGCCATGTTATCTGGTTCTTCAAGGAGCGCCCGGTTTCAGCTCGCCGATACAGCTTATATCGCGGCGATCTTTTAGCGAAGGAGTTTTTAAAGACTCACGGGTATCCAAAAATGGATCTCGTAAAAAGCGATCAGTATGATAATGTCGGTGTCTATACGTATGTTCGTTTGTTTGACGCGGTACGGGATTATCCGTCTTCCGTGCGGATTAAAGTCGCCTTGGATAATGGGGAAATCTTAGGATTTGATCAAAGGGAATACCTCGTACACATGTCAGACCAAAAAATCGATTTGAAACCGAAATTGACGAGTCGTGAGGCCAAAAAAGGGTTGAACAAAAATATGAAAGTCCAGGAGGAACATTTAGCCATTTACGAAAATGAGCTTGAGCAAAATGTCCTCTGTTATGAATATATCGCTACTAAAGGAAACGACACGTACCGCATTTTGGTCAATGCCAATACGGGTAAACAAGAAAAAGTGGAACTCATGAATGCCTAAACGAAGGTTGACACCAGAGGGCTTGCCCTTGGGTGTCAACTTTGTCTTTTTAAAGCAGCCAATGCCTTTATTAGGTATTGAATTTTTTCTTCGTACAGGCTTCTAAAATCGATGATAAGATGACATAATAGAGGTAATCGATGGAAAATTATGTGTTGGGGGTTATGGAGGATGCTTACGCCTGGGGATCGTCTGGAACTTGAATGGGTCAATGAGGAAGGTCAACGCGAACGGTACCAAACCGTGGTGGCCTCGCAATACAATCGACACTTATATGTAGAAATACCGTTGAATGTAAAAACAAAAAAATACGGTTATTTTCTGCTCGGTACTGTTTTTCATGCGACTTTTTATAAAAAAGAAAAAGCCTATCGTTTTGAAACCGAGTTGCTCGGACGCGTCCGAGAAAATGTTCCACTTTTACTCTTATCCTACCCTGGGGATGACCAGTTGCAAGTCATTCAGCGGCGTGATTATTTTCGTGTTGAAGCTGCACTGGATGTCGCCGTACACCCTGTCAACCGATCATTCAAACCGTTTACTACGTTGACTTATGATATAAGTGGGGGTGGATTATCCGCCTATCTGCCAAAAGAAGTATCAGAGAAATTACAGCCGGACATGGAAGTTGTTCTTTGGCTTGTTTTACCGATGTCCTCCGGACGATTGTACTATTTAAAAAATAAAAGCCGCCTGATCCGCGTGTATTCGGATAAAGGACGGACACTTGCTTCCTTTCAGTTTATCCATTTGAAGAACTCGGAACGGATGCATGTGATGCGTTACTGTTTTGAGAGGGATTTATATTTAAAAAAAGAACTTGAGAGTAAAGGGGTGTGACAATTGAATGCCAAATGGGTTGAAAAATGGCTCATTCGGCTTTGCGTCATTCATTTGATTTTATTAATTATCGCTCAGTTCTTCATGGCGCATCGCGCATGGACGCCCTATTTGAATAAAGCTGTTCGGTATGAAGGGGTATTTGGGACTACATCAAAACAAACAGAATCGGTGGATGAACCGATTGGGTTATGGTATCATAAATAAGGCTTGAGACGGGAAACTTTTACCGACTCATGAAGATGATACTACATAAAAAAGCAGGATGCCTCCTGCTTTTTACATGATGTAAAGGATGTTTGTACATGGCATTGCAAATTGCGATTGATGGACCAGCCGCTGCAGGAAAAAGCACAGTGGCGAAACGGATTGCTGACCGGCTCCACTACATCTACATCGATACCGGTGCAATGTATCGCGCGGTCACGTATAAAGCGTTAAAAAACAACATGGATCTGAATGACGGTCCTGCTTTAGCCGAGATGCTTCGGCACACTCACATTGATCTATTTGCAGGTAGAGATGGACAAACTGTCATTTTAGACGGGGAAGATGTCACCGATGTCATCCGGTCGCCTGAGGTGACCAATCATGTCTCATTTGTATCAAAACATCCAGAACTGCGCGAAGTGATGGTTGACAGGCAAAAGGCGCTGGCGGCAAAGGGCGGCGTTGTGATGGATGGTAGAGATATTGGCACACGCGTCATGCCGCATGCGGATGTCAAAGTGTTTTTGCAGGCTTCCGTTGAAGAAAGAGCGGAAAGGCGTTATAAAGAGCAAATAAAAAAAGGAATTAATACCCCTCTTGACGAATTAAAAAAAGAGATCGCATTGCGTGATGAGCGGGATCAAAAACAGCTGCAAAAAGCAGAAGATGCTATCGTCATCGATACGACGTCTTTATCGATCGAAGCCGTCACCGATAAGATCATGGATCTGATTAAAGAGAGGGTTAGGTCTCAGTGAGTCTCTACAGCGTGGGGAAAATTTTTGTTAAGGCCTATTTTAAATTTTTTTATCGATTAGAAGTCATTGGAGAAGACCACTTTGCAAAAATCCCGGAAGATCAAGGCATACTTCTTTGTGCCAATCACGTCAGCTTGCTGGACCCGCCAGCCATAGGCTGCGCAAGCCCGAGAGAATTAAGTTTCATGGCGAAAGCTGAACTTTTTAAAATTCCATTATTTAACAAGTTAATCACGACGCTAAATGCTTTCCCGATTAGACGCGGTCAAAGTGACCGAGCGTCACTTAAAACTGGGATCGATATTTTAAACCAAGGGAAAACACTTGTCGTTTTTCCAGAAGGGACGCGCTCGAAGGATGGGTTAATTGGCGAAGGTAAACCGGGTGCCGGTTTTCTTGCATTACGCTCGGATGCCGTCGTCATGCCTGTGGCGGTCATCGGCCGCTATAAATTGTTTCGCAAAACGAAAATTGCTTTCGGTGCTCCAATGCAAATGGACGAGATGCGCCTTTCGAAAGCAAGAGCGAATGAAGTGTCGGAGGCAATTATGGCAGAAATCAAAGCGCTTCATGAGAAATTTCAATCCTAAACGATGTGCGTCACTTGACAAATAGACGGCTTTATTAGACTTTTAAATAAAGCGAATTTTTTATAATCGGCAGTTGAAATGATGATGCCTTCCTTCTAGATGGAAAAATATATTTACCAAAGAAAAACGCTTAGAAGGAGAACGTCATTGTGTCGTTGCTGAATTTAAGGAGGTCCTCAGTCTATGGTTGATGAACTGAACAATGAAATGACGACGTTTAACACCTTGTCTGTTGGGGATGTCGTCACTGGGAAAGTCACGAAAATTGAAGAGAAACATGCCCTTGTCGACGTCGGTTATAAAGTGGACGGGATTTTACCCATTAGTGAAATCTCGAGCCTGCATATAGAAAAGGTCAGCGATGCCTTAAATGTTGGTGATGAAATCACTGCGAAAGTGACGAAAATTAACGATGATGAACTCGTTTTATCCAAAAGAGATGCCGATGCCGATCGTGCATGGGGAGATTTGGAAGAGAAATTCCGTAACAATGAGACATTTACGGTACATATCGCTGATGTTGTCAAAGGCGGCCTAGTCGTTGATTTAGGCGTCCGCGCGTTTATTCCCGCATCCCTTGTGGAAAAGCATTATGTTGAAGATTTTTCCGACTATAAAGGGAAAGAATTGGATGTCAAAATCATTGAACTGGATCCGGAAAAACGTCGCGTGATTTTGAGCCATCGGGCCGTATTAGACGAACTCGCTGAACAAGCGAAACAAAAAACATTAGATGCCCTGAAACCGGGAGACATCGTCGAAGGGACCGTTCAACGCTTAACCGATTTTGGTGCTTTTGTCGATATCGGTGGCGTCGATGGACTTGTCCATATTTCGCAACTCGCCCATTATCGCGTTGAACAACCGTCTGATGTCGTCAAAGAAGGCGAGAAAGTGAAAGTCAAAGTGCTTTCCGTTGACCGTGATAACGAACGAATTTCCCTTTCCATTAAAGAAACGCAACCTGGTCCTTGGCAAGAAGCTGCTGAAAAAATTAAGCCAGGTGACGTCCTTGAAGGGAAGGTTAAACGGCTTGTTCCGTTTGGCGCTTTTGTCGAACTTTTACCTGGCGTCGAAGGCCTTGTGCACATTTCGGAAATTTCTCATCGCCATATTGGTGTGCCAAGTGAAGTGCTTACTGAAGGTGACACCGTAAAAGTAAAAGTTTTGGACATCAATGTGCCTAACAAAAGAGTTTCTCTAAGCATCCGAGCCTTAGAGGAACCGACCGTCTCGAAGTCGGAAATCATTGAAGGAAAACCCGAAGAATCCACCGGTTTCTCTCTCGGTGATGTCATCGGAGAACAACTGGAAAAATACAAACAATAATCAATGGGTTAAACGAAGTCGGCCGTCTCTTAAGTCCAGATTCGGACTATTGGAGGCGGCTGCCCTTATTTTTGGGCGTCGGGTGGGTTGATCCAATGAGACGAGATTTTTGCCTATTTGGTTTATTTTCCGTCTTTTCCACCGATAATGGAAGCGGGAGGAAAACCAAAATGAGCGTTCTATTTTATTGGATCATATGGGGTTTCTGGATTTATTGTGCGTTTCTGATGAATAAAACGACCTATCGAAGTCGAATGATGTTTGGCCTATTAATCATCATTATTAGTGCCGGCTACACTTTTTCTTTCGACGCAGTCAACATCAACGGCGCATGGCTATTGCTCCTTGTTGCAGGGTATGTTTTTTATATGAGGCGACCGTTATGGCAGGTGTTCCGATTATGCCTTTCGAATATGACAGTCACGATCGTCTACAGCCTCATTCATATTTATTGGTTAATGGACCCAGCCATTTTTCTAGTCATTGATCCTTGGGTATTTAGTGTTGTCCTTGCGGTTTTCACCATGTTCATCGTCAAAACGTATCATGAGCGGCTTGTCACTGGAATTATCGGAATCGGACAAGGCAATGGCCTCCTTATGCTGATTTTTTACCCTTATGAAAATGTTCTCGGAAACAGCGAATGGTTGAATACCGTAGCGGTGTGCGTTTTGACAATGAGCATTTGGGAAGGTTTACGCCTGCTTTCCGGTAAACTGCAAGCGACGCTCGGTAAGCCCTTTCATGAAAGATTGTAAAGGACCCTCATTGCCCACCTGCTCGGTTTCTGGTAATATGAAAAGGCTTGTATACCATACATATTGTTAAAACCGAGTGTATCGGTATGGAACTGTATGTAAAGGAAGTGACGTACATTGAGTTTACCGGTAGTTGCCATCGTCGGCCGACCAAATGTCGGTAAATCGACGATTTTTAACCGCATCGTTGGTGAACGGGTCGCCATCGTCGAAGATCTTCCCGGCGTGACAAGGGACCGGATATATGGTGAAGCCGAATGGTTAGGACAACGCTTCAACGTTATTGATACGGGCGGCATCGATTTAGGGGATGAGCCGCTCCTCGTACAAATTCGCGAACAGGCCGAATTAGCCATAGAAGAGGCGGATGTCATTTTATTCATCGTCGATGGTCGGGATGGCCTGACGGGTTCCGACCAAGATGTGGCAAATATTTTGTATCGTTCCGAAAAACCTGTCGTTATTGGGGTTAATAAGGTGGATAACCCTGAACGCAAGGATAATCTCTTTGATTTTTATTCCCTCGGCCTCGGTGAGCCGATACCGATTTCCGGCGCCCATGGCACAGGGATCGGCGATTTATTGGAGGAAATCGTTAAGCATTTCCCGAATCGTGACACATCGGAATACGACGACTCTGTGATCCGGTTTTGTTTAATCGGTCGACCAAATGTAGGGAAATCATCGCTCGTTAACGCGATTCTCGGCCGAGAGCGCGTGATCGTCAGCAATATCCCCGGAACGACCCGCGATGCCATCGACACGCCATTCAAAGCTAACGGCAAAGACTATGTGATCATTGATACGGCTGGCATGCGAAAAAGAGGGAAAATCTATGAAAAAACCGAAAAATATAGTGTACTGAGAGCTGAGCGCGCGATTGAACGCTCCGATGTCGTTCTCGTCGTTTTAAACGGTGAAGAGGGGATTATTGAACAAGATAAAAGGATTGCAGGATACGCGCATCAAGCGGGTCGAGCCGTTATCATCGTCGTCAATAAATGGGATGCGGTCGAAAAAGACGAAAGAACGATGGATCAATTCCGCCGAAAAATTCGCGATCATTTTCAATTTTTAAGCTATGCTCCAATTGTGTTCGTTTCGGCAAAGACGAAGCAGAAGATGCATCAGCTCATTCCCATGATCGACCGGGTAGCCGAAAATCACAGTCTGCGCGTGAAAACAAGCGCTTTAAATGAATGCTTAGCCGATGCGGTTGCCATTACCCCGCCGCCGTCTGATAAAGGGCGCCGTTTAAAAATTTTTTATGCCACCCAAGTTGGGGTCAAACCGCCGACCTTCGTGTATTTCTGCAATGATCCGGAACTTGTCCATTTTTCTTATGAGCGGTATTTGGAAAATAAATTGCGCGAAGCTTTCGGTTTTATCGGGACACCAATAAAACTCATCGCTAGAAAGAGAAATGAAACTTAATGGGAGGGGGGTACCCTGATGTTTTCGGCTCTATCATTTATTTTGGCTTATCTCATTGGGGCGATCAGCTTTAGCATCATTCTTACAAAACTGATTAAAAAAGAGGACATTCGCCGCTTTGGCAGCGGTAATGCCGGCGCGACAAATACGTTGAGGGTGCTCGGTAAAGGTCCGGCGGTCGCTGTACTCCTATTGGATATTTTAAAAGGCATTGTCAGTATATTACTCGCTTTTGCCTTTGGGCTTTCCGATTGGGGGATTGCCTTAACCGGTTTAGCGGCCATTGTTGGGCATGTCTGGCCGATTTATTACGGTTTTCGTGGGGGTAAAGGTGTGGCCACGACGATCGGCGTGATCAGCATGCTTTTGCTCGTTCCCGGAGCGATTGCCGGCGTTCTAGCTATTCTGGCAATTGTCTTGACCCGTTACGTGTCGTTAGGTTCCTTGATTTTTACGATCGCCACACCCATTGTGGCTTTGATCCTAGGAAATTATCCCTCATCTTATGTCATCGTCGCAGGAATCATCGCTGTTATATCGGTATGGAAACATCGGGCCAATATCAGCCGATTGATCAGCGGAACCGAGAATAAAATCGGCTCTGGAGCAAAAAAAAGCGTAAACTAAACTGATTATTGGAGGTAAGTGATGATGAAAGAGACCGTCACAGTCATCGGAGCAGGAAGCTGGGGAACGGCCCTTGCCATCGTCTTGGCCGATAACGGTCGAAGCGTCCGGTTGTGGGGAAGAAACCGAGAACAAATAGAAGCGATTAATAAAGAACACCGCAACGAACGGTATCTTCCTGGGGTCGACCTACCCAATTTAATCTACGGAACGACAGATCTTGAAGAAGCGCTATCAGAGACGGAGACGGTCGTCCTAGTCACGCCGACAAAAAGCATGCGTGAGGTGCTCGGAAAAATAAAAAACCACCTCAAGCATCCGGTAACGTTCGTTCATGCATCAAAAGGGATTGAACCCGGTACCTTTAAACGCATATCGGAAATGATTGAGGAAGAAATACCGTCTGAATGGATTCGAGCCGTCGTCGTGTTGTCCGGGCCGAGCCATGCTGAGGAAGTATCCCGCCGTCAACCGACAACGGTTACGGCTGCCTCGGTGGATGTTCGAGCAGCTAAAAGAATTCAAGACTTGTTCATC
>Ga0310838_1000818_pt1 | contig 21567 bp, 18 predicted proteins | sample SM_ome_6_FD_202241 | JGI IMG/M metagenome (GOLD analysis project Ga0310838, IMG submission 202241) | Sorghum-adapted microbial communities enriched on stacked mutant (SM) sorghum from Joint BioEnergy Institute, Emeryville, California... ...
CCCCCAAAATAATAAGGATCACACCGGTAAAAATCATGGCGATTCGCGTCATTGAAACTTTTTCGGCAATGCCAAACAAACCGATGGCAGTAGTGGCTATTAAGATCATCGGACCGACGAGTGCCAAGGAACTGTTGAGAATGAGCGCTTTTCCGACATCATTGAATTTTAAAAAGAGAATCGCCACCGTCATTTCAATCATTCCCGAAAAAAACCGCAATAAAGACATGCCAAGAATAGCTTTGTCGAATAAGTGGAACAAAAAAATCGCCTCCGCGCTTAAACATCTCTTTTGTCATTATATGCGGGAAAAAAGAAAATAGGACGAGCCACAGGAAAAGGAGTGGAAGGATGCAAGAAGGATACCCATTTTTCAGATCAGTATAATGACATCAAAGCCTTCATCCTAAAGGCTTGACTGGTAAATATTTTTCATTTATTTGATCTGCAAAAGGGCAACTTAGGCGCTGCCTTCGTCCAAGAGGCTTGCGCTGGCTTTTTATTTATAGACCAGTATATGGGCAGTCTCTGCCTTCGTCCTAAAGACTTGTAAGAGCCAAGTTTTCCATACCAACTGTTTTTTTATAACCTTGATATTCATACAGGCAGGAATAAATGACGCGCTTTCGGTTATTCTACACAAGGAATGAAGATTTTTTATCTTTGGAAGGAGCATGAACGGTCATGGCCGGTAAGCAAAATACAGCGATGACGGTGGCGGCGATTGGGTCGATTCCGCTGATTATGACGTTAGGCAACTCGATGCTGATCCCGATTCTACCGACAATGAAGGCCAAACTCGATTTGACGCAATTCCAGGTAAGTTTAACCATTACCGTGTTCTCCGTCGTGGCGGCCGTTTTCATACCCGTACTTGGTTACTTATCCGACCGTTTTTCAAGAAAAGTCATTATCCTTCCGTCATTATTTTTATATGGGATCGGCGGCATCTTAGCCGGACTTGCCGGCGCTTGGTTTTCTGCGGCTTTTGTTTGGATTTTAATCGGACGGACATTGCAAGGGATCGGCGCAGCCGGAACAGCATCCATTGCTATGGCATTGACCGGCGATCTTTTTGATAAAGCTCAAGAAAGTAAAGTATTAGGGATCGTGGAAGCCTCAAATGGGTTTGGAAAAGTGCTTTCCCCGATTATCGGGTCACTAGCAGCTTTAATTGTTTGGTATGCGGCTTTTTTCGTTTTCCCTGTCTTTTGCGCGATCTCGATTTTCCTGACATGGCTTTTTATCAAAGAAAAAGCCAAAAAGAAAGAACCGCCGTCACTCAGACAGTATATCACAGGTATAGCGGGGGTATTTAAGAAGGAAGGGCGATGGCTTTTGACGGCCTATTTGGCGGGAGCCGTGTGCCTTTTTACACTATTTGGGATTTTATTTTATCTTTCCGACGTATTGGAAAAATATTATCACATTGATGGGGTAAAAAAAGGTCTGATTCTTGCTATTCCGCTATTAGTGATGTGCACGACGTCTTACCTTACCGGTAGTAAAATAGGAAAAAATCAAGCACGCATGAAAAAATGTATCGTCACAGGGCTCCTCTTTATGACGATTTCATACGCCATATTGGCATTTGTCAGCGGGCTTGTCTTATTTCTTTCCGTCCTCGTTCTGAGCAGTGTAGGCACGGGTCTTGTTCTGCCATGTTTAAACAGTTTTATCACAAATGCGGTCGGAAAAGAACGGCGGGGGTTTGTCACATCGCTTTACAGTTCCGTCCGCTTTCTAGGTGTCGCTATCGGTCCGCCGGTTTTTGGCAAATTAATGGATTGGTCAGTAAAAGGGATGTTTTTATCGATCGCCGGTTTAACGCTTGTCTGTGGGATTTTGGCTTTCTTTCTTATTCGCATTAAACAACGCGAACCGGAAAAACGAAGAGAAAGGAAAAACATGCCCCCGCTCAGGCCGATTGGCCAAAGCTGAACGCTTTTTCCATTTTCCGTTGACCATGCGCCAAGCGTGCTATTCAGCGGTTTCCTGTATACGCTTTTTCTGATGGCTTGATGTTTTTTCACCGTCAGGACTCGCCCTCTATTTTTTTCGCCACTGTAGTTTGAAGGCGGTCAGGTGCGGGCGCTCTAACTGAAAAAGGTAACCCACGATGCGCGTGGAAATCCATTGACTGCAAATGGCTAGGATAATGATTTTCCACTCGATGATATAGGCGGTCAGAACAAAAATGGAAGCGTTAATCCAAAATAACGGTTTTCCGGGGTCGATGTTTTTCTTTCGGGAAAGAATTAACGCGATGACGCCAATCCCACCGTTTGAAACACCGTTTCGGAGCAAAAGCGCAATCCCCGTTCCTAACAGGACCGATCCGCAGACGAGGTCGATCCATTCGTTGGTCGAAGGCATGGCCACATTCGTTTCAAAAAAATAAACGGTTGCCGACGTCACAGAAAATCCTGCCAAAGTTCCGAGCACATTCGATAATCCGAGATATCGGAGCCCGATAAGGAGCATGGATGTATTCAAAAGCCAAAGCGCAATGCCGGTCGGAATATGAAAAAGATAATGGAATAAAACAGTAAGCCCTCCGGCGCCGCCGGAGGGAATATCATGAGGAAAAAGAAATTCCCCCATGCCGATGCCTTGTATGAAAGATCCGATCATGACCCAAGACATTTTTTTTAACCCGTAGGTAAAAGGCGGCATATCATCATCCCTTGGAACATGTCCAAATTGATATTGTATTTATATGCTGTAAAGTCAGGGAGCATGACCGGATGCGTCAGCCGGGTGTCTCTTACCGTTAATGAAATCATTTTTTAGGTTAGTTTCTCTGCCACCGTCCAAAGGGCTTGTCAGCTGAAGTACTCCTCGAGCTCTGCCAACATCCAAAAAGTTTGCAATGGCTTTTTATTGAGCCAAAAAAGGACAACTCAGGGTCTGCCTTCGTCCTAAAGGCTTGCAATGGCTTATTATCGGGCCAGTATAAGGACAACTCAGGCTCTGCCTTCACCCTAAAGGCTTGGCAGAGCCAAGTTTTCCTTAACAGAACCGGGTTTTCTAAAACTTTCCGGATTCATACATACCCTAATGATGCTGAAGTCTTCTCTGATTTTTTCTCTAAAATTTGTTGTAAGATATGTTCCACGATCGCGCCAAAGCCGATTTGGTTTTTATGTCGGGGCCTTTTTAGCGGGACGCGAACATCGGAGTCAATTTTTCCATCCTTAATAAGAACGACGCGGTCGGCAAGTAGTACCGCTTCCTCGACATCGTGCGTGACGAGAAGGGTCGTGAATTGGTGTTTAAGCCACAGGCGCTCCATTAATTTTTGCATTTCCATACGGGTTAAAGCGTCTAAAGCTCCCAGAGGTTCATCAAGGAGAAGGATTTTCGGTTTATGCATCAGCGCGCGGGCAAGAGCGACGCGCTGCTTCTGGCCTCCGGACAGTTTCCCGGGCCATTCCTCCGTGCGTTCGACTAACCCGACGTCTTCCAATACCTTCATCGCTTCATCTTTGGCGCTTTTTCCAAGTCCTAAAATGACATTATCCAACACCCGTTTCCAAGGCAAAAGTCTCCCATCTTGAAAAACAATGCGGGCCTCGCGATTGAGGGTAGTTAAAGGTTCACCCGCGACAAAAATCGTTCCCGAGCTTGGCTTGTCGAGGCCGGCAATTAAGCGCAACAACGTGCTTTTGCCGCAACCGCTTTTGCCGACGACCGCCACAAATTCGCCTTCATGAATCGTTAGGTCCAATCCTTTAAGGACTTTTATGCTGCCAAAGCGTTTTTCGATGCCAGACATTTGTAAATGGGCTGTATTTGTTTTCACCATTATTTCCCCCTATCACTGGTATTGCCGAATTGATAGCTCGGATGCCAAACAAGCCATTTTCGCTCCATAAAACGCGCAATCATATCGGATACCTTTCCGAGCAGGGCATACATGAGGATGGCTAGCACAATGACATTCATCTGATAAAATTCTCTCGCTGTCATCGCCATATAGCCGATGCCCGAAGTGGAAGAAATCGTTTCAGCGACAATGAGGGTGATCCACATGACGCCGAGCGAGTAACGGACGCCGACAAGGATGGATGAAAGGGCGCCCGGGAAAATGACTTGTGAAAACAACGACCAACCGCTGAGTCCATAGGTTTTTCCCATTTCCATTAACCCTTTATCCACATTTTTAATTCCATGGAACGTATTTAAATAAACGGGAAATAACACGGCGACAGCGACGAGAAAAATTTTCGCCTCTTCGCCAATGCCAAACCAGAGAATGACCAATGGTACAAGGGCGAGATGGGGGATATTTCTTAACATTTGGATCGATGTATCAAACGTCATTTCCGCCGGCCGGAAAAGCCCATTGAGCAATCCGAATATAAACCCGATGCTTCCGCCGATGGCAAACCCGGTCAGTGCCCGCCATAAGCTGACCCAAACGTGGTGGATCAACTCACCGGTTTTTAATAGATCGATAAAAGCTGCCAACACTTCCGTCGGCGCGGGAAGGACTCTAGCTGAAATCAACCCCCATTTTGTAAAGAGCTGCCAGCTCATTAACAACAAAACGGGGATGGCCCATGGCCTGAGGTTCATGGCCGTTTGTTTGATACGCTTTAACACTTCCCTTCATCCTTTCCCGTTGTTTTAATGATAGACATTTAAGACACGGTCTTTCACGTTGATCTTATTAGGTATAATTTTCATGTCATAGAACATATCCGCAATATCTTGTTCTTCATTCATAATGTCCGATGTTAATGGATCAACACCGTAAACCCTTCTTTGTATCGCTTTTAGCATAGATGATTCGTCAATTTTTATAATGGAAGCGATCATTTTGGCGGCTTCTTCTTGATGGGTATTCGTCCAATCCGATGACTTTTGCACTTCATCCATCACGATCCTCAACAGTTTCTTATTCTTCTTCGCGTAATCCGGATTAGCCACGAAGAAATCGCGATCGGTCGTAATGCCCTTCCCATTGACAAGAAGATGGCAACCAATGGAATTTTCGGCATCGGCCGTAAATGGATCCCAGACTACCCAAGCATCGATATCTCCTTTTTCAAACGCCACACGAGCATCACCGGGATTTAAAAAGGCCGGGGTGATATCGGAGTACTTTAAACCCGCCATTTTCAATGCTTTAATGATTAAATAATGGGAGCTGGAACCTTTTGAAAATCCGACTTTTTTGCCTTTGAGGTCAGCCAGTGTTTTGATGGAAGAGTTGTCTTTAACGAGAATCCCTGAACCCTCATATTTTGATTTACCCGCAGCGATAAAAACCAGGTCTGACCCGGCAGATATAGCAAAAATGGGCGGAGAATTTCCCGTTCTGCCGACGTCAATGCTACCGGCATTTAAAGCCTCAAGCATGGCTGGGCCATCTTGAAACTCGTTCCACTCCACCTTCATGCCCATCGGTTTCAAACGTTTTTCCAATGTTCCTCTTTCTTTTAAAATCATGAACGGGTCATTTTTTTGGTAACCGATGCGAATGACCTTAGAGGAACTGTTCGACGAAGCTCCTTCGGATTTCGCGGCACAGCCGGTAAGGACTCCGCCCAAAAGCAAAAGGACACTTAATGCCAAAAAAGGTGCGATTCGTTTGACGACACGCTTCATCGTTTTCTCTTTCCTTTCCAAAACTTCTGGGTTAATGACTATTTCTCATTTAGAATATGTTTTCAAATGATTTAGGTACTTGTACTGGGGGGATTTAGGCTCATCCACTTTAAGAAAAGTCAACGGGAATACAAACGCTGGTCGCCAAAGAAGAACGGAGGAGAGGGATGATCAAAATATTTTTCTTAAAGCATGTCGAAAGCCAGAATGAAAGAAGCATCTCGCGCGACATTGGAGAGATTAGGTAAAAGATGGATGGGCTAAGTGTGTCGCTCCGTGAACGAAATCATCCTATATGTGTTTTTGAACGGATGCCATACTGTTACCCATGCTGTCTTCGTTTTTGTGATATATATCATAAAAATGCGTTGACAGTTTACAAAGTGAATGGTACTTTTGTTATAATTTTAGTTCAATAAAGCGAACAAAAACTATGGATAGATATGACAAAGAAATCCATGTTTTTCGATGGTTGAGATTGCCGAAATCCCGCAAATAATTAAGCAGAAAGCCAAGCGCAATATGCAACTTGAAAAAAAGACACTTTTTTTACTGACGAAGAATTCGAAAATACTACGAATGCGGTTATGCTGATGCGCAGCAGCCTCCGATAATAATATATAAACTACAATGCTTATAATAGATATGGAGCTTTTTTCGGGATTGGAGAGCATTTCGAATGACGAAGAAAAACGGGAGATTCAATATGAAAAAATCAAGATACATTATGATGACCGCTTTCGCTCTGGTGCTGGTGGTCGCGCTCTGGTTTATCTTTCCTAAGCTGGACCACCGTCAACCGCCGCGATCAGAACCCCAGCTCAAAATAAAAACAGACAAACAAAATGCAAATGAGTTGAAAGGTGTCATCAGACCGGATCATATTGTCATTGTCGTTGAGGAAAATCACTCCCTTGAACAGATAATCGGAAACGAGAAAGCCCCTTACATAAATGAGCTCGCAAAAAAAGGGGCATTGATGACGAACTCACATGGAGTGGTGCATCCGAGTCAGCCCAATTATCTTGCCTTATTTTCCGGCAGCACCCAAGGGGTGAAAAATGACAGCTGTCCGCATCAATTCACTAGCAATAATCTAGCGCTGCAGTTAAAAAAAGCGGGGAAGACATTTGCGGGATATTCCGAGGATCTTCCCAAAATCGGTTTTACCGGCTGCTCAAGCCGCGCCTATGTCCGGAAGCATAATCCATGGGTGAACTTTAAAAATGTGCCGCAGGAAGTCAATGTGCCGTTTCATCTCTTCCCAAAAGATGATTTTAGCAATTTGCCTACTGTTTCCTTTGTTATTCCGAATCTGGATCACGATATCCACGATGGCACCATTGCCGAAGCAGATCAATGGCTGAAAAAGAACATCGGTCCATATGTTCAATGGGCTCAGAATCATAACAGTCTTTTGATCCTAACCTGGGATGAGGATGATTTTCGCCGGGCAAATCACATACCGACGCTTTTTGTGGGGCCGATGGTGAAACCTGGTAAATACAGCGAGTATATTGATCACTATAATGTTTTGCGGACGATTCAAGCGCTTTATCGGTTGCCGCCGCTCGAAAAAAGCGAGTCAGCTCTGCCGATTACAAACATTTGGAAGTGAGTTAGAGCTTTCAGGCATCCGCGGTCGTCTATTCCATTGTTGAAACTTTTTTAATAGATGGAGGACATGTTGAATCACTTCGATTGATCACTTGACCAAAACATTTAAAGTGTATCCGCGCACGTATCTTGAGCGGATTGGCTAATGGCTTTTTAGCTCAGTACGGGTTTGAAATTTGCGCCGCACAGTTTATTGCGGCATAGTTTCCCTACCGATTCGTTGTCAATAGGTGAACCGCCGACCATCGGCGTTTTTTATTATGGTAAGAAAATCTATCATTTTTAGATTTACCGTCGGATTTTAGGACTTTACCGTCAGGATTCGCTTGATTACCGCCAACTTTTTAAGTTTTACCGCTCATTTTAAAGGTGGCCATGGTCATCGCTTTCATGGATGACCCCGATGTCCTCATCCTAGATGAGCCTACATCCGGCCTCGATCCATTGATGCAGCGGCTTTTTATCGATCTTATTCTTGAAGAAAAGCAAAAGGGCAAATCGATTCTCATGAGTTCTCATAGTTTTCACGAAATCGAACGCACGTGTGATCGTGTTGCGATCATCAAAAATGGGCGGATTGTTGCGGTTGAAAAGATGAAAGACTTACAAGCGAAACAGCGGAAAATTTTCCAAGTGACGCTTGGGTCTTTGGAAGATGTGGCAAAGCTTAAAAATGCAGGCTTAGATATTATTGACCAAAAAGGCGTGCAACTGCGCATCGCGGTGACGGGTGGCGATCACGCTTTGATTCAAGCGCTTGCTGCATGCTATGTCAAAAACTTAACGATCGAAACACAAGACATCGAGGAACTCTTCATGCATTATTATGGAAACGAGGTGGCTAAGGGTGAACGGTAAACTTTATTTGACTATGCTCAAGACAAATGGCCGAACACTCAGTAGTTATGCCTTAGGAAGCGCGCTCTATCTTTGGTTAATCATTTGGATTTACCCATCCATCGCCGGGGCAAAAGGTTTTAATGAAATCATTCAGAAAATGCCAGAAAGCTTGCTTAAAGCATTCGGTTATTCCCACGGTTTTCAAGATTTGAACGGCTTTATGGCTGGGGAATTTTACGGGTTGTTGTTCCTCATTATTCTCTCAATCTATTGCATCATGATGGCGACACAATTAATCGTGCGACTCGTAGACCGCGGAGCGATGGCGTTTTTGCTCGCTTCGCCAACGTCAAGAACCCAAGTCGCTTTCACACAAGCCATGGTGATTCTGACGGGACTCCTCATCATTGTCTTGATGACTATTATCGGCGGTCTGACCGGAGTCGAATGGTTAGTCAATGACGTGTCGCTAAAAACCAAACCTTTTATATGGCTCAATGTGATGGGGTTGTTACTGTTTTTCGTCGTCAGCGGCTATTCCTTTTTGTTTTCCTGCCTTTTTAATGATGAAAAACGGGCGCTCAGCATGTCGGCCTTGTTGACGTTACTGTTTTATATTTTGGATCTCGTCGGTAAAATGAGTGACAAAATGGAAGCGTTGCGGCATTTTTCAATCTTTTCCCTTTTTGATGCTCAAGCGATTGCTCTTGGGACGGAATCGCTCCCATTAAAAGCAGTCGGCCTTTTGGTAAGCGGCATCTTGCTTTATATAATCGGCATTCTCGTTTTTCGAAAAAAAGATTTAATCATTTAAGTTCAGCGGCAACACTCAAGTAGTGGGAACCTGTTGCGGTATGTTATGATGGGGGAAAAGACCGATATAAGGAGTGCGTGAGTCCATGATGCCTTGCCGGGAAGATGTGTTATTTTTTACGAAGCAGCTTGTGGAAATTCCGAGTGTCGTCAATACTGATGGTGAGCGGGAAATTAGCCAAGTCATTTATACTCTACTAGCCTCATTCCCATATTTTATGGATCATCCGGACTATATCATCAAGCAGCCGACCATCTTGGATGATATCGAGCGCTATAACGTCGTGGCCTTTGTCAAAGGAACAAAATGTCCGAGCGAACAAACGGTCATTTTAATGGGGCATGTGGATACCGTTGACATTGAGGATTTCGGCCAATTGCGCGCGAAAGCCTGCCAGCCTGAGGCGCTGATGGCTGCATTGCAAAAGGAACCGCTTGCTGAAGACATAAAAGCCCAACTATCTTCCGGCGACTTTTTATTCGGCCGCGGGGCATTAGATATGAAAAGCGGTCTGGCGGCCCATCTTTACCTATTAAAATATTATTCCGAGCACCCTGAGGAACTCGCGGGAAATCTCGTTTTTGTTGCCGAATGCGATGAAGAAGACAGCTCTCACGGTATCTTGTCGGCGGTTGAGCTATTAAATGAATTAAAAAAAGACCACGGGTTTGACTATGTTGCGGCCATCAATGCCGATTTTGTCGCCCCCCTTTACGAAGGCGACCCGCATCGCTATATTTATACAGGTAGCGTGGGAAAACTTCTGCCGACATTTTTTGTCACGGGAACGCAAACTCATGTCGGTGCGGCTTTTGAAGGCATCGACCCGAACTATTTGATCAGTTTCTTAACAAAACAAATCAATTATAATACGGACCTTTGCGATGAAGCCCACGGCGAGTGGACACTCCCCCCGGTGTCATTAAAGCAAACCGATCTGAAACCGTCCTATGATGTCCAAACGGCACATGCTGCTGTCGCGTATTTCAACTTTTTCACGCATTCCCTGTCACCTCAGGATGTATTAAACCGATTAAAAAAACAAGCGGAAATCGCCTTTCGCGAGGCATTGGCAGAATATCAAAGAAAACGCGAAGCCTTTTATGCAAAAACCGGATTAACCCCTCGGGGGCAACTTTGGGCACCGAGAGTTTTAACATTCGAGGAAATGGTTGCGGAAATTCACGCCGTTCATGGCCGCAAATTCGAACAACACATGGCGACGTTCAAAAAGGAATTGCTGTCGGACCCAGCCCTTGATTTGCGCATGTTTAACATCCGTGTCGTCGAGGAAGCGTGGAAGTGGATCCCGGACAAAAGCCCGGCGATGATTCTGTTTTTTTCCTCCATCTATTCTCCACCGGTCGACGTTTCGGGAAAAGATGAAAAGGAAGCACGGCTTTTAGCGGCATTAGATGAGGCTGTGAACACGATACAGCCCCAGTATGAACATCCGATTAAGGTCAAACACTTTTTTCCATTCATCTCGGACATGAGTTTTGTCGCATTAAATGACGATGAGGAAGCGATTGGCACCGTGATCAACAATCATCCCGCCTGGGGGACGAAACATATCGTTCATTACGACCAAATCCGTGCGCTAAACGTACCTGTGATTAACATCGGTCCCTACGGCTTTGATGCCCACCGCCAATACGAACGAGTAGAGATTCCTTATTCAATGGAGATTGTCCCAAATTTGATTAATGAAGTGATCGGCCGATTATTATATTAGTTCGTATGCCTTCCCCGATGGGCCTCCTGGCACCATACGGGGTTTTCCTGTTGTTCTGAAAATCGGGAACAGAGAAGGGCTATTTGATTCTGTTTTGAAAACCTACCATTTCGCCCGGCATAAGGGTAACATCTTAACCAAACTTTGAGTTGGTAAAAAAGAATATTATTTTTCAATCCAGCATAATAGCCGTTACGGCTCCTCTTTCGCTTAATAACTTGCAAGGGCTTTTAAACCTGGCCAGCATGAGGGGGACTAAGTTTCCGCCTCGCTTAAAAGCCGAGCAGAGCCATGTTTTCATTATATTAGTAAAAAAGGAATCTGGGCTAAGCAAGGCGTATTGTTATAATGGAAGGAAAACGGAGGTGGATGGAATTGGATAATCGGCAAAGATTATTAACAGTCCTACAAATCTTGCAAAATGAAACGGATGAGGAAAATGAGCTTTCAATCTATGATATAAAAGAGCGACTTAAACAAGCCTATGGGGAAGATCTGAACATTAAAAATGCGATTTTAAAAGAGGATATTGACGCCCTCAATCGCGCCGGCATTGACATCGATGAGAATATCGGTGAGCGCGGCAAGAAGTATTACCGGCATGAAGGGCTCTTTGAATTGCATGAGGTCAAACTTCTTTTGGATGCCGTCAGTTCAGCACGCTTTTTGACGTTAGAAGAAACAAGCGTTTTGGTAGAGAAAATTTTAAAGCTAAAAAGCCGGAACACTGCCAAAAAGTTGCGGAAAAATGTCTACCTGGACGGAATGATTAAAGCGAAAAATGCTTCCGTCCGCTACGGCATCGACCACATCCAAACAGCGATCGCTGAACGCAAAAAGATTGTTTTTCAGTACGGCCGATATAATATTGAGAAAAAATTTATTCTGAGCCATGATGGCGCGTGGTATACTGTTCACCCCTATGCGCTCATTTGGTACAGTGATTATTATTATCTCATCGGTTACTATGAACAAGCGGATGACATTAGGCATTACCGTGTGGACCGGATGCGCCATGTTCAGGTGAAGGATGAAAAATACAGACCGCAGGCCTTAAATATTCCGGAATATGTGAATCGGTCTTTTCATATGTTTACGGGCGACGAAGAGCTCATACGCCTACAAGTAAAAAATGAATTGATCAACGTCATGATCGACCGCTTCGGCTTAGATGCTGATATCCGTAAAGCCAGCGAGGATGCCTTTTTGTTAACGACAATGGCTTCCATAAGCGATGGTTTGGTCAACTGGATTTTAACTTGGGGCAGCAAGGTGAAAGTCATTTCCCCAGACCACCTGAAAGACCGTTTAAAAGAAGAAAGTCGAAAAATGTGGGAACAGTATAATGTATAAAATCTTAGTTTTTTCACTTATTCCAGAATAAAACACATTGAAGCCTTTCGATGGAAAATGCATCGAAGGACTATAAAGAGTTTGAGGCCGTTTTTCCAGTATCTGTGTATCCAATAGGCCATTTTGAGTGGATATGCGGATCAGAAGAGTCTTTAGAAGGGTTCTATCGGCCATTTTCTGATGGAATTTTTTTAAAATGGTATTTAGCTTGAAGTTATTGGAAAAGCAGAGCCGAATCCAGAGTTATTTTTCCAGTATCTGTATCCAAAAGACCATTTTGAAGTGGAAAACGTTTTAAAATGGCATATAGCAGGCATCTATCTGTCATTTTGGGCTGAGAATTTTTTTGAAATGGCATTTAGCTTGAATATACTGGAAAAACGCGATTGTTTGGAGGCTTAATTTTCCAGTATTTGTATCCTATTAACCATTTTGAAAAGTCAGTGGGGCCAAAATGGCGTTTAGAGCGGGTCTATCGACACCTCCAAATTGGATAAACCCGTTGTTGGATTTAAGTGTGCCTATTAGTAACTTCAATAATACGTTATTATCATTGACATTGCAGATGAATTAGTACCCCAATATATCCAATGAGTTCCGGTATTATAAAGTCCACCACCAGGATCCTCATTATCGGGGTTTAACCCAATACTTTTGTCTCAGCCCATTTGCGGCATTATTAACCAGCTTTCCGCTCAGTGACGGCTGGTTTAACTTTTCCGTAGGCATTCACCATGATGACACCGATAATCGTCAAGAACCCGCCCGTCCACACAAGGAGTGTAGGTGCTTCACCGATCCAGAACCAGGCAATAATGATCGCGATAAACGGTTCAATATACAATGTGCTCGTGATCAAGCTCGCTGGGGCATGGGATAAAGCGACAGACCATGTGATGTAAGCGATCGCCGATGGTAAAACGCCGAGATATATTCCCGATAAAGTGATTGAAACGGGTGCCGTACTGACCGTTTCAAAAAACCCGGGGAGAAAGACGAGCATCGGGATCGTGCCGAACCATGTAAAATACGCCGTCAATTCAATCGCATTATATCGAGTAAAAAAAGGCTTTTGGTAGATAAAGAAAAAAGTCGTGGCGATGGCTGCGATTAGGATTAAGACGGCGTGACCGGTAAAAGCCAACCCTTTTCCGCTTCCCACACTGATGATGGCCACGCCGATGAAACCGATGAAAATCCCGCTCCAACAAATGGCATTTAATTTTTCTTTAAATAAAAAATAGGAAAGAATCGCGGTAAAAGCAGGTACGGCCGCAACAATAAGGGCGGAAGCGCCGGCAGGCACCACTTTTTCTCCAAACGTAAGTCCAATGTGATAGGTTGTAATGCCAAGCCAACCAAGCCCTGCCAGTTTCCAAACATCTTCCTTTTTCGGAAGGTGAATGCGTTTAAAGCAAGAAAACATCAGAAAAACAGCGGAAGCCGTCAAAAACCGGAGCAACACAAAATGCCCCGCCCCGTAAAAATCAATGCCCTGCCTTAAACCGGCAAATGACGAAGACCAAAATAACAATGTCACGGCAACCAGTAAATACGTTTTCATTTGCCACATCCCATGCTATTGATAATGTTACTCCAATTATACAACGTGTCTTTTGGTATTTGACAATGTTTTTTCATTTTCCGGGAATGATAAGAAAAAAGTAAAGGGGATTGTCCGGCCAATGATTCCGCGCACGATGGAAGAACTAGAAGAGATCAGGCAACAATGTATGGCAATGGTTAAAAGAAGGGCAGCGCTCTCGGCATTTGCGGGCGCTCTACCTCTACCTGGAGTGGATGTTGGCATGGATGTCGCCATGATGATGAAACTGCTTTCGGCAATCAACCGCCGATTCGGTTTGTCTGCTGAACAACTCGCAAAGTTAAATCCGGAATTGCGAGCCAAAATTGTCGTTCTGGCGACATCCGTCGGCAGCCGGATCGTGGGAAAAATCATCAGAAAGGAAACCGTCGCCTTTTTATTGAAAAAAGTCGGCAGACGGCTTGCAGCAAGACAAATGACCAAAATCATTCCGATCGTCGGATCTGCCGCTTCAGCCACCATGAGTTTCATGGCTATGAGGTATATAGGGCGCGCACATGTCAATGACTGTTATCACATTTGCCGCCGCCTCATCGAGGAATCGAACACCCCCGTGGACGATGACTATGGAAAGATTTGATTTTCTCCCACTGTACCGCCCAAATGACGACGTTTCCCACTCTTATATATCAATAGCTTTCCAAGTTTCCAAAATTAAATTTCCACCATTCAGCCGCAGAAAGTTTAACACTAAGCGAACGTAAATCCACCCTGTCCAAGGTGGTTTTTTTGTATCGAGAAAAAAGATTAAAATTTTTCAAGTCCGCTTAGATGCGACAAAAGCACCTCCACCATCTAAAAGGCTTGTATTGGTAAGTAAATATAACATTTATGAGGCATGCAAAAGGGCAACTACGGCACTGTCTTCACCATAAAGGCTTGCACTAGCTTTTTCAGCATAAGGACAACGAATGCTCTGCCTACTCCTTAAAGACATGACAGACCCAAGCTTTTATTCAGCAATATCTTTTCAGTTTTTGAATATTTAAAAAAGGGTTAATAAATTTTGTATACAATGCATAGGATTGAATACAAAACGGTTGGTGAGGTTTAGTGACCAATGATAAAAATGGCAGAAAAAAGAGCTTGCATGAAAAAGTTTATCGCTCGATTAAAGAAGCGATCATCACCGGGGAGTTACTGCCAAACGAGCGGCTGAAAGAAGAAATGTTGGCCAAGAGATTTAATACGAGCCGGACACCTGTAAGGGAAGCGTTAAGAAATTTGGAAAAAGAAGGCTTTGTCACTTATATCCCATCCATTGGCGCGAAGGTTACCGATTTAAACCAAAAAACAATAAAAGATTTGTATGAATGTCGTGCCGAATTAGAAGGATTGGCAGCGGAAAAGGCGGCGTTGTTTTTAGAAAAAGAAGAATACAACATTTTGGAGGAATCCGTAATTTTAGCTAAGCAATATAAACAACTCGGTGACCTCGAAAAAGTCATAAAAAGAAATACGTTGTTTCACGAAACGATCATTCAAGCGAGTCATAACGAGACGTTAATAAAACTGATGGAGCCGATCCGCATGCAAATATTACGATATCGGACGATTACCGGATATGTCGGCGGGTTTAAACCTATGTTTTTCGATGCCCATGAAATGATTTTGGAAGCCCTTAAGGAACGCGATGCGGAAAAAAGCAAACAGCTTATGAGAAATCATATTTTGGAAGATCTGCAGAACATTTTAACACAACTCAAAACCTATCACGCGCAAAATTGAAAACGCTTTAAAAATTTAAATATAAGGGGTTGGGGGAACATGTCTCAAAACAACAAGAAATTACCTCTCTCTGGGATCAGGGTTGTGGAACTCGGAAACCTGATTGCGGGCCCTTTTTGTACGAAGATTCTCGCGGAATTCGGAGCGGAGGTCATCAAAATCGAATTACCAAAGGTTGGTGATCCGCTGCGCAATTGGCGAATTCTGCACAACGGAACGTCTCTATGGTGGTATGTGCAATCGCGCAATAAAAAATGCCTCACGTTGGATGTGCGGACGCCTGAAGGATTGGAAGTCATCAAAAAGCTATTAAAAGAAAGCGATGTGTTAGTGGAAAACTTCCGCCCGGGGACCATTGCGAAATGGGGGCTAACACCGGAAGTTTTAGAAGCGTTAAATCCCAATTTAATCGTAAGTCATATCTCAGGATACGGCCAAAACGGCCCTTACAGCGATCGTCCTGGTTTTGGTTCAATCGGTGAGGCGATGGGGGGATTGCGTTATATTACCGGTTACCCGGATCGGCCGCCTGTCCGAGTCGGAATCAGCATTGGGGATTCCGTCGCCGCGCTGTATTCTGTGATCGGTATTTTACTAGCGCTTTATTATCGTGATGTCAAAGACGGAGGCGGTCAAGAAATCGATGTCGCTTTATATGAAGCGGTTTTCAGCCTTATGGAGGGAATGATTCCGGAATATGACAAAAAAGGCGTCATTCGAGAGCGCACGGGGTCTAGTTTTCCGGGTATTGTCCCAACGAATACCTATCAAACAAAAGATGGGAAATATCTTGTTCTTGCGGCAAATAGCGACAACATCTTCCAAAGACTGTTAAAAGTGATGGGCCGGGAAGATTTAGTCGGCGATGAAAGATTTTTAACAAACGAAAACCGCGTGAAAAACCAAGATTTCATCGAGTCCATGATCGAAGCATGGGTTCAGGAACGAACGCTTGATGAATGCCTGAAAGTGTTGAATGACCATGCGATACCTGCCGGTCGAATCTACAATGCCGAAGACATCATCCACGATCCCCATTACCGAGCAAGAGACATGATCGTCGAAATGGAAAATGAAGCCCTAGGGACTGTGAAAGTTCCCGGCATCGTGCCAAAGTTAAGCCGCACCCCAGGGGAACTCAAATGGCTCGGGCCGAAAATCGGAGAACACAATCTTGAAGTATTAAAAGCCATCGGTTTGAGCGAAGAGCAAATCAACCAGATGAAAGAAAGAGGGGTGATTTAGGTTGGAGGGAGGAACCAACAGTAAACATCCAAATGAGATATCGCAAACACAAAAGGCGCAGCCTTCTGAGAAAGCGGCTGGAACTGAAAAACCAAATGCTGCTAACGGACCGCTTACCGGATTAAAAGTTTTAGATATCGCGACGGTTTATGCGGCCCCCTTTGCGACAGCATTACTGGGGGATTATGGGGCAGATGTCATCAAAATTGAACTTCCTGGTAAGGGAGATCCGGTCCGCGGTTTTCATCCATTTAAAGATAACGAATCTTTAGCCTGGGCCGCTATATCAAGGAATAAACGCGCGATCACGCTTAATTTAAAAAAAGAGAAAGGCCAACAACTTTTTTATCAATTATTGAAAAATCAAGATCTTCTCTTTGAAAATTTTCGCCCGGGAACGCTTGATCAATGGGGGGTTACCGTCCAAAAAATGAGGGAAGTAAATCCCCGACTTATTATCATCCGGGTCAGCGGTTATGGGCAAACCGGCCCGTATCGGACAAAGGCGGGGTTCGGGACACCGGCTACCGCTTTTAGTGGATATACCTATATATCCGGATATCCCGACAAGCCACCTTTATCACCGCCCATCTCGCTAGTTGACTATGTAACAGGATTATTTGCCGTGATCGGCGCGCTTTCCGCTCTTTATCACCGCGATGCCAAAGGAGGAGCCGGTCAAGAAATTGATGTCTCCCTTTTTGAATCCATGTTTCGTCTATTGGAGGTGGCCGTGGCCACTTATGACCAGACCAACCACATAACGGAACGGTTAGGCAATGACAACACGTCCGCCGTTCCCGTCGGCACTTTCCAGACGAGGGACGGGAAGTGGATGGTGTTGACAACAAGCACCGACCGAACGTTTTACCGGTTGGCGGATGTCATGGGACGTTCCGATATGAAAACCGACCCGAGATACGCCACAAATATTGAGCGCGTCAAAAGGCGCACGGAGGTCCATGCAATTGTCCAGGAATGGTTTAAAGCCCATGATGCGGGAGAAATCCAGGAAATTTTCGACAAAAACGGCATTCCCGTTTCTCCCATTTACAATATGGCAGATATCTTTCAGGACCCACAGTACAAAGCGAGAGGAGCACTCGTCGAAGTCGATCATCCCGTTCTCGGAAAAATCAAATTGCCGAATGTTATTCCTAAGTTTTCACAAACACCCGGTACCGTCCGAAAAACGGGCGCCTCGATCGGTGAACATAATTTTGAAATTTTTACCGAGTTGGGATTATCTCTGGAAGACATCAACGAATTGAAGGAGGAGGGGGTGATTTGAACATGTCGTGGTACTTGCCTGAGAAGGTTGAGATAAAAGAAGTGGGTCCGAGAGACGGGTTTCAGATGGAGAAGGCGTTTATACCGACAAAGGAAAAAATCCGCATCATCAATGCCTTGTCAGAAACAGGCGTGAGCGCCATACAGGTAACATCCGTCGTCCACCCCAAAGCGGTTCCACAATTGATCGATGCGGAGGAGGTGATGGCCAATATTGAGCGAAAGGAAGGCGTTTCATACAGCGTCTTAGTGCCAAATATCCGCGGGGCAGAACGAGCGATTCCGATGAAGGCCGATGAGTGGGAATTGATGTTATCCGTCAGTGAATCCCATAGTCTTGCTAATGCAAATCGAAGTGTCGATGACAGCCTAAAAATCATGGAAGAAGTCGTTCATCTGGCAAACGCGCATAATGTTTCCGTCCGTGGGGGCATGGCAACGGCATTAGGGTGTCCATTTGAAGGGAGAATTCCTTTTGAAAGAATACATTATGTCGCCGAGGCGTATTATCAAATGGGTGTCCGTGCGTTCAGCGTTGCCGACACGGTGGGAGTTGCCGATCCGAAGTTGGTCTATGAAACGATTAGTCAATTAAAGGCGCTGTTCCCGGATGCGGACATAAACCTTCATCTTCATAACACAAGAGGGATGGCTCTAGCAAACGTCATAGCAGGTTTGCAAGCTGGTGTCACGTCCTTTGATGCATCAGTGGGCGGTTTGGGCGGATGTCCTTATGCTCCAAATGCGACTGGCAATGTGGCTACCGAAGATATCGTCCATATGTTGGAACGCATGGGGGTGCAAACCGGGATTAACCTTCGAAAACTGTTAGCCGTTTCTCGAGATGTTGAAAAACTTGTCGACCATCCGTTGGAAAGTGCAGTCAGCCGGGCCGGTACGGCAGATGAGCTTCATCAAGCACCGACCCGTCAAATGAAAATCGGTGAGTAAAGGAGAAGGATGATGTACATGAACTGGTTGGGGAAAAAGGGGCGTTGGCTCTCTTTTTTGGCACTGGCCGTGATTTTATTGCTAAGTGCTTGTAATAGCGGGACCTCCGGGTCTACGAAGGAAAAGAAGTCCAATGCCGGCAATTTTTATTCTAAAGGAAAGCCTGTGACCTTAGTTGCTCCCGCAGCGCCGGGAAGCGGCTGGGATGTGACGGCACGGGCGCTTGCCGCTACTTTTGAAAAAGAAAAACTCATTCATTTCCCGATTCAAGTGGTAAATGAGGCCGGTGCAACCGGAGCCGTTTCACTTTCACAGTTGGTTACCCAGCATAAAGGTGATGCTTATAAAATCAGTGTGACGTCTACGCCGATCATGTCCAACTATTTGAGAGGTGATTCCGACTACAGTTACAAGGATGTCACCATGATCGCGCGTTTGATGACGGAGTATTACATGGTGGTCGTACCAGCTGATTCACCGTACAAAACATTAAGCGACTTGCTTAGCGCTATCAAGAAAAACCCCGGCTCTGTTGCCGTTGGCGCTTCAGGGGATGACCGTCTGCCGTTTGCGTTAATGGTAAACGCGTTCGGTGGGGATCCAAGAGCTATCAATTTTGTTGCATATGAAGGCGGCGGGGAAATTTCCAATGCTTTATTAAACGGTGATCTTGATGCGGCGATTTCCGGTGTGAGCGAATTCCGCGGCCAAATCGAAGCGGGGACATTTCGTGGGCTTGCGATCACAAGTGACAAACGGTTGGGCGGTGTGGTCAAAGATGTTCCGACAGCTAAGGAAGCCGGTGTCGATGTTGTCTACGGTAACTGGCGCGGCCTTATGGGACCGCCTGATATGCCGAAAGAAGCCGTCACTTTCTGGCAAAGCACCATAGAAAAAGCGCTCAAAACCCCGACATGGAAAGATTTTGCCAAGAAAAATCAATGGGAGATCACTTATATGAAAGGTCAAGAATTTGATCAGTATCTGAAAGAGGCCAATGACGCCATAAAAACCGGATTGGAGAAAACCGGCGAAATTAAGTGATGGACAAAGGGTGCTTGTAAAATGGGGTGAACGGATGAATAAAAATATTATAGCTGGCGGGAGTTCCTTCATTATTTCGCTCATTTATACCCTGTTGGCTTTTCAGATTCCAATGTCTTCTTATAAATCGGCTGATATCCAACCTGGTACCTTTCCGATCATCATAGGTTGTCTTTGGATGCTGGTGTCCCTTGTCCTTCTCATTCAAGGGATACTGGCCAGCCGCCGTAGAAAGGAAGATACGGGAAAGCCATTGGAATCCACCATTATTTCCGATATGGAAGAATCCGAGCAAGATGGTAAAAAATTATTGATCATTTTACTGTTTATCCTTGCTTATATCGTTTTGTTTGTGTCATTAGGTTACCTTCTTTCAACGGCCTTGTTTATCTTCGGGGTAACCACTTATCTCGAAAGAAAAAAGTGGGTTCGCAATTTGATTTATGCCATATTATTTCCCGTCATCGTCTATTTGGTCTTTAATGATTTGCTTGAAGTTTACTTACCGAGCGGCCCCTTTTAAAAACCTCTTAAAGGGTTAAGAGGAAACGTGGTTCTGCATTTCAATGGTGTTGAAGGCTAACGATGGCATGGGGAAATCCCTTTAAGACTGCCTTTATGTTGGGGGTGATGATTTGGGCGATGTGTTCTCGAATTTATTAGCTGGTTTCGAGCAAGCGTTAACATGGAAGAATCTAGGATTTGGCTTTATAGGTGTATTCATTGGGACACTTGTCGGTGTATTGCCTGGGATTGGTCCAATCACTGCTATAGCGTTATTGATTCCGCTGTCTTTTGGCTTGCCGCCGGCGACCGGACTGATCATGCTGACCGGCGTCTATTATGGGTCGATGTACGGCGGATCCACAACTTCAATTTTAGTCAGAACACCGGGAGAAGTGGCGTCCATCGTTTCAACGATCGATGGGTATGAGATGGCGCGGCAAGGTAGAGCCGGCCCCGCATTATCGACCGCAGCCATCGGTTCATTTATTGCTGGAACGCTTTCCATTGTTGGGCTCATGTTTTTGGCACCGGTCATCGCCAAGGCTTCATTTTATTTCGGTTCTGCTGAATATTTTCTATTAATCATTTTATCCTTATCGATGATTTCAAGCTTAACGACAGGCTCCGTATTGAAGGCATATCTTTCTACTTTTATCGGGTTGGCAGTCGCAACTATTGGAACGGATCTCCAGTCAGGTGTTCATCGTTTTACATTTGGCAGTGCCAAGCTGCTCGATGGCATTGATTTTGTCTTGTTTGCCATAGCGCTCTTTGCCATTCCCGAAGCGCTGAGCAATATGGCGAAAAAGGGTGCGGACTTTAAATTAAAAGTTCAAGAAATTAAAGATTCCTTATGGATGACACGAGAAGATTGGAAAAGATCCATCGGTCCCTATGGCCGTGGGTCGGTTCTTGGTTTTCTGATTGGCGCGCTTCCTGGCATCGGACCTTCGCTTGCCTCCTTCCTTTCTTACGCTATGGAAAGGAAATTGTCCAAGAAACATCGCCATGAATTCGGCAAAGGGGCAATTGAGGGGGTTTCCGGTCCGGAGGCGGCGAACAATGCGGCAGTAGGTGGGGCCATGGTCCCTCTATTTACGCTTGGGATCCCCGGTTCTGCAACGACAGCTCTGCTCTTATTCATTTTCATGATGTACGGTTTGCAACCGGGTCCGGGTATGTTCCAAACCCATTCAGATCTCATTTGGGCCATCATTGCCA
>Ga0310838_1000819_pt1 | contig 21537 bp, 20 predicted proteins | sample SM_ome_6_FD_202241 | JGI IMG/M metagenome (GOLD analysis project Ga0310838, IMG submission 202241) | Sorghum-adapted microbial communities enriched on stacked mutant (SM) sorghum from Joint BioEnergy Institute, Emeryville, California... ...
GACCACCCGTTTCACCCGGTCCAGTGAACCGAGCGCCTGTTTCACCACCGCCAGCACTTCAAGTCCGGCGCTGCGGGCAAACGCATACCCTTCCGCCGTCGTGAACTCTCGTCCCAGTTTTCCTTTCGGATGCCCTCCGGGTCCTTTGCCGGATACGAACAAGAGGCCGTTTGCGACGGCCGTGTTCGCATATCGGGCGGCCGGTTCGCTGGCGGCCGGCAACACGATGCCGAGCTGCTCCAGTTTTGCTTCGATGCTTCCGTTCAACGCGCTTCTCCACTCCCTTCGGCCGAACGCCCGTGGCGGGCGAATCGGCATGGATCATTTCCCAGCAGCTGGAAAGAGATTAGTCTAGATATTAGCACGCCTTCACAAAAAAAGGAACACCTTTGGTATTCGCCCGACCCGCAAAAATGCGCCATCCGCTTCAAAGGTTCACTTCTTTGCCGGTTTGACGGCCGCCACCCGCAGACGCAGCCGATGACCTTGCCGGGCTTGGCCATCCAATGGAGAGCGGCGTTCGAAAAGACGGCATCCACCGGTTCCTCCAGGACAAACTGTTCGGCGTCTCCCACAAAAAAATGAATGGCCGGGTACTTTTTCCTGGCGGTTTCAATCATCTCAAAATGGAGACTGGAAATAGATGACGAACCCCGTTTTCCTGTATCGGTCAAACCCCGTGTTTTCGTAAAACCGCAACGTTTCTTCCTTTTTGGAACCGGACATCAGCATGACCTTGTAGCAGCCCGATTCCTTGGCCGTCTAGATCGCCTTGTTGAGCGCCATGCGGCCGAAGCCCCTTTTTCTGTGGTTTTCGTCGGTGACGACGTTTTCGATGACGGCGAACGGCCGGGCGCCGCGGGTCAAATTTTTCACAATGGCGAGAACGCACGTGGAGACGATGACGCCTTGATGCTCGACCACGATGATGTGCATGTTCGGATCGTTCAGCATTTCCTTCCAGAGGAGGTCCAGTTCTTCGTTTCGTTCCAGCTCGGGATCGTCCGGCTGCAGCTGCCTGTACAACCGCAGCAGGTCTTCCAGTTCATGTTCCCGGATCAGTCTGCAAATGGTTTCCATCTGCCGAATACCCCCCCAACCGACGGAGTTCTGTTGTTTGATTCATGTCGTTTTGAAGCTCCTCGCCGGAAAAAACGTCGAACAGTTCAAGATTTTGCACGACAAGCCGCGTTTTCCAAAACCTCCCGTTTGGCCGTTTCCTCCGTCCTCTCACCGGGTTCCACCTCTCCCACGGGAAAACACCAGCGATGATTGTCCGATCGTTGCGGCATCAGCACCCGGTTCCGTTCATCAAAAATGATCACGCTGGCCCCGCGCAACAAGAGCGGTCGCGTTCCGATCAATTGCCTCTGCGGCGGACGGCTGCCGGCATTGCAGGACTTCACCGGCGATGCACTTGAGCCCGGCTCCTTTCCCGAATGGCGGCTGGATCGGTTCGCTGTCGATGATGACGCCATCCATGTCAAAAATGAAGGCTTTGAACGTTGATGGCTCTCCTCCGGTTCTCCCTTTGCCTGCTAACACCCGAAGCTCCTGCCGGTCTTTCGTCAAAACCTTGCAAACGCCATGAACCGCGTGCCCCGATACGTCAATTCCTCCCCATCCCGGCTGCCGTCAAGCCGAACGGTTGGGGGGTGACAGGAAATTCCCTGCGGGTCATCCCCCGAATTCCTTTTTTCCAGAATGACCAATGCCGCACCAATTTTCTTATATTGTAATGAAACGCATACCGATCGCCAACCCGTTCATTCCAAAAACGGAAAAAGCCGCAACGCCATTCAAACGGGCGTGCGGCTCATGTCACGCAGCAAAAAATCCATCCCGATGATCCGGCCTATTCCACATCCCCGATCAGACGGGCGTTCTTTTCGTTCCGCAATGCCCATGCGATCCGGGCGCTTTCCTCCAGTTCCTCCAGATTGCAGAAGGCGTTCATCAGATCCGGACCGCCCACCACGGGACCGTGATTTTGCAGGATGTAGCCGTCGCTGTCGCGGACGCGTTCCTCGAAATATCGGAACAGCGTCTGCGAGCCCGGCTTCCCGTACGGGATGAGTCCGATGGTGCCGATCCGCATTCCTGAGATACGGCGTGTATTCGGGCATGATGTCCCGCTCGTTTTCATGCCTGAGGCAGGACCACAGGGTCGAATAGAAACTGTGCGTGTGGATGACGGCCTGAACGTCGGGTTTGTTTTTGTACAGCGCAAGGTGAAGCGGCAGCTCCTTGCTCGGCTTCGGGCCCGCCAGATGCTCCCCGTCCGGCGTCGTCACCGCGAAATCTTCTTTCGTCAAGCGGCCGAAGCAGGTGCCGCTGCCGGTGATGTACACTTTGCCTTCATGGAGAAAACTCATGTTGGCCGACGACCCGCTCACCTTGTTCCGGTCAAACAGGACTTTGCCGATCCAGATCGCATCGCGGAATTTTTGCTCCAGACCCGGATCCGGTTTTTCATCCGGCTGCTCCAGGCCTCCTTTCCAATGCTCCGCGCCGTTCATGCCGGTTCCCCCCTCGTCATGTCGATGGCCCTGAGGAAAAAGTCTTCCTGGCCGAAATTGCCCGACTTCAGCACGAGGCGCAGTTTCTGGTTTTCCACGGGCACCATGACGGGCACGCCCGGCGCGATGCTCCGGCCGATGAGATAGGCGTTGTAGCCGAGCGCCTGCGTGACGGCGCCGGACGTCTCGCCGCCCGCCACGATGATGCGGTTGTAGCCGTTCCTTTCGGCGTTTCGGGCCAGCCAGGCCATCGTCTGCTCCAGCAAGTGGGCGGCGTCGCCGACGGCCTGCTGGGCTTTCCGGACCTCATCCGGCTTGTCGGAACTGTACACCAGGACGGCTTCTTCATTCGCGGCTTCGATCTGCCGCCAGATCTGCTCCTTCGTCTGCGTCCCTTCCGCGAGCTTGATCGGGTCGATCTTGATGGACGGGCGCGACGCGGCCTGAAACGCCCCGATTTGCCGGAGCGTCGCCACCGAACAGCTGCCGGCCAGGACGATGGCTTTCCCGGCCGTCCCGCTTTCGACGATTTCGGAAGGTGAAGACGCGCTGCGATATTTCCGCCCGAGCTCGGTCATCAGGCCGGACCCGCCGGTCAGGAACGGGATGTCCCCGAACACGTCCACGATTTTTTTCGCATGCCGCTCGTCGCAATAGTCCGGGATGACGTAGAAGTGCTTGTTGTCCCGGGCGAACTCCCCGACCATCCGCAAGATCGCCTCTTTGTCAAACTCAAGCAGCTCATGCGTGATTTTCAGGCTCGGATACTTTCCTTGCGGCCGCAGCAGTTCGGCCAGATCCGAATCCCACATCGGCGTCAGCGGATGATCCTTCATGTGCGTCTGGTGCAGCGGCACGCCGTTCACGAGCAGATGGCCGTTTTTCACGATGCGCCCGTTCACGGGCAGGGCGGGCGCCACGATCGTGTACGGATAGTTGTACGTTTCGAGCACGGCGTCGATGATCGGCCCGATGTTCCCTTCCCGGGTCGAATCGAAGGTGGAACAGTACTTGCTGTAAAGCTGCCGCGCGCCGTTGTCTTTCAGCCACCGGAACGCCCGCATCGCCAAAGACACGGCCAGGTTCTTTTCCGCCGTCCGCGTCTTCAGCGCGATGACAACGGCCAGATCTTCCCCGCCGTCCGCCAGCGGCCGGTCGGGCACGCCGTTGTACAAGATCGTCTTGATGCCTTCCTTCACCAGAAAAGATGCGGCGTCGCTCGCACCGGTGAAATCGTCCGCAACGACGCCCAGCAAAATGTTTCCCATCGTAAACCCCTCACACCCGGTTGTCGGTCGTTCATCGGATGATCATGGTGGTGATTTGCGGCACGTAGGTGATCAGGAGCAGCACGACAAACATGATCAGCCAGAACGGCACCATTTTCTTGGTCAGTTGCAGGATGGGCACGCCGGAAATGTTGCTCGCCACATACATGGCCGTCCCGACGGGGGGCGTCAAAAGCCCGATGGTCAGGTTGATGACCATGATCAGGCCGAACTGGACCATGTTGACGTCGAGGCTCATGGCCACGGGCGCCAGAATCGGCGTCATGAGCAGGATGGCGGGACCGCTGTCCAGGAACATGCCGCAGATGAGCAGGATGGCGTTGATCAGAAGCAGCAGCAGGATCTTGTCGTCCGTCAGGCCGAGCAGGAAGTTCGCCGCCTTCTGCGGAATCTGCTCGCTGGTGAGCAGCCAGCCGAACAGCGACGTGGCCCCGATGATCGTCGAGATGACCGCCGTGCTCAAAGCCGCATCAAAAAAGATTTTGGGCAGATCTTTGATTTTGATCTCCCGGTAGACGAACATGCTGATGATGAAGGCGTAGACGGAGATGATCGCCCCGCCTTCCGTCGCCGTGAACATGCCGCCGCGGATGCCGACGATGATGATGACCGGCATCAGCAGGGCCAGGGCCGCTTTCTTGAACGTGGTCCATACGTTGGACCAGCTGAAGGAAGCCTCCACCGGATAGTTGCGTTTCTTCGCCACAAAATACGAGTAGACCAGAAACAGCAGGCCGATCAGGACGCCGGGAATGATCCCCGCCAGAAACAGGTCGCCGATGGACGTGTTCGTCGACACGCCGTAGATGATGAGCGCGATGCTCGGCGGAATGATCAGGCCGATGCTGCCGGAAGCCGCCACCAGGGCGGCGGAAAACCCGAGGTCATAGTTGCGCCGCTTCATCTCGGGTACCATGATGGAACCGAGGGCCGCCGCGTCGGCCACGCCCGAGCCGGAAATGCCGCCCAGCATGATGCCGCTCGTGGCCACCACATGGGCCAGCGCCCCGCGGATGCCGCCCACCAGCGACAGCGAGAAGTCGATGATCCGCCTCGTGATGCCCCCGTGGGCCATGATGGAACCCGCCAGCATGAACAGGGGGATGGCCATGTAGGGGAACGAGTCCAGGGACGCGAAAAACCGCTGGCTGATGACGGTCAGGGGATAATCCGCCTGCAGGATGGCCGCCGTGGACGACAGGGCCAGCACGAAACCGACCGGAATCCCCAGAACGAGAAACACGAAAAATGCGATGAACAGGATCGCGGCCATCAGTCCCCACTCCTCTCCCGTTTGAACAGTCTCGCCGTTTCATTGAGGACGAAAAACATCATCAGGAGGCCGGACACCGGAATGACGATGTAAACCCATTCCATGGGCAGCCCGAGGGACGGGCTCGTCTGCCGGGTGCCGAGCTGCACGAGCTTGAATCCGCTGTAGGTCAGCGTGACCGTGAACGCCAGGATGAACAGCTGATTGACGGCCACCAGCACTTTCCGGGGAGTGCCCTGCAGCTTTTTCACCAAAATGTCCAGGGCGATGTGCGACCCGTACTTCACGCCGACGGCCATGCCGAGCATCGACATCCAGACGAACACGTACCGGGCCAGCTCTTCCGTCCAGGTGAACGGGTTCCCGAACACGTAGCGGGAGACGACCTGGGCGGTGACAACCGTGGCCATCACCATCATCAGCAGCGCACAGACATGGTACAGGATCTTCACGATTGCGTTTTCCAGCTTCGCCATTTCGATCCTCCATCGCACATGGCATCAATGAAAAAGAAGGAAGCGAAGTGAAACGGGTACCCCTTTCCGCTTCGCTTCCCCCCGTTCAGACGGTCAACGGATCTTTTCGATGATGCGGTTGTACAGATCGATGTCGACCGTCTTGGCGAACTCTTCGTGCGCCGTGCGGGCCGCCGCCGCAAACTCTTCGATGTTCGGCTGCGTAACCTGCAGCCCTTCGCTCTTCATCGTTTCCAGAATCTCGTCCGTTTTTTCGATGACCAGCTGGTTTTCATATTCCGTCGCCTTCCGTCGCCGCGTTGGCCGCCTGCACGATGATTTCGCGCTGCTCGTCGGTCAGTTTGGACCACGTCAGATCGCTCATGGACAGCGTCACGTATTCATACTTGTGGGCCGTCAGCGCCAGGTACTTCTGCACTTCGTGGATGCGGCCGCCGTAGATGAACGGAATCGGGTTTTCCTGGGCTTCGATGACGTTCTGCTCCAGGCTCGTGTACACTTCGCTCCACGCCATCGTCGTCGGCGCGGCGCCCATCGCTTTCCACGTCACTTCCATCGCCTTGATTTCAGGCAGCCGGATCTTCAGGCCCTTGATGTCTTCGAGGGTTTGGATCGGCTTGTTGCTCGTCACGTGCCGCGGGCCGCGGTCCCACCAGTTCAGGATGCGCACGCCGGACGCCTTCAGCACGCGGTCGGCGATTTCCTGCCCGATTTCGCTGTAGATGACGCTTTTGTATTGTTCCTCATTGTCGAACAGGTACCCATGTCACGCCAGTTCCCAGTCGATGAGCACCTTTCGGCATTTTGGTTGGAAATCATCGCCACTTTGGCCGAAAGCCGAAAGAATGACACACGGCACTTCCCGTCGCCGGGCAGTTGGGCTATAATGGAACTAACGCGCGTTCGCAAACAACACGGGAAACCACCTGATTCCGATCACACGGCATGCTCGGCTGGCGCACCGCCGAAGGAGGAGACCCATGCGCAGCGAAGACATCGCCCGATTGGCCGGCGTCTCCCGCAGCACGGTGTCGCGGGTGCTCAACAACTATCCCGACATTCCCCAGAAAACCCGCGAGAAAGTGCTGAAAATCATCGAACAGTACAATTACGTCCCGAACAATTCCGCCCGCGCCCTGGCCGGCAAAAACACGAACACGATCGGTTTCTTTGCCGTGAGCATGGGCGGACGGGACGGGCAAAACCGGATCTACCAAAACCATTACCTGTCCCCTTTCGTGGATGCCGTCATCGACAAGGCCAACGCCGCGGGCTATTATGTGCTCGTCCATACGGTGTACGCGCCCGAAGACTTCGACAAGGTGAAGCAGGCGTTCCGCCAGAGACGCATTGACGGCGGCATCGTCGTCGGCATCCGGCGGGGCATCGAAACGGTCCGGGAACTGGTCGGTCTCGGCAAGCCGCTCGTCATCATCGACTACGACATCTCGGAAATATTGGCGCATCATCTGGACGAGAAGCATTTTGCCGTCATCAATTCGCGGGACTACGAAGGCGCCTTCGAGGCGGTGCAGGCGCTGATCGATCTCGGCCACCGGCGCATCGCCTTCATCGGCGACGGCGGCAGCACGTGGAGCGGCCAGCAGCGCTATGAAGCTTACCGCGACGCGCTCGTCAAGAACGGCCTGGAATTGCGGGACGAATACGTGCTGAACGGCCAGTTCCGCAAGGATGCCGCCCATGAGGAAACGGCCCGGCTGCTCGACCGCTGCTTTGCGGAAGGCGCGGACGGGAAAAATCCCGGCGGGGAAACAGCCCTGCCGCTGCCCACCGCCTTCTTCGCCGCCAACGACGACATGGCCATCGGCGTCATGGAAGCGCTGCGCGAGCGGGGCCTTGCCGTTCCGGACGACGTGTCCCTCATCGGGTTTGACGACAGCCCGGTGTCGGCCCAGCTGCAGCCGGCCCTCAGCACCGTCCGCCTGCCGATCTACGACATGTCCCGCGCGGCGGTGGAGCAGCTCGTCGCCATGTGCGAACGGCGCCCGTCGTCCTTCAGCACGGCCAGCTTTCCGACGGGGCTCATCATGCGGGAATCGTGCCGGAAGCTGACGGCGGGCTGACCGGACATCGGCGGCTTGTTGGTGTACCGCCTGCTTTTTCTGCCGTCAACTAACACGCGTTAGCCAGCATTTTCAATACATCTTTCAAAGAAAGGAGCCGGTGCCATGAAATTCGGGTATTTTGATGACGAACGCAAAGAATACGTCATCACCACCCCGCAGACGCCGTGGCCCTGGATCAACTATCTGGGCAGCGAGGCGTTCTTCGGGCTCATCTCCAACACGGGAGGGGGGTACTGCTTCTACCGCGATGCGCGGCTAAGGCGGATCACCCGCTACCGGTACAACAACATCCCGATCGACAACGGCGGCCGGTACTTCTACGTGTACGACAACGGCGATTTCTGGACGCCGGGCTGGATGCCGGTCAAACGCGACCTCGCCTTCTACGAATGCCGCCACGGTCTCGGTTACACGCAGATCACCGGCGAGCGCGGCGGCGTGCGGGTGACGGCCCTCGCCTTCGTGCCCCTTGGCACCAACGCCGAAGTGCATCAGGTGAAGGTGAAAAACACATCGGGCGGACCGAAATCGATCCGGCTGTTCTCCTTCATCGAGTTCTGCCTGTGGAACGCCTACGACGACATGACCAACTTCCAGCGCAACCTGTCGACCGGCGAAGTGGAAGTCAAAGGGTCGGTCATCTACCACAAGACGGAGTACCGGGAACGCCGCAACCATTATGCCTTCTACTCGGTCAACGCGGAGATCGCCGGGTTCGACACGGACCGCGAATCGTTCCTCGGCCTGTACAACGGTCTGGATCACCCGAAGGCGGTGGCCGCGGGACAGGCGACCAATTCCATCGCCAGCGGCTGGATGCCCATCGCCTCCCATCAGCTGAACATCGACCTTCAGCCGGGCGAGGAAAAATCGTTCATTTTCGTGCTGGGCTACATCGAAAACCCGGAAGAGGAAAAATGGGAGGCGCCGGGCGTCATCAACAAAACCCGCGCAGAGTCGATGATCGCCCGGTTCGCCGACGATGCCCGGGTGGAAGCGGCCCTGAAGGATCTGGCGGCCTACTGGGACGGCCTCCTTTCCAAATATTCGGTGCAAACCGGCGAAGAAAAGCTGAACCGGATGGTCAACATCTGGAACCCGTATCAATGCATGGTCACCTTCAACATGTCCCGGTCCGCCTCCTATTTCGAATCGGGCATCGGCCGCGGCATGGGCTTCAGGGATTCCAACCAGGACCTGCTCGGCTTCGTGCACCAGATTCCGGAACGGGCGCGGGAGCGGATCATCGACATCGCTTCCACGCAGTTCGAGGACGGCAGCGCCTATCACCAATACCAGCCGCTCACGAAGAAAGGCAACCACGAAATCGGCAGCGGCTTCAATGACGATCCGCTTTGGCTCATCCTGGGCACGGTGGCGTACATCAAGGAAACGGGCGACTTCGGCATCCTCGACGAGCAGGTGCCCTTCGACAACAACCCGGACAACACGGCGACGCTGTTTGAACACCTGAAACGTTCGTTCTACCACGTCGTCCACAATCTCGGCCCCCACGGGCTGCCGCTCATCGGCCGGGCCGACTGGAACGACTGCCTCAACCTGAACTGCTTCTCGAAAGAGCCGGACGAATCGTTCCAGACGACCCAGAACATCGAAGGACGGGTGGCGGAATCCGTCTTCATCGCCGGACTGTTCTGCTACGTCGGCCCCGATTTCGCGGAGCTGTGTCGCCGCCGCGGCCTGCATGAGGAAGCCGCCGAAGCGGAAGCCCACATCGAAAAAATGCGGCAGGCCGTGCTGGAGCACGGGTACGACGGCGACTGGTTCCTGCGGGCGTACGACCACTTCGGCCAGAAGATCGGCAGCAAGGAAAACGAAGAAGGGCAAATCTTCATCGAGCCCCAGGGCATGTGCGTCATGGCCGGCATCGGCGTGAAGGAGGGCCTTGCCTTGAAAGCCCTCGACTCGGTGAAGGAGCGGCTGGAGACGGCCCACGGCATCGTGCTGCAAAACCCGGCGTACTCGAAATACTATCTGAACCTGGGCGAAATCTCGTCCTACCCGCCGGGATACAAGGAAAACGCGGGCATTTTCTGCCACAACAACCCGTGGGTCATGATCGCCGAGACGGTCATCGGCCGCGGCGACCGGGCGTTCGCGCTGTACCGCAAGATCGCGCCGGCCTACCGCGAGGACATCAGCCACATCCATCGCATGGAGCCGTACGTGTATTCGCAAATGATCGCCGGCAAAGACGCGGTGCGCCACGGCGAGGCGAAAAACTCCTGGCTGACGGGCACGGCGGCCTGGAACTACGTGGCGATCACCCAGGCGATCCTCGGCGTCAAGCCGGACTTCGACGGGCTCAAGATCGATCCGTGCATTCCCTCCGATTGGGAAGCCTACACCGTGACGCGCCAATTCCGCGGCGACACGTACCGCATCCGGGTGAAAAACCCGAACCGCGTCTGCAAAGGGGTCGCCTCCATCACCGTGGACGGCAAGCCGGTGGAAGGCCAGGTCATTCCCGTCGCCGGCGACGGCGGCGTCCACGACGTGGAAGTCGTGCTGGGCTGACGGGCTGACGTTTGCAGATCCGCATGCATACCGGAACGCCTTTGTGCAAAAAGAAGAAACCGGAACACCACCAGGAAGCAGACAACAAGGAGGAACCGCATCATGGCCATCATCCAGTTTCCGCAAGGATTCGTCTGGGGCACCGCCACCGCGTCGTACCAGATCGAGGGCGCGTACGATGAAGACGGGCGCGGCCTGTCCATCTGGGACACCTTCAGCCACACGCCGGGCAACATCAGAAACGGGGACAACGGCGACGTGGCCTGTGACAGCTACCACCGGTACGAAGAAGACATCGAACTGATCAAAAACCTCGGCACGAAGGCGTACCGGTTCTCCATCGCCTGGCCGCGCATCATTCCCGACGGGGACGGCGCCGTCAACCCGAAAGGCGTGGCCTGGTATCACAGATTCATCGACAAGCTGCTGGAAGCCGGCGTGGAGCCGTATGTCACCATCTATCACTGGGATCTGCCCCAGGCGCTGCAGGACAAGGGCGGCTGGACCAGCCGCGCCACCATCGACGCCTTCGTCCGCTATGCGGAAGTGCTGTTCAAGGAATACGGCGGCAAGGTGAAAAAATGGATCACCCTGAACGAGCCGTGGTGCGCCTCCTTCCTGTCCTACACGATCGGCGAGCACGCGCCGGGATACAGGGATCTGCAGATGGGCGTGGACGCGGCGCACAACCTGATGGTCGCCCACGGAAAGACGGTGCGACGGTTCCGCGAGCTGGGCATTTCCGGTGAAATCGGGTTTGCCCCGAACGTCACCTGGAAAGTGCCCTTCAGCACCCGCCCGGAAGACGCGGAGGCGGCCCGCCGGGAAATGGGCTGGCAGAACGACTGGTTCCTCGATCCCGTGTTCAAGGGCGAGTACCCGCAATATTTGATCGGCATTTTTGAAAAGCACGGGGCCAAGCTGCACGTGCAGCCGGGCGACATGGAGCTGATCCGCGAACCGCTGGACTTCTATTGCATCAACTACTACAGCGGCAACATGGTGCGCCACAGGGACGGCGCCGGCATGTTCGACGCCGAGTATGTCGACTACGGCCGCGACCGCACCGAAATGGGCTGGATCATCATGCCGGAAGGGCTGAGCAGCGTCCTGCTCCATTTCAAGCAAAAATACGGCGACATGCCGGTCTACATCTCGGAAAACGGCGCCTGCTACAACGACGAACCGGGGCCGGACGGCCGCGTGCGCGACGACCGGCGCATCGACTATCTGCGCTCCCATATCGCCGAACTCGGCCGCGCCATCGCCTCCGGCGTCAACCTGAAAGGCTATTTCCTCTGGTCGCTGCTCGACAACTTCGAATGGGCCTTCGGCTACGAAAAACGGTTCGGCATCGTGCACGTCGACTTCCGCACCCTGAAGCGCACGCCGAAGGACAGCTACTACTGGTACCAGAAGGTCGTCAAAAACAACTGGCTGGAGGTTTGAGCGTCCAACGCGCGCGCCAAAACGCAAGCGAAAAAATGAAGGAGGAAGCATGCCGCTTCCTCCTTGTTTTTGGGGTCCATGCATTTTGTATGATTTTCCACCCCTAAATTTCGAAAATGGGGCTTTCACGAACGTTTTGCATGTTTTTTCACGCAAATGGAGCCCGGTCGCCGGCCTCGTTGCCCGTTTTGAATGATTTTTCGAACAAAAAGGCAGAAACGGCCCGTTTCCGAAACCTTTTGTACGATTTTTCATCAAAAATGTCCCGGCATCCCAAATGGTCCGCCCCTGGCTTTGTCCTCCGGCCTCACGCGGTTCCCTGGCCCGTCCCGCCAGCCCGGCGCCCGCGCACGGCCATGATCAGTGCAAGCAGCGACAGGACGAAGGCCGCGATGGAAAGGACCAGCGACACGATGCCGGCGACGGTTCCGCCCGGGCTGCCCGTTTCGCCCGCTCCGCCGGCTCCCGGCGCCGCCACCTTCGTCACCGATGCGGGCCTGTCCGCCTCCGCCGGCCCCGTCCAGGCGACGACCTCCCCGTCCGCGTATGTTTGCCAGGCGTTCCAGACGAGATCTGCCGCGTCGTCCGCCACCCGTCCCTGCATGTAAAATTCGCCGAACTCGGTGGGACCAAACCCCGGCCCCGTCGCTGACCAGGTGACTTTCACGATTTTGCCGGTATCGTCCCGTTCCAGCTCATACGTCCAATCCGGCTTCGGCTCGAAACGGGTGATGTTCACGCCTTCCGGGATCCGGACTTCCACCTTGACGGTTGAACTGTCTTTCTCCGTCGGCACCCGCACGGCAAATTTCTCGTAGGTGCCCGGTGACACTTCCCGCGGATACACCACCACGTGGGCCGAGGCGGAACCGGCCGATGCCCAAAGCGTCAAGAAGACCACCGCCAACATGGAAAACAGGATTTTCTTTTTCATGTGCGAAACGCTCCTTTCTCATCCGGCTTCCATAAAACCGTCATCCTTGAATCCTCAATGGAAACCCCATCAGTGGAATCCGCATCCATGTTGTCCGCATCAATAGACCCGCATGTCATGGGTGAACGAATAGGATTGGCCGTCCGGTGCCGTCACCAGCACGCGGACCCGCCATTCGCCCGGAAACGCCAGATAGATGCCTTCGCCCGCATAGTCGTACCGGTTGAACCCGGGGAAGAAATCCCTTTCCCCCAAATCTTCCGCCGGCGCCAGCGGCACGTCGATCGGGGCCGGTTCATCCCCGTCAAACCGGGGAATGAGCTGCAGCTGCACCCGCTCCGGCCCGCCTTCGTCTTCGGGCAGCCAAACTTTCACCATGAAGCGGTTCGATCCCGGCGCATTCGGGGAAATTTGGGCCGTCATGTGGATGTCTTCGCCCATGACGTGCCAGTGCAGCGGCTTGTTGGCCGGCACGGGATTCAGGCCCGACAGCACCGCCGCGATGGCGATGACGGCCACGGCCAGACCGAAATCCACGGCGACAAGCCGTCCCGAAGGGATTCCGCGTCGCTTCATCTGCCAACGGATCGCGCCCGCCACGGGCAGGACCAGCAGCACGGCGGCGAGTTTGACCAGCAAGGCCGTTCCCCATCCGCTGTACAGGACGTACCGGAAGCCCGGCAGCATCAACCAGGTCATGAGGAAGCCGCTGGCCGCCAGCACGGCGATGCTGATCCAGGCAAAACGGACGAACGCGACGAGGAACGCCATCCGGCGGCGATCTCCGTGGCGCAGTACAAGCAGGATGAGCAGGCCGCCCGCCCAGAGGGCGGCCATCAACAGATGGACCGCATCGAAGGCAACGGTCGCCCAGACCGGCGCCGCGGCGGCCGCATGGCCGCTCGTCGCCTTGGCGGCGAGCATCAGCAAGGCGATGGCCGCCGGCGCGAAGCGCGGCCACGCCGAAAGCCGCGGAATCGGACGGTCCGGTTTCGGGGGATTCGGTTTCGGGCGATTCGTTCCCGGCTGGTTCGCTCCGGGTCGTTCTTGCGCCGCCGGACGCCCCGGTCTCGGACGTTCCTGACCGTGAAGACCCGTCGCCGGGCGATCCGCCGCGCCCGACACGGCCAGCCCGACCAGAGCCAGGACGACATGCGCCGCCCAAAGCCGGCCGAGAGATGTCTTAAGGAGTGACGCCCAATGGTCCGCCGTCCACCCGTCCATCAGCTGCGGCAATTGAAGACCGATCCAGGCGATCAACGCCAGCAGAAAAAGGCGCAGCGCCGTCAGCTGCCAGAAGGCCAGCCGATCCGATCCCGGCGCATCCGACGGGCGATCCTTCTCCGTTGTCCCATAGCCTTCCGGTCCTGCCGATCCCGCCTTGTCAGCCGCCACGCCGGATCCACATCCGGACCCGCGGCCGGTTGCGGCCCGCATCCATGACAACCCCGGACGCACGCGCCACAGCGCCAATCCCGCAAACAACAGCATGGCAATCAGGTACACCGCCTTGACGCCGTGCAGCAGCATCGACTTCCCATTCGCGCCCTCCGCGTGGCGATGTGCATGCCCGCCCGCTCCCGGGCCGCCCGGCGTCTCCGTCGTCCGGGAACGGCCCGCCGTTCCCCGGCCGTCCGCCCATGCCGCCGGGTCCCCGACGTGGAACACGTAGGACGCGGCCACCGGATGGCCGTCGGCGGACAGCACCCGGTAGCTGACGGTATACGTCCCGTCCGCAAGGCGCGGCAGCGCCACGCTCACTTCCCGGCGATCCGGGCTCAGCACCGCCTTGTCCTTCGTCACTTCGCGCCCCCGGCCGTCAAAAACGCGGATCGCGTACAACCCGCTTTCCAGCCGTTCGTTGAACGTCAGGCGGACGGCATCCGGCGGCTCGTCCAGCACGCTGCCGGCGGCCGGTTCCGCGTCCGTCAGGGAGGCGTGGGCCAGCGCCGGTTCCGGCATCGCCGCCAACGCCGCACAGAAGGCAAACAAAAAGGCGGCAAACCACAGCGTCCGCTTGCGGATTGCGCCCTTTCCCGATTCCCTCGAGAGCATCCCCCATCCCTCCCCATCCATTTTCCCGGGAGATGGGCGTGATGAAAATCACCCGATGGGGCTATTTCTCGTATTTTTTGTGACGAATGTTTGTCAAGCCGTGGCGGATGGCGTAGGCGGCCAGATTGACCCGGTTGTCGAGGGACAGTTTGTGCAGCATGTTTTTGATGTGGTTTTTCACCGTATTCTCGCTGATGTTCAGCTGCCGGCCGATCTCCCGGTTCGTCCGCCCTTCGGCGATGAACGCCGCGATCTCCCGCTCCCGGCTCGTCAGCACGTCGGGCGGCCGTTCACCGGCCATACCGCCGGCCGCCGTTTCCTCCCCGGCGGATGCCGCCGCTTTGTCCCGGCCAACCGCATCCCGCGGCCGCTCCCGGAACTGGCGGATCAGCCGGTCGGCGATCATCCGGGATCCTTCGGCGTTTTCGTCCAGCAAGGCCCGCAAATACCCGCACCATTCCTCCGGTTTCATGTTTTTCAGCAAATACCCCTGCGCCCCGAACTGGAGCGCCGTGAACAGATCCTCCGCCGCGTCGGAAACGGTCAGCATGACGATGCGGAGCTGCGGATATAGCCTTTTCAGCCGCCGCGTCGCCTCCAGCCCGCCCATGCCCGGCATGCGGATGTCCATCAGCACCACGTCGGGCTTCAGCTCATCGCACAGCTGCAGCGCCTCTTCGCCGCTCTCCGCCTCCCCCGCCACCGTGAACGCCGGATCGTCTTCCAGAAGGCTGCGGATCGCCTTGCGGGCATAGGGGTGGTCATCGACGATCAGCACGCGGTAGGCCATACCAACCATCCGTCACCCTCCGTTCCGCGTTCCCGTCAGCACCAGTTCCCATCCGGCGCCGGGCTTCGTGTCGACCGTCATGTCCGCCCCGAGTTCCCGCGCCCTTTTGCGCATGATGGACATGCCATACTTGCCCCTTCCTTCCGGCATTCCGGCGGCCGCCGGCCCGTCCGCTTCCAGCATGCGCGCCGCCTCCAGCGGATCATGCCCCTTGCCGTCGTCCCGGATCCGCATCTCCCACCCGCGGTCATCGGCCCGCAGCGCGAAGAACACCCGGCCCGCTTCCGCGTGTTTGCGGATGTTCGTGAACGCTTCCTGGATGATGCCCATCAGCGCGATTTGCTCGCGATCGTCAAAATAATCCGCCGGCACGTCCACCGAAACCGCCGTCTCCACGCCCGCAAGCAGCCGCCACTCCCCGATCCACCGGGCCACCTGCGCGGGGAACGACCCGTCCCGCTCCGGCGGCTGCCTGAGGTTGAAAATCGCCTGCCGCAGATGCCCGTCGATCTCCGCCGCCACGGAGCGCGCATCCTCCACTTTGCCGTCCTTGAGGCTCACGTTCAGGTAAAACAGCATCTGCGCAATCCGGTCATGCAGCTCCCCGGCGAGCCGTTCCCGCTCTTCAAGCACCGCCCGCGCCGCCCGTTCTTCCGCCAGACGCCGGTTCGACCGCTCGATTCGGCGGAACAGGAACGACGACACGGCGAACGACACCGCCAGGCTGAGCAGCGTGATGTACAGATTCCCCCGCTCCATCGACAAATGACGGAGCATCCATTCACTGTGGCGGATGTATTCGAAACTGCCGATGATGAAGGGCGGGAGCAACACCGTGAACCATTTCAGCGCCCGCAGCGACATGGCATCAGCCCCGTTTCCGACCCGATGGGTATTCCTGTCCACCGTTATGGCCGTCCGACCGGGATATCATCCCGACGTTGCACCGGTGGTTGTCCATTGATCTTGATTGTAAAGGGTTCCCGCCGGTCCGTCCAGCCCGGCGGCGATTTGCCGGACAACGGGTCCACCGCGTGCGCGATCCATTTGAAAAAGCGGGGCATGCCGGAGTATGATGGTGGAAGGAACCAGTACGCATTGGAGGTGTCCGGGTTGATCATCCATGAAGCGAAAGAAGGGACATACCAGGGCGAGCGGGCCATCGTGCTGAAATACGGAGCTTATTCCGCCATCCTGCTGCCGCGCCTGGGCGGCAATCTGGTCGCGTTCCGCGACGACGAGAAAGGATGGCGTTTCCTGCGCGAGCCATCCGAAGAGGAGTTTGCCGACTTTGCAAAAAGCCCGAAAGTGCACGGCATTCCGGTGCTCGTGCCGCCGAACCGGTATGACGGGGGACGCTTTGCCTGGAACGGCCGGCAGTACGAATTCCCGGTCAATGAGCCGGAGACGGGCAACCACCTGCACGGCTTTGCCGCCGACACCGAATGGACGGTGACCGGATTCGGCAGCGACGAAAGCAAAAGCTGGGTGCAGGTGAAGCTGGCTTTTGACGAAACCCATCCGTTCCACCGGCATTTCCCGCACAAGTTTTCGTTGACCCTTACATATGTGCTGTCCGGTGACGGCCTGACGCAGAAGGTGGAAGCCGTCAACGAGGGCCGCGACGCCATGCCGTTCATGCTCGGTTTCCACACGGCGGTCAACGCGCCGTTCGCCCCGGGCAGCACGCGGGACGACATCGCCGTCCGTGTGACCATCGGCGAGCGGTGGGAACTGGACGGGCGGATGCTGCCCACCGGCCGGAAACTCGCCCTGTCCGAAGGGGAAGCGCGCATGGCGGCGGGGGAAGGCGATCCGTATTTCGAAGACCTGGACAACCATTACACGGCGGCGCCGCAAGGCGGACGGAACTTCGCCGAGATCGCGGACCGCAAGGCGGGCGTGCGGTTCGTGTACGACGCCGGCCTCAAGTACAGGCATTGGATGATCTGGAACAACAAGTCCAACGGCCGCTTCTTCTGCCCGGAACCGCAGACGAACATGGTGAACGCGCCGAACGTGAACCTCCCGGCGGAAGAAACGGGCGTCATCACCCTGAAGCCGGGCGAAACCTGGTCGGAGACGAGCCGTTTGTACGTGGAGAAGCTGTGAAGCGTTGCGACGATATCAACAGCGAAAACAAGCCCCGCCTGGTCCGCCAGGAGGGGCTCAATCATTTTATGGCTGACAATCCGTCCAAAAAGAAAAAGGAGGCCGAAGCCTCCCCGATCATGATGTCACCAAAAGACCATCCGATCGGTTCTTGTTTTCCTCTTCCCGGTTCTCCGCCGGGCGGGTCTGCATTTCCTTCCGCAGCGGGAACAGACGTGCCGGACGGGCCGCGACATGCTGGTCATCGCCATCTCCTGGCGCTGGAGCCAGCCGGTCAGCTGCTGCCAGACCGGGATCAGGTCCCGGAACGAACGGTACAGCTTCTGCATCCGGTCGATCGTTCCCATCACTTCATCCAGCCCCTGGTTCAGATCGCTCACGAAGCGGCCGAAATCCCTCATCGCTCGCATCCGTCCTTCCCGGCTTCCATGGAAGGTGTCTCTTCTACAGCATATGCCGACGGGCGATGAAGGTACGGACCGCGATGAACCAAAGCGCCGGCTCACCGCTCCAGATGGGCGCCCTCCACCACCCCCACTTTTTCCAGCTTCTCCCGCCTGTAATTCAGGTAATCCATCATCCAGCCCCTCTCTTCTTCCAACAATCTGTACCCGGCCCGCTGCATTTGCCAGTCGAAATCGAGGTCCAGCGACCCTTCCTCGGGATGATGAAAAAAGGAACGGACCCGCTTGCCGTGAAAATGGGAAAGATCCGCCCCGAACGATTCGATCCAGAACGGATCGCTCAAAATGCTGGCCACGCCGAGCCGGCTGTTGGCCAATTGCACCTCGTCCGACAGCAGATGGGCGATCAGCTGGAACGCTTCCGGCTTCTTCTGGCTGTTTCTTGGAATGCCCAGCAAATAATAGTCCGCAAGCGGACCGGTATCCGGCGCATCTTCAAAAACCGGGAAACTGACCAGATCCCAATCTCCTTTGTACGGGGGCGTAAACGGCCGGTCCCTGAACCCGGACGGATTGATGTCGCCCAAGTAATGACCGGCATACATGGCCGCCTGCCCGTCGGAAAACCCGAATGGATGTTCATAAATGTAAAAACTCATGCCCTTCTGTTCGTAAAGTTCATTGAAGGTTTTCTTGAATTCAAGGGCTCTTGCCCAAAGCGGACTGTCATCGTCCGGCATGCCGAATTCATCGAAAAAGCGGAGATGAAACTGGCTGAACGGCAGCGTCATGTCGCTCAACGCCAGTCCGGCCCTTGTCCCCATCTGCGGATGATTCATGATCTCCCGGGCCAGGCCGAAGACGTCATCCCAGGTCATCCCATCGGTCGGGTAGGGAAGGCCCAGTTCATCAAATAGCGTGGTGTTGTAGTATAGCGCGTAGACATCCTTGCCGAAGGGAATGCCATAGGTTCGGCCCCCGCCCAGGGCCTTGACAAAATCCAGTGCCCGGCTGTCAATCCGGCCCATGATTCCAAGGATGGTGTCGAGGTAGGGGTCCAGCGGTTCAAGATACCCGGATTTGAACAAATAGGGCGCCAGCGTGCTCTCGAACATGATGATGTCGCCGGGCAAATCTTTCTCCGCAATGTCGTACACATCCAGCGGATGCATGGCATCCCGGCCGCCGCCCAAATAGCGAAACTCGCGAATGATAAAGGTCTGTTCAAATGCCGCTTCCGGATACTTCGCCGACAGATGGTTGGCAAAATGCGTTTCGAAGGACGGACCGGCCCCCCTGTCCCAGATGACGGTGAATGGGCCGTCAATTGTTTTTATTTTCCCCCCGATTCCATGCAGGACGCCAAAAAAAGCATCATCGCGATGACGAAAAAATTGGATAATAACAAGAATTTTCCTTTCATCCGCTCATCTCCCCAAGAAATTTGGAAAATGAATGGTTTCATGCATTCTGTCTATTTTTCCAAATTCCATCTTAACAAATAAATTATTCTTTAATTAATCAGATATTTATAATAAATTCTTTTTAAAATATATTAAACTTGTAAGCGCTTTCCATTTCCGTATGGAGGAGGTGAATCCCTTATGTGCCAAGTCGCATACACGCTGTGCTCGCCTTACTACTGCGAAGGAACGACGCGCATCAGACTTCGTTATCAATCTAACGGTGTTCCTTGCGGCGACAATAATCATCCTTGTGACTGCAAATAAAGCGTTGAAAGGGATGCTTCTTGCGTCCCTTTCATTTTACTTTTTTTGGAGGGATAACGTGTTTGCTTTGCTGATTATCCTTCAACTGCTCCTTTCTTCCGTTTTCGTTCTTTCTTCCATTTCTAAGCTGATTTCGCGCTATTCCTTCATGGAGACGCTCTCGGAAATCGGATTGAATGCCAGATACATCCCCTTGGTCTCCTTGCTGTTTCCGCTTGCCGAATTGCTTACGGGCGTGCTGCTTCTTCTGGAACCCGCAAGATGGATCGGCCAGTTCATCATGCTTTGCATGCTGATCGGGTTTGCAGTTCTTTCGATTCGGGCCATGAGTTCCAAAAACAACGAAATCAATTGCAGCTGTTTCGGTGAATTGGTCCGGGAATCCCTTGGAATGTCCACACTCGTCCGTTCGGTCGTTCTGATGCTCTGTCTGGTTCCGTTGTTCATGTTCAGGGAACCGACCGGATTGTTCGAGCTGGGACCCGCCGATTTGATGGCAGCATGGTTCGGTGTCAAGACCGATTGAAAATTCCTCAAAATAATCGGTTGAAAATTCCCCAGTAACAACGATGAAGTGTATTCGAAGCGGTCAAATTGCCACTGGTCTAGTCGGTCTGTTCAGGGTTGTTGCCGGTTGGTTCGGGCCTGAAAAAGCCCGCTTTCTTCTTTTCCTTGATGCGGTAGCTCTCCCCCTTGATGTTGATCGTGATGGAATGATGCAGGAGTCGGTCCAGTATGGCCGTTGCCAGCACTGTGTCACCAAAGATTTCTCCCCATGCGCCGTACGATTTGTTGGAGGTGAGGATGATCGATCCTTTTTCATAGCGTTCGGAAATGATCTGGAAGAAAAAATGCGCTGCGGTTTCGTCCATCTTCCGATATCCGATCTCATCGATGATCAGCAAATTTGGCTTCGTGAACATTTTCATTTTCTGCTTGATCGTTTGGGTATGGTGTGCCTGCTGCAGCGTTTGGATCATATCATGGGCGGTGGTGAAATACACCGTGTACCGCTGCTTGATTGCTTCCAACGCCAGAGCAACGGCCAGATGGGTTTTGCCCACGCCAGGCGGACCCAGGAAGATCAAATTTTCTTGATGCTCCATGAACCGCAAGGTGGCCAGATCCCGAATCCGCCGTTCATCAATGGAGGGCTGGAAGGAAAAATCGAATTGATCCAGCGTCTTATGGAACGGCAGATGTGCCACACGAGTCTTCATCCGGATAAACCGTTCCCGTTTGGCCGCAAGCTCCTCCTGCAGCAGCTTGTCCAAAAACTCCAAATACGATATATTGTGCTTGGCAGCTTCTTCAGCTTGGGTATGGAGCACTTCCGGAATCCTGCTCCAACCAAATTGCTGAAAAGCGTCCTGGAGGCGTTCTTGCAGAATCATTGCAGGATCATCTCCTCATGGAGCAATTGTTCGTATACGGACAAGTCGCGTTCCGCCACTTCGGGGGTTGCTTGACGAACCATTCGGGGCATGGATTGGGGGATCTGATGCTGGCCGGTGGTTCGAAGCCCCTCGAAGTGTTTTTTATTGATGACCGTTTGTTGTTTGCCGGTCGCTTTCTCATGCTCTGCGATGAGCTGATCTCCGTAGTAAATGCTGATCCGCCCGTTTCGCAGATCCTGAATATGCACAATTTGACCAATCCAATGAAAGGGAACGGAATAGCGGTTGTTCTCGTATGAGACCATCCCGTCGGAAGAAACCTTCCGTGCGTGTCGATCCACTTCCGCAAAGGGCGTCTGGTTGATTGGCTTGAGACCTTCCTCCGGCAAACGGAGACGAGGAACTTGATGCGTAGTTCCGTGCACCCGAACGTTGGCCACCGTATCCAGCCAGTGGCGAACCCCGAGTTCGACAGTCAGTAGAT
>Ga0310838_1000821_pt1 | contig 21500 bp, 27 predicted proteins | sample SM_ome_6_FD_202241 | JGI IMG/M metagenome (GOLD analysis project Ga0310838, IMG submission 202241) | Sorghum-adapted microbial communities enriched on stacked mutant (SM) sorghum from Joint BioEnergy Institute, Emeryville, California... ...
ATTGCTCGGCTTTCGTCACTTTATAAAACCTGTCATTCGGCAAGTGATAGATTTTTTCTCCGTCACGATTGATATTGCCTTTGATATGGCCGCCGCAGTTGCCGTTTGCATCCGGGGAAAAGCCGAAGGAATCTCCCGCTTTATCTGATTTAGATGCCCCAGCCATGACTTCGGGATGATACCCGTCATCGCGGGCATAACCCGCAACACTCCAAATCCTCAGTTTCTTTTTCTTTGCTTTTTCTTCTGCGGCACGGTATTCTTCCAAGTATTTCGTATTGGGAGGATATATATAGGCGACACGCGCCAAGCCTTGCTCCAATATTTTTTCCTGTACTGATTGACCGTTTATAAAAAGGTAAGCCAATAGGCGTCCGTATTTATCGCGTCCTTCATTAACTGCCGGTTCGACTTCAATTGTCTTCCCGCTTAACAAATTTTTCGTATAGTTGGACGCTTGCATTCCATACGGTTGCACACCAAGCTTCGGATGATGCGTTTCCGGCGTATCGATCAACAGCATCCGGACCGTTTCTTCTTTCCCTTTATACAACACTTTGATCGTGTCGCCATCCACAACATCGGTGACTTTTGCCTTTATGCGTTCCGGGTTGTTGGAAGCTGTTGTTGGAACCTTTTTCTCCGTATCATTTGATTTTGGTGCCATAGCGCTGGATTGGGCGCTATTGTTATCATTACTATTAGAATTTGCCGGGGTTACTTCATTGCTGCAACCGGAAAAAACCACCGCAGCAAGAATGATGAAGATTATCTTTCGCAAATCTCTCCCTCCCAATCACTTATTATACCTTTTACTAAGGCTAAGCTAAAAGAGGGATCCATATTGTTTCCATTTTCTGATTTACGGGAGAAATCACTCACCTTAAATTCAAATTATAATAACGTTTCTATTGATAGTAAACCTGTTTTTAGGCATTAATATTTTTCCTGCGATCTACGGAACAAGTATAATCGGATTGATCTTGGTCCTTCCACATAAGACTTTATCATCTTCCTCAACCACGACAAAATCCGGAAAAATGCTAATAAAGACATTACTTGACTGCTCTATGTTGCTTAAGGCTACTAGCTTATGAACATCGGCTTTTTCTATATTTTTCAACATATTCGTCATAATAAAGAACTTCGATTTGATTTGACCAATTTAGAATCGAACCAACCATATCCCTAATGTCTAATCCGGGCATTTCATATGTTGCATCAGTATTAACAGTTCCTGTGGCATCTTCTATAAATGTGACTTTATAACCTCTTTCGTCCCCAGATATTGCGGTAAACATACAACAAAATTCCGTATTAAACCCAACAATAAAAATATGATTAATATTCGAACCCTGTAAAATTTCTTGTAAGTTTGTTTTTTTAAATCCGCTTGGAGTTGTTTTTTCTATAATCTGATCAGCAAGTTTTTTAAACTGGGGATAGATTTCAGATCCCTCGGATCCTTCTAAAACAGGACTATCTGGGGAAAGTTCCGCAGAGTCGATATGTTTAAAAATAATCACTTTTTGTTTATCCTTTTTAAAGTCTTGAATGATCTCGGTTATTTTACTAAGTTCACTTGTAAAATCCTTTTGCTCCAAAAAACCTTTTTGCGGATCCATTACCAAAAGTGCTTTCATTAATTATTCACTCCTTAAATCGGTATTTATCATTCAATCAATTATTTTGAATAAATCGTAGAGTAGAAAGCCTTTATCAGGAACCAGTCACTGCACCATCATAAAGAATACTTAAAAGTTAATTTTTCCATATTTTTAATTTTATCAGAAGGTATCCATTTTTGACTATTAAATACTAATAAAAAAAAGAGTGGTACCTTCACCAATACGTATTGGTGGGTACCACTCTACTTACTGGGTTTAGTCCCAGCCTTTCAAAAAATCCTTGGAGGCTACTTATCACTGCACAAATGAAGGGTTGTGTCCTGGGTATTTGATTGTTCCGCTATCCATGATACAAGCACTAATTCCTTTTCCGTTAGACTCCTCATCAGCTTTTCTTCGATGTCGCGCTTTAATTCCTCTTCCACTTTGCTTACCATTTGGAATCAACCCTTTATCGGTAGACTTCCTGTTAAATTTATATTATTACGAATTATTAATATTTAACAATAGACCGTTTGTACTGTTTTTAATGATTCTTCCTATTCCAATATTATACAATGTCACTCAGTCCTAGGTCTAATTTCCGATTTCCCGTCAACACCAAATACCGGGAACGGCAAAAAAAAACGAGCGGATGCCCGTTTTTCTGAAATCACCCCACCTTTGTGTCAGCAAGTCCCATATTCATCATCTCAGGCAGGATACCTTTAATATGAATGACATCTTGACAGAGTAACTTCATATCCGGCACCCGGCCATGTCCATGCCCCACTGTTTGAATTGAGAAGGTTTATCGGTTTATTCTTCTTGACAAGTGTCTTGCATCAAGATCTCATCCAATTTTGAATAGCTGTACTGCAGGCCCTCTTCCATCCCGCTATGGATCATTCCATCCCGATCTTCAGCGCTCAAAAAGACTGAAGTCGAGATAAGTTTGGTCTTCCCGTCTCCGATATCCATAAGTTCGATTTTTTGTAAGGTGACATGCCCGCGTTCATCTAGTCCGTCGTATTCGAAGGTTTGAATGATCATCTCCGGAGAAACCATATGGAAGTAGCCATGAAAGCCATGCTCCCAGCCATCTCCGGTCTGGATAAACCGCCATAAGCCTCCTTCCCGTGCATCAAGATGCTCGACTCGTGTAGTGTACCCCGGGCCAACCCACCAGCGTTCAAGTTTATCTTTTTCCGTCATGGCGAGAAAAACTTTATCACGTGGGGCATTAAAAGTTCTTTCAACTTTAAATGAAAGTTGATTTGGTTCGACCGTAATCTTTGCTCTATTCATCATGATCATCCTCCAATAAAAATTGTTCTAAAGCCTTACAACAGAAATTCCACAATTCCTCAAATTGGACCGGGTACTGACTGGCGACTCATAAAGCATGGGGTGAAAGACTGATCCCTCACTCCTTTCCTCCTCAATTCTCGTTCAATGTACATGTCAATTATACAGAATTTTCAAAATTTAAAATTTGAACGAATGCTTCATCGCGTTGTAGCAATTATATTCACAGCCTTTAAACATTATAAACAATCGCGATAAAATTTAACGGTTGTTTTGCAGAAAAGTTAATGTTTCCTACAAAAAGGGTCATCACATCGGGAGTTCTACATTATCGCCACGTGGTGCAATTTATCTGGATTGACGACGAAGTAAAGCTCAGCGGTACGATCATTCTCCACTGTATATCGGTCACTTGTAACATCTCCTCATACTACCTCCTGTCTAACTAATCCAACAGGAAGTGTAATTAAATGATGGGATGTCTGCAAGTGGCTTTTTTTATGTTGTCTCCCGGGAAGACCTACATAAAAGGAATGCCATAACCTACATTTTTATGATGCCATAAACATTTCGTCCCAACCAAAATTAAGCTATAATAGGAGGAAGTTTGTTATGGGTGATCTCAATGAATTTTTATCTGTGCCAATTACAATTGGATTCCTTTTAATATTCTTCGTACCTTTTTTCTACAAGGTAAATAGACGAATAACTGCATTAGAAGATGAAATAAGGGAACTTAAAAAGAAAATTACTGAACTAAATAGAAAAAGATAATTCCCCTATTCTCCTTTCAGTCTTAGTAATCAAAATCCGCTGGATGATATTCAAGCCCATCTTTGTTGAAGTACTTATAAAACAGTTCATTTAGAAGTATCCAACGTTCTCCATTTTCCATTTTCTCAATTGCATCAAGAATTTGCTGTGCAGTCATCTTATTGTTCATTTAAATCTACTCCTTTAAATTATGCTGTTATAGAATAAATCAATTGACTTTCTTTGAGCCCGAATGGAAGATTCTTATTTGATCCACTAGTGTCCTTTTACGACGAATTGTTTTTATAAGAAGCTCTATCTCTGTTATCCAATTAACTCTGTTCTTCTTTTCACAATAAACCTCCTACGCACACGATTTTGGATTATTTTTGACGTGTAAAAATCAAATAAAAAAGACCTCAACCTAATCGTTGAAGTCATGTCGTATCAGTTATGTATTGGTGCCAGTGGTGGGAGTCGAACCCACACTCCTTGAGGGAACACGATTTTGAGTCGGAAAAATACTCAAACCGCCCTAAACACCGTTATTATGCGATATATAAAGCATTCTTACAAATATAAACGTACGACCTACTCTATTTATATATAATTATAATTATTTTAATAAAATATGCAAGCATTTTTATCCATTTTTACATTTTAAAATCAATAATCCATTTTGTGTTCTATCAATCCAATGGATTGTCCAAGACAATCCTTCAAAATCAAAAGTATCATTAACGCTTAAAAGCGTTGATCCAGTATCTTTTATAATTACTTGGATTTCTCCATCGGGTAAATTGATTGGTTGACCTGTATTCCAATCGGTAGTTACGGTAGTTATGATTGCAATATAATCTTCATAAATAGGAGTTTCTTTTATTAGATGTCCTCCAGTATCATATTCTTTTATTGTGTCTACTTTAACGTGCAAAACAAAATTACACTTCCGCATCAGTCCTTTATAAATTCCATAGCGGTCACTATTGACTTGCGATAATACAAGGTAATTATTATTATCATAGTTAATCAAATCCCCACGTTGAATAGGGTAAAGCGTTTTTATAGTAAAATCATCAAAATCCTTGTTTACTGGTGAATGTGTTAGAATTGCTTTTTCGGGTAAATCATCAATATAAATGGTTTTACCCATATTATCGAGAATGTATTGGAAGTCGTCAGTGTTAGTTTCAAAAAGGTTAATCATTAGGATTCCCCCTTAGTTATTAAAAAGCATAAAAAAAGACGAATCAGCCGATTCATCTAAAGGCATGTTTCTTATTTTTTTTTCGAGTTGATCTATTCGGGCTTGCAAGGATTCAGCAAATCCACTAATAGACATATCTTCTTGTTTATAGTTTTTCATTAGTTTTGGATCATTTGCGATGGATTCTAAAACGGATAAGGCGGTTTTATAAATGGCTCGTTTGTCATTATTAGATTGTGGATTATAGGGCTTGAAAGGGTCAGTTATACCGTTTTCTTCAAGATATATTTTTAACTGTTCTTGTGGTAACTCAATGGATTGTATTTCTATTTGTAGGCGTTGAATGTAATTCATTTCTTTACCTCCTATTTACTTGTGCCATTTGTCCGGTAACAAATTCGTACCATGCATAATCTATTGGACGACCATCTTTAATAAATTTTTCTTGTTTATAATCAAACGCATAAAGTTCAACAAAATTTTTAAATATTATTGCACAATGAACATAATCAAGTTGTGGATCAGATATTAGTTGCAAATCCTTTGCGGAATAGTAATTATTACCGTTTTTACGGTTGAACATGTCAATGAGTTTTGAATAATGATTTTTGTATTCAGGCGAATTAAGAAACTCTTCTCTTAATTTTGTCATAGTTTCTATCTCATAAGGAAAAACAGTCATAATTTTACCTCCAAAAAAAATAACCCGAATGAGGGTTTAAGGTTTTTGCTTATCATCAACATATTTCCAAGGAATATTTTGTGTTAAAGGACCAAGTGAGTTAATTTTACTTTCAATAGTAGTTAAATCGTCATCTTCTTCTGCATAAGGTTCAACACCATTTGCATTTATCAATTCAACTAATTTATTTCTTTCTTTTTTGGATGGAAATGTTAAAACATTATCCATACTTTCACCTGACGGATCAATAACCTTTATGGTTATAGAATTTTTCTTATCGTTAGTGCTTAATATTTTGTATTTCATTTCTGTTTTAGTTCCGTCATTCTCAACTTGAATAATTTTATCCTTACTAATATAAAAGTGAGTATCTTTCCAAACAGCATTATATTCATTATCTGGTTGCGTAACCCAATGACCAATTATTGAAGATTCTAGAGTTGATGTATCCCTTCCTCCACAAGCACTTAAAATAATGATAAAAAGTAAAATTAAACATAAAAATATTATTTTTTTCAATATTACCCCTCCTTTTTACCTAGTAGATTCGACAGATAATAAAAAATCCCTTCCAATATTTCGGAATTTTTTTGCACGTGTGAAAAATGGTTTGCTAGCCAGCGAATCCACGAATTAGGGGTATTTACTGTTAAATCATGCCAAAAAAATAACAATATAGCGAACAATTCCAATAAAATTTTGCTTTTATGTTAAATATTATCCAATTTTACACTATATTTACCATTATTTAGGTAAAAATAGACATAGATAATTACGTAAAATAAATGTTATACGAACTTATCTATTGTTTTTCCTTCACTTCTGACATCTACCAATTATCAGAATTAGTTTTTACCATAAAATTACAAATAAAATTGGATTTTGACCTTTTTTAAATTAAAAAAAAACACGCTTAATTGTTGTAACATGCGTGATTTTTTCAACATTATTTTATTTAAGTAAATCATTATTAAATCAATGGCTTAGTAAAAAATAATTATCAATTATTTCCCAAATTATTTCCCATGAAACGATTTTGGGAGTTATCCACAGAGTTATCCACAGGTTGCTTTTGTTCTTTATTTAACCTTTTCATTTCTTCTACTTTGTCATGCACATAAGGCACTTGCTCAAGGATAGATTCTAAACTAATAGCACCCATTTCATCTAAAACTTTGAGATTATCAATAATTTCTTTTTCATTCTTCGGTTTACTCGGTACAAACACAACAGACAATGTATCAAATTCTTCATCACTAAATTTAATCCCTTTGTACTCTAACATCTTCCGTATCTTCTCAAAGCGTTGTTCAAAACCTTCCTCAAGATACTTAGCATTCAAACTTGCTTTAATATCAGCCAATGAGAACAACATCTGAATAGATACTTCGCTCAAGTTACTTATATCTGTCTTGTTCATTGATACTGCCGGAGTATTACTAATATCTAATAACGCTTGTAATAATGTCTTAAAAATTGTCTCAAAGGCTTTATAATCAAACTTATTGCTCTCAAAAGAGAATGAAGCCCCATCATCTAATACAAGTCCACCACCAACAATATTCTTCGGTATTCCATCACCTTTGAGCATTTGACCGCTAACAACGGGAATACCTGTTATGTATTTGTAATATCCATCAGTAGCCTTACTAATTAAATCCTCAAGGGAATCTAATATACTTATTAAATCATCTAGATCACTTCTACCATAAACATCTGATAACTCATTCTGATTACGATAAGGAATAGGCAAACCGCTTAAATTCGCATATTGTTCCCTTAACCGCAATTCTCCGCCTTTATTATCAAACTTCTGCACTAACTTATCGGTATAAACTACATAAAAGTCAATATAATCTACTGTGTATGCTTGAATAAAAGCAATCATATTATTGTCATAGTCATAAACAGGATATGCTTCTTCTGGATTGATGATCTTACTTTTAATGTTTCGTTGCTCGTCAAAGTAAAGGTACTCATAGCAATCCCCATACTTTACCATCTTGTCTAAAATAGAATGGTCAACCCTATGTAATTTTGCCTTGTCATAAACCTTTTTAAACTCACTAACAACCTTTTCAGAACCCGATAAGGTAACTGGATTCTTTAATAAATAACTGGTTTGAAAGTTTAATATTGTCTTTGCATACTGCAAGCATATCCGTCTAACCTCGTATTCCTTACCATTAAACTCCTCATTCGGTCTTGTCATAATGACGTGTTCACCGCTTAAATACTTCTTTTTGTCAACAATATCTAAGACCCTTTGTTGTTCAGAAACACGATTCACATGCTCGACAAACCAATTGATACGATCATCGTAATTTTCTCTGATATATTGTTGTAAGTCCATGCAATGACCTCCTTATTAAATATGACCTCGCAAAATACGATCCCATATGTCACACATACCATTTTCCCGCTTTTTGTGCCTGAACACTCAATGCAGCACTAATAACTAAGTCATCATGTTTATCATTTCCGCCTTTATTACCCATCTTTTTGTTTTCCTTCTCAACGTATATTTGCATCTGTTCAAGGATTTCTTTTGTATGTATTAAAATAAATCCCTTCTCAAATGATTCTTTATAGTCCTGAATGAGTATTGATTTATTGACTTGTGTTGTTTGCCAACCTAATTGCATTTTCTTTTGCCCTTTTTGGTTAAATACTTTTTGTTTATATAGGTTTAAATATCCATATTCTTTTCTCAACCGTTCAAGTAAAGGAGTACCAACGTTATTTCTTTCAACTGCTAAAAAGGCATAGTTATAAAACTTTCCTAAACTATCAACTATTTTTGCATACTCATATACAGGCACTTTATTATTAAAGAACGTACAAACTTCCTCGCCATCTTGATCTATTAAAGTTAATGTCGAATAGTCACCGCCACCACCAGAAGCAACGTCAACCCCGCCATAATATTTGACATTTGGTTTCGGCAACCGATAAATCATTAAATGCTTACCAATATATTTTCGTAACAATTCAGGTACTTCATTTTCAATTTCCTTTTTAGGAAGGGCAGGCAATATATGATTTAACCGTTCCAATACCTTTGTTTGATTAAAAACATTCTCACCACTACTAATAAACGATTCAAGCGGATTAGATGGATATTCTTGATAAAATTCCTCTAATTCCATGTCCATAAGTTTCCATCTGCGCCACATGATAAAACGCAAATTTTTACATTGTGCATAAATAGGCTTTTCATCTTCTTCTAGGTCTTTAACAGATAACCGTTTACCGTAATATTCCTTATGCCATTTTTCGGCTTGGTCATGTTCTGCTCGGAATTGATCTTTATATAAATCATGAGTGAATGAAATAAACATGGCTTTATACTTTGAATTGCCTTTATAAGCCGACATAAATAGACGATAGTATAGATTTCCGATACCGTTAGAAGTCGTTTCAATAGTTAACCTAGAACCATCGCCTTTTAATAAAGATTGTTCAGCGGACAATAATTGTTTTTCCTGGTTAGAATAAAAGGCAAACTCCGACAAGTGAATCATAGAGTATGAAGAACCTCGCCCAATGTCCTTGTTTCCGGCAACAATACAGGTTATTCTTGAACCGTTCTCAAGTAATAATTCATCTCGGTTATCCCGTTTTGTTTCCGGAAATAAATCGGGGTAATCATCTCTCGGTAACCATTGATTCATTGACTTTAATTTCTCAAATAAGGCTTTACTAGAATCCTGCTTATAAGAAACAATCAATATATTTTCGTTCTCATTTGTAATAGCCCGATACAATGCTTTTGCAAGGACATAGGTACTTATACCGCCTTGACGTGCTTTTGAAACGATCACAAACTTATTTTTGTCGATTAAATTATTTAATTCTACCTGGGCTTGGTTTAGTTTTAATTTTACTTTTTCATTGTTATTGTCAATGATATAAATAAAATTCTTTGCGAATAACTCAAAATCACCCATGATACGCTTTAACTTTTGCTTTTTCGTTAATGCCATTCATAGACCCCCTTTCAAACAAAAAAGGAGTGCCACTCGGACACTCCTTATAACTCAAGGTCATCATCATCTTCAATTTCTTCTTCCTTCAATTGATTAAACGATTTAATGGCTTGTTTTTTATGTTGGTCAATTTCTTTGTGCAATTGCAACATCAATTTTACCGCCTTCTCATCGCCTTTAAGGGCTTTATCTTTGACGGCATTATACATCTGAATTAAATCTTCTGCGGTTTTTCCTGCTAAATATAAAGCCACAAGGTTTTTATATTCTTCCGTCCGTTCCCATTTTTTAAATCCATAAATAGTTTTTCTATTGGTACTTCTTAATACCGTATCTAATGACCTTTGTTGACCATCAAACTGTAGTTCCGGAAATTTATATTTAAACCATGTTTGTTTTATCGTATCAAGTTTCGCAAGTGCTTCATGAATGTCCATTTTTTATCACTTTCCTTTTTTTGCTTTTTTAACTCATATATTTCTCTTTGCTTTTTTATTTCCTCACAAATTTCCTTAGAACGCTCAAGTTCTTTTGCTAATTTGTTTAAGGATTCATTGTATTTCTCGTTCGATTTCTTCCATTCTGCAATAATTTGTTTAAATTCATCGTTCATAGCCTTAATCTCGTTTACTTCTTCTTTTACATTGATTTTGATTGACATTTGACATTACCCCTTTTAGATTATTTTTTAGAATATAAAAAGGGAGTCGTAAAGTACGACACCCTTAATAACTGGATTAAGTAATTTGTACAAATTTGCACTTAATACATTATTTATTGTATTGCTTTGTACAAAATGACCTATAATACATTATTTATTTATTGGGGTGGTGTAATTAGCAATCAGTACAAACTAATAAACCACACCAATGTATCAAACATTAACAATACTTTCATACTGTCTTCTCGGTAAAATGATTTTTAATTCGTATGTATCAAACAACGACATCACACATTCATTAAATGAATCGGAATAATGCAAGTCGTCACAAACAATTGAAAAACGTTTTGTATCTGAAACAGATTTAATATTCATTTTGTACTTATTTGGTTTTTTCTTATATGTACCTTTTTGTGTTCTATTGTGTTCAACAATATCTATAATTCCTGTTTCGGTGAGTTTTGGAATAATTCTTCTAACAGTCTTTTCACCTAATCCACTTGCTTCGGCCATTTGATTGTATGTCATATAAAAAACGCCATTTTTCATGGCAAACCTTTTACTATGTATCAACAAACAGTAGGCAAGCACTTTTTCATTTTTGCTTTTTAATTTCATGATCTGTTTCATTTCTTCATATGTAACCGACAATTCTTTTTGTTTAACCGTCAATTGTATGTCGTTTTCATAAACGTAATTATGTATATGTTCAATTTCTTTTAAGCAATCTTCCCATTTTGTTGTGTATGTACTTTTATCTTGATTCGCCATCCATTCAATCAATAATTCTTTGCATTCCGCCTTATCAATCCCTTGATAACGGAAATACTTTGCTAATTTGAATAAAGCGTTATTTCTCGTTCCGGTTTGTTTCAAACCCTCAAACAATAATTTTTGAATGGCTTCAATCGTTTCATCTTCATCAATATTTTGTTGATAGGACGGCAATTTTTTTACTTTATTTTCTATATAATTCCTTGTTTCTTCGACTTCCACAACATCGGTTTCATCGAATAAATCCTCTTGGGATTCCATAATATTGTAAAATGTTTGTACGTCTAACTGTTCAATGGACAATATATAATCATATCGTTTAATCGGTTTCAGCCCTTCGTAATCAACATACCAACATCGGGCTTTTTTGTTCTTTTTAAAGTTAATACCCAAAGGTAATTTAACACCTTGTGACAAGCCATTAGGTCTAAATTCTACCTCACCATAATCAATATTCAATAAATCAGTATGATTCATCGTTAAAAGATAAAATTGATATGCCAATTTGTTTTTTATTGGCTTATTGAAATAAATATCCACATGATAGCCTTTATTTCCGCTTAAAGAAATGTAAATTTTATCATGCGGTATTCCTAATTCAACCAAACCGTCTATCAATTTGTAAACTGTCCATTTGCATCTGTCTTGGTCTTTAACATCTACGTCAAAACAAATAAACTTAGTAAACTCTTTGCCTGCAAAAACACCATACGTACACTCACCGTCTAAATGACGTTTAATTGAGTAATCATTTAACTTTTTAGCCTTTGTATTCGGCTTGTATATGTTATATGTATTGTATTTTTTACTGGGATATAAAACCAAATACTGAAACCTTGTCATCACGAAAAGGTCATTGATTTTCTTGATTATTTGTTTTTGCTTATCCAATAGGCTTCCTCCTTTTTTAGCAATAAAAAAAGGATCATTAACGTGTAATGATCCTTTTGTGTTAGTTTCTTTTGTATTCTTCTAATGCTTTTTCTAATCGTGCATCTTTGTAGTAAAGCGTAAAAATCTTTTCGCTTGCAGGGTGTTTCGCTTTACAAATATAGTCAATTCCCTTGTATTTCAGATAGGCGCTTACAACAGGGTTATAGCAAAAGAAAAAGTCATGTTTAGTCATTGATTATTCCTCCATCGTGTATTTATATTGATTCTTTTTAGTTAAAGCGAACGAATATAGATTTTTTGTATTTTTGACGCTGTATTTTTTGTTAGGATTTACTTGCCCTTTTCTCGGCTTGTTTAATGTTTTGACTAGCGTAAACGGTCGTTCCGGCAACTTTAAATCCAATAAAAAAAGACCCTCTAAACTAGAAAGGTCAATGTCCGTTTTAAGTATTCCGTTTTCGTTAATGGTAATTTTAGATTTTAAATGATATTTTCGTTTAACTTCTTCAAAATCATTGATTGTAGAACGTTCTAAAACCTCAATCAATGGGTCTAATTCCATTTGTCGTATATAACTTAAATATGTATCCTTGAAAAAGTCGCTATAAAAGCCTAAATAACCGCTATCTATCGCCAGCAATACACGTTTCCCTTCAAGAGTAGAAGGTAAGGGAATATTATAAAGAGAATAAATCAATAAAGCCGTACTCATGCAATATTTATCAGTATAATTTTCCCGATTTATTCTTAATATTGCATTGATGTTTGCGGATTCATTGTTGATATAATCGTTATAATTAAAAGCCACAACATGATTATCAAACGTCTTACCATATTGAATGGCTTGGTCTACACCAATAACTTCTTTATTTGTAGGAATGATCTCATAAATCTTGTTAAAATCGTAAAATTGATTGATTTTTAGTCCAAAGTAACTCCTTAATAATGAACACCCTAAAAGGGAATCAAAATCATCTGATAAAGATAAAACATTCTTATCCTGTTTTAAGTTGTCAATCCATCTTGGGAATGCTTTTCTTAATTGTTTTTGCATATTGTTAGTGAAAAGTCACTAACATAATCTCCAAACACCGACACAACGAACGACAAAATAAATAATCTCCTTTTATTCCAAAAAACATTAGAACAAAAGGAGATTATGTTACCATGACTATTTTCACGCTTACACCGTCCTTTAGATTAAAATTTTAATTTAGTAACAGTCAATAAATTCTTTATACAATCGTACATACTTAGGATTCATGTCATAAATGCCACATTCAAATTTACTTAAATGGGCAATACTACATCCGATATATTCACTTATTTCTCTTAATCTAATTTTCTTTCGTTTACGTTTGATTAAATAAAATTCCCTCTCATTCATACCTGACGGATATAAAATATCGGTCAGGTTATTTTTGCTTTCTTTCATTTCCTTTTAACTCCCTTTAGATTAAAATAATTAAAGGGGCTAGGATAACCTAACCCCTTTATAAATTATTCAGTTGCCAAAGTATATTCGGCAATTGCCTTTTTGCTTGCAGCCTTTAAGGTTAATTCAGCCAATACCATGCCTTTAATACTGTCACCAGTTTTGGCAAGTGCTTGGAATTGCGGTTGACGTAAGAAGGCAAGGGCAAGATAGTTAATGTCAAACGCTACAAGTTTGTCAGCCGGTACATGGCGTGAAAGAACAAAATTCAAATTGCCATAATTGGTACGTACAGTATCAACAATCAAACCGAATGCATTTTGTTGCGCCACATAGCGGTAAGAATTTTTATATAATTCATCAATTTGTTCTTTAAGGTCTGCATTCGTCAAAACGTAAAATTCGGACGATGGTACGCCTTGTTGCCATAAACGTTTTGCAAGTTCTTTTACTTCACTTTCAGTAATAACATTTGCCGTTTCTCCCGTAACCTTATTTGCAGGATCGACAAATTGCAAGATACCGTCCATTTTACGAATACCACTACTTGAACCATCATCACGAACACCATTTACAAGGGCATTTTCGATTCTAACTTTCATCTCAATCAAGCGGTCATTGATTTCCTCGGCAAATACTTTGCCTTGACCTTTAACATTGATAGCGTCCATCGTACCTGAAACGCTTGCGCCTTTTTGAAAAATTTCTAACACGTTATTTAATTCGGAACGTCCAGTTTCATAAAACGAAATGTTTTCGTTGCCTTCTGGTACGGTAATATCTTCGGTTGTATCTAACGTTTTTTCTCTCCAAGTATGGATTTTTCCGTTTGCACGCTCAGTTTGACCTTTAGCCAAAAGCATCGTCATTAAAGGCGTATCAGCAGGAGATACCTTTGCAATTTCTTTAGATAGTGAAATAGATTCTGTATTTGTTAAGTTACTCGTTTTGAACATATTATCAACTCCAATTTATTTTTTATTTAAAAAGGGAGGATAGTTTAGAACTAATCATCCCGATTGTATTTCCTTCTTTTTCGTATTTGTCATATTCGCTTGTTTGTTTGTGGTCATCTGGTTTGTAAGATGAATCAATCTTTAAACCAGCCACGATCTTATTTAATTGTTCGATTTTTGCTTTTAAATCATCTTCATCTTTAGCGGTAACGAATGGGGCAAAATCAGCCAATCCATTTGTCTTTAATTCCAATTCAACTTCCTTTTGCCACAATTCCGCCTGTTTTTGTTCAAGGGCTTTTTCTTCATCTGTTTTTTCTTTGGGAAGTTTACCCTTTAATTCTTCAAGTTGTGTTTTGAGTGGATTTAATTCTTTCTCAATCCATTCTTGTTTTAATTGGTCTACTTGTTCTTGGGTAAATGTTTGTTCTTCTGCCATGATTTAAACCTCCATTGATTATTTTTGATTAAAATGTTGGTCAATCTTTCCTTCTAAGCGATCAACACTTTCAACAATGCTTGTATAAGCACTTGTAGATTGTTCTAATGCTTCCATGAGTTTTTCTTCTCTCGCTTTGGCTTCTTTTCTTGTGTCGTAAAAAAGCCAAACAAAAAGGACACAGAATATGCCCTGTGTCGCAACTAACTTCCAAATTTCAGCATCCATTTTTTCACCGCCTATCTTACACAAACTCTCCTTTTATTCTTCCTCTTGATAAGATAGGTTTTCCGTTAAACATTCCCCTAAACTCAAAGATTAAATCGTCTTGAGTATCATCGGGTGTGGGGTAATCATACTGATACACACCAGTAGACTGTTTATAACTATTATCAATCGTAATAGTTTCTTTTAGTTGTTGGTTTGAATCATATATTTTTAATTCAATGTCTGTTGGGTCAATCATGTTGCCGTCAAAGTCCACAAAATTGACTACAAGACGTACTGTGTCGCCATAATACATTTACTCTCTCACCTCCGCAAAGGAAGGGTTGCTCACGTCATAAACGCTTGTAGGATTGATTCTAATGTTAGTGTATGATGGATTGGTTATGTAATAGGTATAAGCGTTTATATCGGGAATAGGAAAGATAGAAACAGATTTACCATTGATATGTCCTATAAAAGAAACAGGACTGTATTTTGCCTGTTTCTGAGTCTTTACACTCGACAATAAAGGCATAAGGTAAGATGATACCATTTGCGTATATACACGCTTATTATTTGCCTGTATATCGCCGTAAAAAGGTAAGATAAAAGACTTAGTATGCCTGCTGGTATTTACCCCTCTAATTGCCTTAGAATCAATCCTAGACACATTAGAAACGACATTTATTGTACTTCTGTTAGGGTGTATGGCTTGGACATTAGATACTATTGGTTGGATAAATGACGATATATTTCGTGATTCAGTTTTAGGCGGTAATACAGGTACACCAAATACTTGTAAGTATGGGTATTCTCCGTTGATACCCCACGTATTTGTAAAATCCCATCCAGTATAGGTTGATTGTTGTTTCATCTCTGCGGTTGTTTTTCCAATGCCTATTACTGATTGGGTTGTTCCGGTTGTTTCTATGTCATAAAAATTGTTAGTAGCGTTTGTTGAAGAATAACCGGAAATACCAAATTTATTTGTACCACTTAATTGTCCGATTGCATATGTGTTTTGTATCGTTGGATTATCAATTAAAACAGGACAAATTCCGGCAATAGAAGATGTATTTTCGACTGTAATTTTTACATTAGTCCAACAATCTTTTATCGTACTTGTGCCACGAATCAAAGCACCAATGCCACCTACATATGTATTTGCGGTCATTGTACCAGTAACATAGCAATTTTCAATAGTTGCATTATAGGCATAGTTTGTTATACCGCCCATACGATAACCATTATTTGTATTATTAAAGTAAATATCTTCTAAGCCCAAATTTTTTATCGTAAATGATTTACTAGAATTAGTATTAGATACAAAAGCACAAGCGTCACTTTCAGTTGAACCACTACCAACAATAGTTAGGTTTTTTATGACATGTCCTTTACCATCAATTGTTCCCGAAAAATTTAAAATGATCTTCCAATTACCCCAACCACTCATTTCAATGTCGTTTGCTAACTCATAAAAGGCGGATAAATTATTTCTAATTGCGTTTAAATCACTTGGTGTTTGAATAATATAAGGGTCTGACTGTGTACCACTACCAAGCATTTTAAATCACCTGTGGTACTTGTATTTCATGTATCACCGTTAATTGGTCATCAACACTAGACATCGTAAAGGCGGTAAATGATTCATCAGAGTATGAAATACCACCGCTTGCTACATCGTAAATGTGACTACTTGCGAATGTTTTAGGTAAGGTAATATCTGAATCCGAACCCTTAACCACAATTTGCAATTTTAAGGTTTGATCTCCGGCATTATGTACCCATGTCACCCTAGAATCTGATGGGCTAAGACGTAATATAGGTGTGTTTGTGTCATCTTGTAACTCTATGTATTGCCAATTTGCTTGGATATAATCACGTATGGCTTGATAGCCGTTTGATTTAATTTCTGCCATCACTACACCCCCAATTTATCATTAAATTTTTAACTTTAAAGGATTAAAAAAAGACGTACCCAAAATGGATACGTCCTTAAAAAAAAATATAGGAAGAAGAAAAAATGGCTAAAAGAGAATACATAATGGTTTAGATACAAATGAAGGATACCCTTCATTCAATGTCGATTAAAGATCGACACTCAATGAAAAATATCCCCTCATATAAGTATATTTAAATTAGAATGCTATTTTCTACTTTTTTTTCGTGTAATTATTCCTCCTCACAAATAATAGCGTTTTTTTGACCTGTTTTTTCAGTTTTTGCCCAATCTACTGCATTCTTTACAATATATAGGTGTTTTACGATTTATTTTTTAGGTTTTTTCGTACCACAAAATACTACCTCATTTATTTATATTTAAATTAAGACCCTGTTTTCTACTTTTTTTTCCTAAAAAATTTCCTTTCACTTTATATGTCCTTTTGAGAAGGTAAAAACCTACTTTTTTCTTACGATTTACCCTTTCATAATATATAGCGTTTTTCTGATCTGTTTTGTCAATTTTTGACGTAAATACGTCCTCATAAGATATAGCGTTTTTTTGACCTTTTGTTTCAGTTTTGACCACTTGTCACTATATAGGTATTTTACGGCTTATTTTTTACCATATTTCGTCACTAATACCCTCTCATAAATAATAGTAATTTTTTAACCTGTTTTTTCAGTTTTTTTCGAATCTAATATAAACGGAATTTAAGGCAAATGGTACTAATTATTGATCCCCTCATTATATTATATTTAAATTAGAACGCTATTTTCTACTTTTTTTCGCCCAAGTCATTTGCATTTCTTACAATATGGGTGCAACCCATCACTTGTATCTGATTTAGGACTAAAAAAATCATTTGTCAATAGTAATTTTTTGACCTATTTTTTTAGTTTTTTGTCACTTTACTCTTTCTCATAAATAATAGCGTTTTTTTGACCTATTTTGTCACTTTTTCCCCAATCTACTGCATTCTTTACACTATATAGGTGTTTTACGGCTCATTTTTTACCATATTTCGTCACTAATACCTTCTCATAAAAAATAGTGATTTTTTGACCTGTTTTTTCACTTTTTCGCCGAAATACGTCCTCATTATTTTATATTAAAATTAAAAGGCTATTTTCTACTTTTTTTTGACACAAAATCGTACTAAATGATCCTCTCATATATTTATATTTAAATTAAAACGCTATTTTCTACTTTTTTTTTTACGATTTCATATATTTGCACTTGACATGGGTTTAAGGTTTTGGCTTCATGGGTTGATTCTGTGGACAACGGCTTGGTGACACGTTGCCTACCTATGATTGCAATTTAAAAATAAAAAGCAATCACAGGTAGGCGACTTCATGGTATATCAGTTGTGGTATCCGTATTGTATGACCCCTATTTAGTCGCTGGATTTCTCCAAAACAAGCCTACTCTGTCAAGTAGCCCTAAGAGTTTCCCATAATGGTACTTATGGCTTGTCCTACTGCGTCCGTAAACGCACTACCCTTCCTCCGATCAGCGTTTATTGGTGGCTTTCACCATTCAGAGACAACGGAAATAGGGAACCGTTTTTATGTCTCCTAGACTTAATTATCGCATTGGCTAAGTCATAACCTGACCAGTTTTTGTTCACATTGTGTTATTGGGCAACCACAACGGGAATCCCTAAAAAAGACAATACTTAATTAGACCTTGCATAATATGAATTTTTTTCATAAAATGAAGGCAGGGAAATTCCATATTCAGTTATGGGATTGAATGGTTAAAGCAGGGCAGGAAGTGCGGGCACACTTCCTGTCCATTTTTTTATTTAATCTTCAAACACTCGCCCAATTTCAAAATCCCAATCGTGTACGTAAGGCAAGTGATATTTACCATCTAATGATTTAAGTTGTAAAATCACTTCAACGAGATTGAGTCTTTCGCAAATTTCTTGGATAGTTTCCTTTGCTTTTTCCTCGCTGGTTGATTCAATATCAAAAGACACAGGCAAAGTTACAGTTGCATACACTTCATATTTTTGTTTTGTTTGTTCCATTGATTATCCCATCCTTTATTTGATTATTTTTCGTCTGGAAAGAAATAAGACACTCGGTCATAAAAATAGTCATAAAACACCGCCATTTGATCTCCATTACGGTCTTTAATCAATCGACCATAAGGCAGTACCAAAAACTCCTCCACAACGATTTCTGAAAGGTCAAAATTGGCTTTAATCCAGTCATTGACCTTTCGTTGACATTCTGCTTGAAAAGTGGCTAATGATTGTTGCATGGATTATCCCTCCTAGATTCTTGTTTTTATTTGATTAAGTGGCGAAAATGATCTATGCTTTTCAACCACATCATCACTAAATAAATTGACATACACCCTTACCATTTCCATGCTCGTATGACCTAAAATTTGTTGAAGTTCAAAAATTCCAGCCCCATTTTTAACCGCTAATTTAGCGAATGTATGTCGCATGGTATGACAACTACAACGAACCCCTTTAATATTTGCCTTTCTGCCATAATAGGTCATTCTGGATTGAAATTGACGCTTAGACATTGGTTTACCGTCAAGCGTAACAAACAAGGCATCTGTATCTAAAACACCACGAATTTGAATATATTTTTGCAACTGTTTTTTCATCTTGCTTTGAATTGGTACTAAGCGTTCTTTATACCCTTTTGTGTGCCGGACGTGAAGTTTTGAATCATTCCATAGAATATCGGAAACACAAACCCCTTCTAATTCCGATACACGTATGCCTGTTTCTAAGAGAAGTAACATAAAATTATAATCTCGTATGCCTATAAAGGTACGTAAATTAGGTTGTTTAAATAAAAGGTCAAGTTGTTCGACCGTAAATGTTTCTACGACTTTCCTTCGGTCTTTTAATAACTTTAAATCAGACACAGGATTTTTCTTTATATGCTTCTCTCGATACAAAAAGTTAAAAAATGCTCGTATGGCTCGTAAACGGGTATTGATCGTAACTGTTTTTAATCCCTTATTTTTCAAATAAAGGATTGTGTTTTTGATATGGTCTTTGGAAATTTTACTTGGTGAAGGATCAATGCCTTGTTCTCTTAATGACTTATAGAACAATGACAGTTCATTTCTATAATATTGGATTGTGTGTGGACGCAAATTGCGTATTTCACAATCATCAATGAAAGAGGATAAAGCGGTTTTAAAATCAACAATTTTGGTATGTTGAGGGTTATTTAAAATACTTAACTCTTCGAGGGATAATTCATTACTACGCTTTACCATTTTGCCTACTCCTTTCTTTGCTTATTGGAGTAGGTCATACGATTTTTGGAATACGATATTTTTGTAAAAATCGTAATTAAATCCAAATAAAAAACGCCTCTTACATTTGTAAGAAACGTTTATATATCAGCACTTTTAACTATGTATTGGTGCCAGTGGTGGGAGTCGAACCCACACTCCTTGAGGGAACACGATTTTGAGTCGTGCGCGTCTGCCAATTCCGCCACACTGGCAATTCCTAATGTAAAAGTGGTGCCGAGGGCCGGACTCGAACCGGCACGGTAGTCACCTACCGCAGGATTTTAAGTCCTGTGTGTCTGCCAATTCCACCACCCCGGCTTGGCCATATTTATTTTGGAGGCGGCACCCGGATTCGAACCGGGGGTAAAGGTTTTGCAGACCTCTGCCTTACCACTTGGCTATGCCGCCCTAATTCCCATAGCCATCAACAAGTGGAATGTTACATACTTCGTATACTTTGTAAAATGGAGCGGAAGACGGGACTCGAACCCGCGACCCCCACCTTGGCAAGGTGGTGTTCTACCACTGAACTACTTCCGCATATGGCTGGCCCACCAGGATTCGAACCTGGGCATCGCGGATCCAAAATCCGCTGCCTTACCGCTTGGCTATGGGCCAGTGTAAGGTAGGTAGATAATGGGGCGGTTGATGGGTTTCGAACCCACGAATGCCGGATCCACAATCCGGTGCGTTAGACCACTTCGCCACAACCGCCATAGGCATTTTGTAAATGGCAGGGGCAGTAGGAATCGAACCCACACTGGAGGTTTTGGAGACCTCTGTTCTACCGTTAAACTATGCCCCTAGGCTGGTGGTGGAGGGGGACGGATTCGAACCGCCGAACCCTGAGGGAGCGGATTTACAGTCCGCCGCGTTTAGCCACTTCGCTACCCCTCCATATTATATAAGCTTAGAGGAGTGAAATCCACCGTTGATTACAAGCTTAGTATTTATAAATAAAAATGGTGCCGGCCAGAGGACTTGAACCCCCAACCTACTGATTACAAGTCAGTTGCTCTGCCAATTGAGCTAGGCCGGCATCAATTACAAAAATGGTGGCTCGGGACGGAATCGAACCGCCGACACGAGGATTTTCAGTCCTCTGCTCTACCGACTGAGCTACCGAGCCTTAAATGGCGGATCCGACCGGGATCGAACCGGCGATCTCCTGCGTGACAGGCAGGCATGTTAACCGCTACACCACGGATCCATTTAATTTATACTTATTTTATTGCGGGATTTAAATTAAATTTGGTTGCGGGGACAGGATTTGAACCTGCGACCTTCGGGTTATGAGCCCGACGAGCTACCACTGCTCCACCCCGCGATAATGGTGGAGGATGACGGGATCGAACCGCCGACCC
>Ga0310838_1000833_pt1 | contig 21301 bp, 18 predicted proteins | sample SM_ome_6_FD_202241 | JGI IMG/M metagenome (GOLD analysis project Ga0310838, IMG submission 202241) | Sorghum-adapted microbial communities enriched on stacked mutant (SM) sorghum from Joint BioEnergy Institute, Emeryville, California... ...
ACCTTTAGACCCAGTTTATTACATGTACCAATACTGGGTTTCTTCAGTATTGCCTTTTTTCGGATCATCGGACAAGGGAATTTCCAATTTCTATGATTTTTCACCTTGACATATTACCGCAGGACTTATATGTTTCAATTCCTCATAGGTAAGATCTAAACATGTATAAATACGGACATTTAGAAGAAGTTTCAACGTTTCAATTCCTCATAGGTAAGATCTAAACGATATCTACCGTCGAACGGCTGCTGATCGCGGCTAGTTTCAATTCCTCATAGGTAAGATCTAAATAACGCTTTAGCGGTTTTTTCTTTTTGGTGTTTTAGGGTTTCAATTCCTCATAGGTAAGATCTAAATTGCGTCAAATATCGTGACAGGCACACTTGACGCTTCGTTTCAATTCCTCATAGGTAAGATCTAAATTTCCACGCGTGGAGATTGGATTGATGGAAAATTCGTTGTTTCAATTCCTCATAGGTAAGATCTAAATGATGAAGCATACCAAGCCGTCAACGCGGACATGGAGTTTCAATTCCTCATAGGTAAGATCTAAATGTATTTGGTGCAAACCACTCTACACTCACGCATGTGTTTCAATTCCTCATAGGTAAGATCTAAATATAGCAATGTCATTCACACGGTCGAAACGATTCAGGTTTCAATTCCTCATAGGTAAGATCTAAATGACTTTATGCGAATGAGCTATAGCCCCTTGTATCTGGTTTCAATTCCTCATAGGTAAGATCTAAATAATGCCAAGCACCGCGTCCCTGCGGTTCAACAACTGGTTTCAATTCCTCATAGGTAAGATCTAAATTTAATTTGCGCATATCGCGTTTATTTGTCTTCATTAGTTTCAATTCCTCATAGGTAAGATCTAAATGATGTCAGCATTTTATCGATGCTCTCGACAATGTTGGGTTTCAATTCCTCATAGGTAAGATCTAAATGATCATCTTGATCTGTTGCCTTCTTATCTCAGACTGTTTCAATTCCTCATAGGTAAGATCTAAATTAAAACGGGTTATAAAACGAATTAAACATGTTCATAGTTTCAATTCCTCATAGGTAAGATCTAAATTTGGTTGGTTTCGTCTTAATGTGTTTGCTGGTTTTAGTTTCAATTCCTCATAGGTAAGATCTAAATGTAACTCACGCATAGAGCAAATCAATCATATAAACTAAGTTTCAATTCCTCATAGGTAAGATCTAAATAAGACATTCGCTGACTTTTTCGGACCATACAATGCTGTTTCAATTCCTCATAGGTAAGATCTAAATTAGTTGGGCGCTTTTATTATTTTACAAGGAGAGTGAGTTTCAATTCCTCATAGGTAAGATCTAAATAGCTGCTTTAGAATCTTCTTTAAATATTTCTTTACCGTTTCAATTCCTCATAGGTAAGATCTAAATACCGTCAACATCAACAAAACCAAAAACATCAAACACGTTTCAATTCCTCATAGGTAAGATCTAAATGATTTCTCAAAAACGAAAGATCAAGCCTTCCGCGTTGAGTTTCAATTCCTCATAGGTAAGATCTAAATGAAGGAACGCTATTCCAAATTTCTTTTCGCATTCTTGTTTCAATTCCTCATAGGTAAGATCTAAATGGAGTTAGGGGAGTTGGCGAATGAATGGCGTGGGTTGTTTCAATTCCTCATAGGTAAGATCTAAATTGTGGGTTGGCGTTCTAACTGCTCATTGACAGCTCGGTTTCAATTCCTCATAGGTAAGATCTAAATCTTGTTTTTGACCTTTCGTGAGATTTGAATCAGTCGGTTTCAATTCCTCATAGGTAAGATCTAAATGGATAACCGCTTGACGGCTGTACGGGTCTTTTGTCAGGTTTCAATTCCTCATAGGTAAGATCTAAATCCCAAAAATTGCTGATATATCAATATTCTTCGTTGGATATAAAAAATCCTTTTTTCCCTGTTATTTTTTTCGTTTTTCCGGAAAGCCGCGCTACTGAAGGGATTTTTGTGATAAAAGAATGTCGTCGATCCCCGGGGTTTTCGACGCTACTCGGGATCGACGACAATGTGCCACTTCTTCCTTAACTCAAATTGTTGCTAAAAACTCTTAAATTATATTCTCATCTCCGCCTTTTTTGACACCATATTCTTCCCGTTTGGAATATTTTTGTGACCGGAATGTGTAAAAGATGATGGAATCTTCATCCGGATCCATCAGGTCTTGCAATTCTTTTTTCAGCTTGAAATAGTTCGCATCGGAAATCTCGCCTTCCAAAACGGAATTTTGAACCCAATTAAGATACTTGCGCGAGATTTTTAGCGCTTTGCCGACCCGCTTTTCCGCAAAATCATAAACCAAAATGACAAACATTTAATCACCTACCACATGGAACGGTATGGCTCGTATGTTTTTTCGCCCAAGATATGCTTTTGAATTTTATACAACTCTAACCGAATCAAGCGGCGGTAGGAAACCGATTTGCCCAGATGCCGATGATTGATGGTCGTTTGCATCCTTTTATCAAGTTCGGCAACAAATTTTCTTCGCCCTGACTCAGTTAATAAAATTCCGTTCATCTGCTTATCAAAATCTTTTTTCCCAATCATTTTTTTATTAATTAACATGAATATCAGACGATCCACCATGATTGGTTTAAAAATCTCAGCGACATCCAGATTCAATGAAAATCTGCGAAAATTTGTGGCGTGCAGATAACCTATCCGCGGATCAAGATATGTCTTGTATATTTCACTTAAAACCATGGTATAGCATAGAGAATTGCCGAAACTGAACATGGCATTCAATCGGTTTAACGGCGGACGCTTGCTTCTCTTTTCAAAGCGGAAATCCGGGTCGTTAATGATGTAATCGAACATTTTGTAATAATCTTCTCTCGCATGTCCTTCAACCGCCATTAATTCTTCTACCGTATGGCCTTCACTCAGTTCACTTGTCCGTTCTTTAAATTTCTCAATAAGCGCTGTGATTTCGTCTTTACCATTTTTGGCCCGCGTTTGATAGTATTTTAATACTTGCCTCATCTGGGCAATGGAGCCAGCGATAAATATTCGCGCCAATTCCAGCCGTTTTTCTTTATCTAGGTAGTGTTCCGCCTGTTTTAAAATGACATGTCCAGCATTGTAATGTTCCCGTGGATAAAAGGTGCCCGTGTAATATCCGTAATGGTTAAAATAATGGATGCAAATTTCTTTGGCAGCGGCAAATTCGAGAAACCGTTTTGTGACATCCACTTCGCCAAAAATGTAAATGTCATTCGTATCTTCAACGGGAATATATTTGCGCCCGGCTTCCGATTCAAAGTATAGACTGTTATCCTTTCGTTTCAGTTCTCCGCTCGTAAAGATATACAAAGTTTTTTTCATCATTAACCCTCCGCCCAACAATATTCGCGATAAGCACATTTCCGGCAAAAATTAATTTTTTTAGGCGGAGGAGGGACCGGTTGCCTGGCAATGCGGCGAATCTCTTGAATCGCCTCATCCAATTTTTCTTTCGCTTCGGGCGTCCATTCAACGACCTCGCGTCGCCGCTCCTCAGGAAAAAGCAATTCGCCTTTCGCTTCAATCCCCATCTCTTTCAGCGTGTCCAAATAGAAGAGCAGTTGATAACGGGCGCTTTCTTTAAAACGGGAGGATTTCTTCACTTCCCCGATGATCAGTTGTTGCCCATGTTGTCTGACGCGGTCCACTTTAATGTTTCCAATCACAATTTCTTTTTTGTCGTTTTGATACCTATGTTCCGAAATGAACCGACCGATATCCAGATTTTCATCGTCTTGATCGGCGGCAATTTGATGAATGATGAGCCAAAGCTCCCGGCGGCAAATGAAAAAATACCAGATATGCGTGGCGGTGACATCCATTGAAAAAGACATTTGGATCCCCCGATTTCAAATTAAATAAGATTCACCACTTTCATCCATATAACCTGTATCCTGATCATAATAATGATTTAAATTTTCCCGTGGCACCCAAAAGAAATCTGCATTAACGCCATTCCTTTCACTAAATGTAAAAGGGCGATTTTTCATATATCTTTTTAGACGTATTTGAACCATGTATTCACTCATCTTTGAAAGTATTTGCCTTAAAAGACTTTTTTTCTCGTAATAATTAAGCTCTTCACTCAGATTAGTTAAAAAGTCGGAATCGATAATTCCTTCAAACAAAGAAAGGTTATATGTTTTCTTATTATCTCTAATTTCTTCATAAGCATCGGCGAGTTTCCTCGCATACTCATCTGATTCAATAAACACATCGACCACTTCACCAGGACTCTCAATGAGCTTAAATTTTTCTATTTCATCAAAATTGAGTTTTCGGATTCCTTCTTCCCAAATATTTAATGATACCAGATCGACAGGGTTTTCTAGCATCGCATCATAATATTGCTTTACTAAATATTGATAATTCTTTTCTTCAATTTCTTTGTATGTTCGCAATAAATTTTTGGTTTTTTCTAAGTGATGTAATTTGTAAACATATTGATGATCGACATTCAGTTCGACAACATAAAGTTTAGAAGTAATTGGATTCCCATTATTATCTATCAAAGCTCCTTTACGATTAACACGCCCAGCCGTTTGAATAATAGATTCAAGAGGCGCGAGAGCCCGATAACCAACTTCAAAATCAAGATCAACACCTGCTTCAATAGTTTGGGTGGATACCATTACAACAGTTTCTTTTTCATTTAATAGATTACTTACCTTATCGATCACTTGAGCCCGGTGTTTGGGAATAATATTGGTTGATAAATAAATAACGTGAGCGTCATTCCCTAATTCATTTTTTAACTTTTTGAATAATTCAATACTCCTTTTTATCGTATTTACAACTATCAAACTCGATTTATTCTCCCATGTCTTCTTAAAAAACGTGACAAATTCCTCAGTGTCCATTGGATTATCTAATCGGGGAAGAATTTTTGTTCGAGTTAACTCGTTGAAATAAATTTCGTTATTAGGGAGGAGTTCTAAAACATCGATGTTTTCGTTATTTTTAAGTAATTTTTGTCCTAGCTCTATGATTCGGGGCTGCGTTGCTGTCATTAGAATAAAGCGTGTTCCAAAGTATTCCGACATCTTGATAATACTTGCACCGATTAAAGGCATATATTTTTCTGGAATAGATTGAATCTCATCTAATATGACGATACTTCCCGCTAATTTATTTATTTTTTTCAGTAGCCTATTTTGTCCGGTAAATAACGATTGAAAAAGCTGTACGAAGGTGGTAAGAATTACATCACCTTCCCAAGCTTCAACCTCTGATAACGCTTGATCAAGTGAAAGCTTTTCTTGTTTATCTCCTTGAGATGTTTTAAGATCTGCTAATCTGTGATGTACAATGATTCGACCGTTATTACCAATAACTTGTTTATAATCATTTTCCGTTTGATTAATAATATTTATAAAAGGAATAGCCGTTATGATTCTTGGCTTATAATGACAAATAGCTTCTAATCGTTCCCGTAAAATCAAAGCGGCTTGTAATGATGATAAAGTTTTTCCAAGCCCAGTTGGAGCGGTCAAACTAAATATTTTATTTTCCCGCAAGTCCGTTTCCGTCATTTTCTCTATTTGTTTAACAATGGTTTGCCTTGCTAATTCCCTGCGATCAGTAAAATTGGTACTAACCTCATTTAGGTGCTTTTTTCCAACATATTCTGTAACATTTTTTGAAGGTAAATTATTTAACGATGTACGTTTGATTTGTGCCGAATCGAGTTTATCCGAATCAATTAACAGAGAAAAAAGATATATTAAGATAAAATACCAACGTTCATGACTCAGACGAGTTTTAAAAAGGGCCATAATCTGTTTTGTTAATTGTCTATCATTTTTCGCTTCATCAATATCAAATAGTTTTTCAATATCTAAATTATATAGATTGTTATCTAAAGTTCTTTGGATAATATCAGATTTGCTCAATAAATCTTTTGATTGTTCGTTAAGTTCTTTCCACATTGAAGCTGAATGTGAAGTGGAAAAAAGACCATATAAGGTAAGATTTTGATGGTGAAGACGGACGATCAAATATATTAAAAAAATCAACGCTCCTTCATCACGATGATTTTCTAAATAGGTGAAAAAACTCTTGACCTCATTTTTCTTTATATAATTGTATAAAGCTATGGCTGAGATGTGTGCATGATGTTTTAAAGCGGAATCCTTATTATACATCAGATAATCTTGAAAATACGTAGTGAATTTCCCTAGATCATGAAATTTTCCAATAAGATAAATCAGCTTTTTAATAGCGTGATTAGGTAAAATAGAAAATGAAACAGTCGGAGGCACAGATCGCTGTGCCTCGACAGCAACATTATTTAAATGATCAATAAGCTTTTGCTTGTCACCTGTTTTCCGATCGTAGTGCGCATAATACTCCATAATCTCACCTGGAATCGACTTATTATTCAAGCCATATAATATTTTCGCCATTCTCCAGACTTACAAAACGTGTGACGTGCGCATAGATTGGTGATGGTTCCATATTAATAATGACGTTGCCTTTCGCCTTTAAACGCCTATGACGATCAAATGCAAGGGGTATATCTTCTTTCATTAACCGATATTTCTCATCTTGGAAAGTCAACCGTTCGACAAATTTAAAAGGTATGACAGATTGAATCGGTACCTCTCCTCCATCGGATTTTTCATTTCCAGTTAAGGTTTCTGCCGATTCCAACCAACCGATATTTTGTGCTGTACCAAGCGCCAAAGATACTCCATAGGATTTATACCCCACATTAGAAAACAATGAGCTAAAATCGCTCATCAATTTGTGATCCTCATGATGGAACCATATTTGATAGTCAATGGCTCCCGATTTGATATCTTCAGGTATTACCAGTTCGGTAGCAGTTTGACTATGATGCTCTTGAGAGGCGTTTAAATCATTTGGCCCCTTAATCATTAACAGATTTAATTTTTGCATATTCTTTTTAATTCGCGATCGAATTCCAACGGCAATTTTACATCGCTCTAAAGAAAATAATTCATAATAACTATCCCGCTCATAACCCAAAAGACCAGCAATTATACCAACAACCGTTGTTCGAGGCGGGATGGAATAAGATAGCGCGGAGGAGTTTGAATAATAACGCCGAAATTGCGCCATCTTTCCTTTTAAATGGAAAGTAATAATTTTCATTATTAGACCTCCGTTGATACAATAGGGGCCCATAAATCAACAAATTCCTCAATATGAACTCTAAAAATCTCTTGGATATTTGCCAATGGGTGGTACCAACCAATAACTTTATCCACATAACCCAATTGTTTCATTTTTTCAATTGCTTCTTGCAATGGCAGATCATTTATCTGAAGATCTCGCAGCGAACGGATAGCACCTACATTTTCGTAACTGACGTTAATAAATCTTCTCATGTCTCCAAGAAAACCATCGAATTCCGGCTTATATACAACTTCCAAATAAGCAAGCGGCATTTGACCTTGTTTACTGTCTGTTTGGTTCATTAACATTCCTTGGACAAGTGCTTTTCGGAAAAGCTCCCGATCATCCTCAGTCATTCCTGTTAATTTAGCGCTGAATTTATTGATCGTTCCTGCATGCATAAAAAGGCCATAGTATAATTTATGTTTTTTGCCAAATGTGGAATTATCATCATTCATGATCGATGTAATTGTATTTGACTTGACGAGCTCCACAGGATGCATGGAGTAGCCCCATGAAATTTGTACCGGACCTGTAAATGTACGTGATACACCTTCAACAGCCATGGCACTGCCAAACAGTCGAATATCAATCAATGCTTCCCGAATTATGGTAGTTGTCAACTCGTTATTAAAATGTTGAAAAACCTTTTTATCTTTTTGGACAGCCTTATCTTCATAAATTTCACGATAAGTTGTTTTCTTGCTTTTACTTGACAGATAAGACCACAATTCATTTAACTTGGGATAATTAGAGAAGAGTTTGTCCATTTTCCCTTCATTATCCAACCATTGATTGCGAATGTGTTCAAACATTACATCCATCGGGACTTTTTGCTCTTCTAAAGTATCAACAAAGATGGGTAATCCTTTTTGTTTAAAAAAGTTGCGACAATCACGCTTTCTACGTGCATCACTAACCAAGGCGGTTTTTGTTTCGTAATCCATGCGCGGTTTGTTTTCCTGATCAGGATCACCGTTTGGATTTGTCATAGACGCTTCAAAGACGAACAAGAAATCACTGTTTTGATTAACAAGCATCATTTTTCCCTCCTAAATTAATTTTCATCATCATAATTGGTATTAGTATTATTATCGTTGGAATGGTCGCCTTCTTTTCCAGAACCTTTAGCAAATGAAACACCTGTCATGTAAGCATAACCGCTCATGATGTAAAAGACATTAGCCTGTTCGCTTAATTCATTCTTGGTTTTTAACACACCATAATATCTGTTGAATTGTGATAACAACCTTTCAGTTAATGGATATTTCATTTGATCATATTGACGGAGTTTATCAAGGACTTCTTGATAAAGCCAAATAACTTCCCGACCGTTCATCCCTTGAAACTGAATTTTGTTAAGGATTGGCTTAGATTTATGGCCTTTTCCACTTTGAGCACGTCCAACTACATTGATTAAAGTACCTAAATAAAATAATGCTCTAGATAAACGATCAAAATTTTGCTCCGTTAAAAATCCTTCAATTGCTGATATCGTCTCATCTTGTAAATTTTGATTCATATAATTATCTCCCACCTTTCGATTTGAAAAAGGGATTTTGTCCAAAACACATAAGTCTTGGCAACTTTTCAAAAGACAAAGGTATTTCATGACAATATCCTTAATATAAAAATCCTCTTTGTCAGGAATATATCTATTTAATGAGAGATTCTGATACTGAGTTATTTTTTTCTTCCTAATTTGAAATAATCCTTTTTCTAAGGCCTCCATTGCATATTGATAAAGTAACTCTGTCTCTAATAAGTGATTTGCTAATAACGCTTTATATACTGAAAGAACTCTTTGGATGTCCAATTGATCACCTTTTTTATTCGTTCTTACCGGAATGATTCGATAAATGCTCCCTAAGCTAAACCACCGTAAACCAGGTATTTGAGCAGCATTATTTCCGAGTATATTAAAGACTTCGCCGATTCTTGATAATTGAACATCCCCAAACACGTCTAATACACTGATAGAATTGCCATCCGTACGATAAATAACAAAGTGTACAATATATCCAGGGTTATGAAGAATCTCATCCTTCTCAACATCAAGTTGATTTTTCCATTCTTCAAAATCAATAGGATTAAACGCCAAATCAACGCTTCTTTTAATTCCATAAAGATACTCGTAAGTAAAATCACCTATCAATGCTTCGGGTAATATAATTGCCCTTTCACCAGCAATTCGACCTTGAAACTTTGAAGAAATGACCCGTTCTCCAAATAATAAATTTTGAAAACAATCGCCACAGATTGCATAATTATCATCGTAATTATTTTTATTAAGATTTCTTGCAGTGTTTATGGTGGTTGTTGTAAATAATTTATTAATCCCAGACCTATTAAATTTTGCGGTTACCGAACTTGAAGTGCCTACTTTTTCTTTTTGACAAATGAAGCAGATACGTTTTTGTTTTTTCTTAGAAGTTAACTCTAACTTTTGTTCTTTTTTGGTTACAGAAATATAATCAGGATGCTGAGAAATGATGATATGCGATTGATTTTCATTGGTTTTTATTCGTGGAATGACAATAGTCAATTCATTATTTGCTGATGTTTCAATCTGAAGTAAATAACGCGCAAATGTTTCCGAAGTGTAAGTTTTATCCCCGACAACGATCTTAACTCTTTGATTATCTTTTTGAATGGAAAAATTTTCATTATTTACGCCCTTGATTTTTCTTAAATTAACCTTTCCTTCTCCTCTTGCAGATTTTAGTTCAACCATTCCTCTTTTTTCCAACTGCAATAAGAGTTTATATAACTCACCATCCGTTAACTTATTTTTTACTAGTGCTAATGCTAAATCGCTTAAACAACTTAATAACAAATAGTGCAATGAATCAACTTTACGTGTAACATAGTATTGCAAACTAGCCGCCGAATTATTGCCGAAATAATTGTAAATGTATAAATCCTCCTTGTCGAATGGTCTTAAATCCTCTAGACGTATTTCCTCTTCTGATAGATCAAAAGTTAAAAAACAAAGATAGGGTTGTTTTCCTTCGCTGACTTCCAAAGGTTGCACTAACATTGCAAGTTCACTATAACTTGCTCGGCGTATTCTTTCTTGTTCCCCGACCAACGCTGTCAATTGTGGCAAATTCATTAAAATCCCTCCTTTACAATTGGATAAAGCAATAAAAATGGACAACTAGGATATATACTAATAAAAGTAAAGATTCAGTTATTCTAAATATATAAATTAATTGCATGGGTTCTTCTTCATATATAACTTCATATACATTTGACACTTAATATAAATATTGATTTATAGGAAATTTCTTGACTTTCCGCGATCGGCCGACCAATTCGAATAATGGTTTCAGCTAGCATTCGAACACCCCCAATATCACAGCTTCTCCCCATATGATTTCAAACATTCTAATCCTCGGAAACCTCCCCCCTAACTCCCACGGCATGGACAAATTGTATTAATTCTGGGGAACTTTGCACTTCGTAAGCACCTCCCCAAGCGTTGATAATAGGGCCGATGTGATAGAAAATGACCGGGCATCCAGTGCCATACCATAAAAATGCCACATATCTTTTGAACATTTTTTCAATAAGAATTGAAAATGCTGGATCATTCTGATCAAAAAATTTGGTTTTCTTCTTGCCACTTGCCTCTTCATAGACGCTATAAACAGTGATTGGAGACAACATTTGGATTTAATAAAAGTTACCATTGGTTTGAATATTATTATAACTTACCTCCTATACCAATATTGGGAAACCTACGAGGTAAATTTTCGGTGCCATTAAAAAGTTTTGGCACAGTTTTTGCATGAACGGTGAGAGGATCAAAATGACATACTAAGTCATTTCATCAAAGAAAACGATTTGTTTGTTTCTCAAATCGATTTTGTTTTTGCCCAAAAGGTAGCTAAAGATAAATAACTTAAAAAGCTTTTTCCCATTGTAAAAACCGTCATCATGGAGAAAAGTAGTAAAATCATCATCACCTAAGACTCAATAAATAAATCCTTGTAAAATCTGTTGATATTTATAGGCATTACGAGCGGTTATTAATAAGTTGAAATTTGACGGTTAGTCTCATTAAACATTCTCTCTTAAAATTTTCTAATTCTACATTTACCGTGGAAAATCCCCCCTTATTACCAATTTTTATTGCTATACGATCGACAAAATAGGATAATCGCTTTTGTTTTATCAGTACTGGCAAGGTTAAAAAATGACAAAATAGTCTGGCGCGACCTACCGCTACGACTATTTACCATGCCGTCGCAAGATTCGCTGCGGCATACGCAACAAAATAACCTACGGGAATGGCAGTCTACATCAAGGGTAAATGTTTCAATTCCTCATAGGTAAGATGAAAACTTGACACAGGCTCTGCCAATTGCTAGTATCCCAGAGTTTCAATTCCTCATAGGTAAGATCTAAACGTGAAAGCCATGAACGTCGGGTATCCGCTCACGGAAGTTTCAATTCCTCATAGGTAAGATCTAAACGTTTACCCATTTAGGGTTTACATATATCAATTTTTGTTTCAATTCCTCATAGGTAAGATCTAAACAGGCCGCTTTTTGTTTACTTCAAACCGAATATCGCCAAGTTTCAATTCCTCATAGGTAAGATCTAAACTTGCCGGAGTTCGGTTTGAGTGTAGGCTGAAATTTTAGTTTGAATTCCTCATAGGTAAGATCTAAACGGCCGAAAATACGTTGCGGCGGATCGCAAAGGGCATGTTTCAATTCCTCATAGGTAAGATCTAAACCTGGAATGGTCAACCGCCTAGGCTAGTTCGCTATCGTTTCAATTCCTCATAGGTAAGATCTAAACATAGTTGCGAGTCCGTATCAAAAAGACTCTATATATTGTTTCAATTCCTCATAGGTAAGATCTAAACGATGAACTACTAACAAAATGTCGGCGGTGCCCGAAGCAGTTTCAATTCCTCATAGGTAAGATCTAAACTGGCGGCACAGGTGCGATCGTCGGTGGCATAACAGAGTTTCAATTCCTCATAGGTAAGATCTAAACGACCCTCAATCCGCGTTTCTTCTTCCAATTCCGGAGTTTCAATTCCTCATAGGTAAGATCTAAACCAGTCATGCTCACCACTTGCTTGTCGTCGGCCCATAGTTTCAATTCCTCATAGGTAAGATCTAAACCTTCCCCCGGTCGTATCGATTTCATATTTGTTTCGAGTTTCAATTCCTCTTAGGTAAGATCTAAACGTTTGTCGCGGTCAGACAATTGTTTTTTTAGGTCTTGTTTCAATTCCTCATAGGTAAGATCTAAACGCCATATGCTCGGCGGCTTTATTATCATCCAGAATAGTTTCAATTCCTCATAGGTAAGATCTAAACCGCTTAATATTCAACTAACGGAGGTCTTATCTTAAAGGTTTCAATTCCTCATAGGTAAGATCTAAACCCAGCAGACCATTGGCCAGCAGATTCGACAACCGCAGTTTCAATTCCTCATAGGTAAGATCTAAACAATATGCTCCGTTTTTCTCGTTTCTTCTTTTCTCGAAGTTTCAATTCCTCATAGGTAAGATCTAAACGCGATTCCGACCATCTTTTGACCGTTTTTGTATTGAGTTTCAATTCCTCATAGGTAAGATCTAAACTTCTTCGTCACTCCATCCCTCGCGAGACAAATCAAGTTTCAATTCCTCATAGGTAAGATCTAAACACGCCATCAACCATGAGAGGCAAGAGAATGGATACGTTTCAATTCCTCATAGGTAAGATCTAAACGTACTTCTTCGCCTGGGGGCCCGAATATCCCTTCGCGGGTTTCAATTCCTCATAGGTAAGATCTAAACTTTGGTCCGAAAAAGTCAGCGAATGTCTGGAAAAATGTTTCAATTCCTCATAGGTAAGATCTAAACAGCATTTCCTTTCGGGCGGCTTCTTCGGTCTCATGAGTTTCAATTCCTCATAGGTAAGATCTAAACCTATATGACGAATTTGGTGACTTATCGGCAGCTATAAGGTGTTTCAATTCCTCATAGGTAAGATCTAAACAGCATCACTATTCGTCTTATCGCAAATTCTTCATGAGTTTCAATTCCTCATAGGTAAGATCTAAACAGGAAACCCTTAATCACTTCTAAATCTGACTTTTTAGTTTCAATTCCTCATAGGTAAGATCTAAACTAAGCGAAGGTCGGATATAAAAATGTACAAAATCAGTTTCAATTCCTCATAGGTAAGATCTAAACAGGGATGGGAGGGCGATCTTCTGATAGATACATATGTTTCAATTCCTCATAGGTAAGATCTAAACCCTCCTGCGCTACCCTGGCTTCTTGTGCCTCCTCCGAGTTTCAATTCCTCATAGGTAAGATCTAAACAGATAATTTTGTTAAAAGACCATGACGGACAACGTCACTGTTTCAATTCCTCATAGGTAAGATCTAAACAACACGCTTTAAAATTTAAAATTTATTTTTTGGAGGGTTTCAATTCCTCATAGGTAAGATCTAAACACTCATTGACCGGTTACTACATGGACGATGAAATATGTTTCAATTCCTCATAGGTAAGATCTAAACAGTGCTGTGGTATCAGCATCATTAAGTACAATTGGAGTTTCAATTCCTCATAGGTAAGATCTAAACGCGCCGTCTCCTCCTTCTCCGCCATCCGCGAAGAATTGGTTTCAATTCCTCATAGGTAAGATCTAAACTGGGGGGACTTCGGCACATTAATAGGTGTTATATTTCCAAGTTTCAATTCCTCATAGGTAAGATCTAAACGTTGGTTTGTTATTCTTTTTTGCCTTCATTCCCGCCCACGTTTCAATTCCTCATAGGTAAGATCTAAACGTTAACGCAAAAATTACTGTTAATGGTTTTTGGGGGTTTCAATTCCTCATAGGTAAGATCTAAACGAGGCGCAGCCACATAAATAAAATACAAAATGCGGGTTTCAATTCCTCATAGGTAAGATCTAAACGGAAGAGATACTATGCTAAAAGCACTGTATGCCAAGTTTCAATTCCTCATAGGTAAGATCTAAACTTCTAACCAGCGGTTAAATTCGATGGTTGTCATGTGTTTCAATTCCTCATAGGTAAGATCTAAACTAATCCCTAAAAACTTTCCAAGATCCTTTTTATAAACGTGTTTCAATTCCTCATAGGTAAGATCTAAACATTCCCTCCGGCTGTAATGGTTTGTAGTGGCTGTGGTTTCAATTCCTCATAGGTAAGATCTAAACGACAGCCTTCTTAGTGGCATCAAAGTCGATTTCTGGGTTTCAATTCCTCATAGGTAAGATCTAAACTATGTAGACCAAGCGGGAAATCCTATTGCTAATGAGTTTCAATTCCTCATAGGTAAGATCTAAACATCTTTCATAGTCCACCCCCCCAAAAAAATTCTCGGTTTCAATTCCTCATAGGTAAGATCTAAACCTTTTTTGCTATCGGATGAAGACGGATACCATAATCCTGTTTCAATTCCTCATAGGTAAGATCTAAACGATACATGCGGAAACCGACTTGACCGTTGGCGGCATAGTTTCAATTCCTCATAGGTAAGATCTAAACGATGGAGGCCTTAATAAAGGCAGTGAATGACGATGAAGTTTCAATTCCTCATAGGTAAGATCTAAACGTTTTTAATTGGTTTCAATTCAGTTGACTAAAAATTGTTTCAATTCCTCATAGGTAAGATCTAAACCCCAAAAGTTGTTGATATATCAATATTCTTCGTCGGATATAAAAAATCCTTTTTTCCTGTTATTTTTTCGTTTTTTCGAAAAGCCGCGCTACTAAAGGGATTTTTGCGATAAAAGAATGTCGTCGATCTCCGGGGTTTTTAACGCTACTGAGGATCGACGACATTTTTTATTTGTCTTTATTGACTTAATTTTAATTACGCTTATATTTATCTCCGCTTTTTTAACCCTATTCCTTGCGATTAGCGCAATTGGCGTATTTTTGTATTCGGAAAGCTCCCTGACGAAGCGAATGATAATATTTAAAACTTGTTCATTTAGGTTATACATCGGTGATAGATATTCGTGTTAGTTGACAATCTCAAACATCCCAAAGCCTTGTGAGTTTTTCCCGCCTAAGCCCACGGCATGGGCAAACTGGATTAATGCGGGCGAGCTTTGGATTTCGTAAGTGCCTCCCCAGGCATTTATAATGAAATGCTTATAACGGGTGATGATCTTATCCCGACGGTGAATTTTTAAAGGTTTAATGGAAAAAGACCGGTCTTCCGGGGCCTCGCCATAAAAAGCCTCATATTTTTTCAATAAATTTTTTTCGATCAGCACTGGGAACGCCGGGTCATTTGGGTCAAAAAATTGGGTTTTCTTCTTGCCACTTTCATCTTCATAGGTGCTATAGACAGTGATCGGGGACAACATGTTGATTTGATAGCACCGACCATTGATTTGGATATTATTATAACTGACCTCCTGTACCCATATTGGGGAACCGGCAAGGTGAATGACCGATGTTTTTAACAAGTTTTGGCACAGTTTTTGAATAAACGGATAAAGAATCGAACTGACATACCAAGTTATTTCATCATAGAAAATGATTTGTTTGTTTTTCAAATCGATCTTGTTTTTGCCAAACAGGCGGCTAAAGGTAAACAACTTGAAAAACCTTTTCTCATGGCGGTAGCCAGCATCATGGAGAAAGGTAGTAAATTCATCGTCACCTAAGGTTTGATAAATAAACCCTTGTAAAATCTGTTGATAATTAATTGGTAATACGAGCGGTTGATGCAGTTGGAATTTAACGGTTAGCCTCATTGATCATTCGCCTCTTAAAATTTTCTCTATCATTCATTCTGCATTTTTCGGGGAAAATCCTCCCTTATTACCAATTTCTTTCTTCCCGTGACAAAATCATTTTCATCAGCACACCGATTTAACGAAATTTTCTTTTACCAACAACTGTTTAGATCCTCGAATCAGCCGTTGTGTACAATGACAAATGTTTGGTTTCATTTCCCGTCTGTTCTTTTCTAAAAAAAATCCACATGCACAGGCCCATTGGTCGCCATGGGTCCAAGCATTGACAAATATGCCAAATCTACCCGTAACGCAATAAATTTTTTGAAAAAACATAGACATCAGACGATAGTTATGTAAAATCATAGTAAGCGTTCTCCCGCCTGCAATCTATCAGAACCGGCGCTTCAAGAGAAAGACACCTCAGGAAACTCTGTATGATGAATAATGAGGAGGAAAAACATGCGCTATTTTTGTAAAATTCCCGGACGGAATATCTATCTTTCACCGATCAACCTGGAAGATGCCGAAATATATACAAAATGGATCAATGATCTGCCGACAGCGATCAATTTAGGTCACGCCTCCCAAATTTTCACATTGGAAAGCGAACGGGAAATGCTTGAAACCTTAGCAAAAGAAGGACAGAATTTTGCCATTGTGTTAAAGAAAAATGATGAATTAATTGGCAATTGTTCATTGTTTTCTATTAGACAATTACACCGTGCGGCAGAACTTGGTATTTTTATAGGAAATCCCGCCTACAGAGGAAAGGGCCTCGGGACGGAAGCGGTCGAACTGCTCGTGGAATATGGATTCAAAATCCTGAACCTCAATAATATTATGCTGAGAGTATTTGCATTTAATAAGGGTGCGGTAAAAGCTTACGAAAAAGCCGGTTTTAAAACATTCGGCAGAAGAAGTGAAGCCTATTATATCAATGGCAAATATTATGATGAAATTTTTATGGAAATTCTCGCTAAAGACTGTCACACACAATATCTAAACAGCTTATTGCCAGATGAATAAGGGAGAATCATTGGTGGAAAAACAAATTTATCTCATTCGACATTGTCAAGCGGAAGGGCAAGACCCAGACGCCCCATTAACTGAAAAAGGGAAAAAAGATGCGGAAAAACTCGCTGATTTTTTAGAAGATAAGGGAATTGAAGCGATCGTCAGCAGTCCGTATCTGAGGGCGGTACAAACAGCGACACCACTGGCCAAACGGCTCAGTCTGGAAATACAAACCGACAAAAGATTTTCCGAGCGGGTGTTATCAACCGAAGACTTGCCGGACTGGTTGGACTGTCTGAAAAGGACATTTGCGGATTTTGATTTAAAATTCAGTGGAGGCGAATCCTCCTAGGAGGCTACCCAGCGAGCATTGGATGCCCTCCACCACTATACAAATATCGGCATGACGCGCTTTGCTGTTTTCACTCACGGCAACTTATTAACGCTGATGCTGCATCATTTAGATAAATCCTATGGATTTGAAACATGGCGAAACTTATCCAATCCGGATGTTTTTTGTTTGTATGCCCATCCCACTGACTTTTGCATAAAAAGAATTTGGCAAGATGTGTCAAGCAACGGATAAAGGCTGAACTTTTTGGGCGGATCTCATTCGTGCCGACGAAACCAAATAAATTTTTAATGTGAGGATTAATCATGACTGAAAGGTTTCCGGATCCCATCAAAACATGGATCGAACAATCTCTACCAAGTAAACAAACGATTATGACCGTTGAAAAGCTGAAAGGCGCAACCTCCACAACGCTTTATAAAATTGTGACGGACTCTGATCGCTATGTGCTGAGGCTCTACGACAATAAAAGCTGGTTAGCGGAAGAACCCGACTTGGCGGCTCATGAAGCGGCAAGTTTGAAAACGGCAGCCGCCGATCATTTTGGAGCCCGTTCTCCACAGCTTATCAATGTGGATGAATCAGGAAAACAGGCCGGCCTTCCCATGATTCTCATGCAATTTGTTCCCGGAGAAGTTGTCCTTAAACCCGACGACTTGGATGCGTGGCTCAAAGAATTAGCCCGGGTATTGGCTGGGATTCACCGGATTGACGCCGACCATTTTAAATGGACGTTTCGTCGTTATACCAAACCCCATGAGTTAAAAGTGCCTGATTGGACCGAGCATCCTGTTTTATGGGAAAAAGGGATGCAAATCGTGCAGTCTCGCGAACCGCGATATAAAGAAACGTTTATTCACCGGGACTATCACCCTGTTAATGTGCTTTGGACAGGCGGGAAAATCTCAAGTGTGGTCGACTGGGTCAATGCTTGCCGGGGTCCGGCTGGGATTGATGTCGGACACTGCCGGAATAATCTCGTTTGCCTTTTTGGTGTGGAAGCCGCTGATACGTTCTTAGATTATTATAAAACGTTTGCTGGCGATAGATTTTCCTATGACCCTTATTGGGACTTCGTCGCTTATTTTGATTTTGTCTATCCTGGGCCACTCAAAGTCTACGAAGGCTGGAACAACTTCGGATGGCATGACTTAACTGACGCCATCATCACCGAACGATTAGAGGCATATTTCGAATCCCTTATCGAAAAGTGCACGTGATGAATGTTAATACAGCCCTTAGATTCAATACACCCGAGCGACCAAATAGTGGTCGCTTTTTTGCTTTTAGAATATAATTGAAATATGGAATTATTTTTACGTTTTTGCTTACACAACAAGGGTTTCGAATGACGGCCAAAAAATAGCAAAAAAAATCCATTCTATCGCCACTAAGGCATCCCCACATGCACCTTTGAAAGCTGATGGCTGTCTAAAGGCGGCTGTTAAGAACACCCTTTTTAATAATAAATAATGGCTCATCACCATCGGGATTGGAGGTTATATGGTTGTCCAATATTCTTATCTATATCGTAACGGCGATTGTCATGGGCGGCATCCTCTACTTTCTATTTCGACGCCCAAGAAGAGATGCTCAATATGACAATAATTCCAAAGCCCTGGACCAAATTGCCAAAGATAGAGATAAAAATATACCGGAACATACCAAATGGCATGGATTCTAAGGGGCGAATGACACGAAGGGCAAGCGGTGTTTAGCATTTGAAAATCGAGTGGTGCAAATGCATTTCAGTCTTTCAAAAATCAAACTCAACAACAGTAGAAATGTTAAGAGCTGTATAGCATAAATTTGGAGATGATGATCGATTGATAATAGAAATTGATTCAATGATACCTCACCCCTCTATAAGAAATTTGTTATCCTATGCAACTTCAATCAACAAAGTTGATTTTGTATATGAAAACTATATTCGTTCCTCCAACCAACAATTATTTGGCTTTATGAAAGAAGACAATATAATCGGTTGTATAGGTGTAGAAATAAACCTTAGTCTCTGCGAAATAAAACATATCGCTGTTTCCCCAAAAGAAAGAGGTAACGGGATAGGGAGTAAAATGATTAATTTTCTCATTGAAAAATACTCATTTACATCTATCGTTGCTGAAACTGACAAAGATGCAGTTGAGTTTTATAGAAAATTCGGTTTTAAAATAACTTCATTAGGAGAAAAGTATCCTGGTGTTGAAAGATTTCAGTGTGAATTTAAAATAGTGTAATAAAACAAACCAAACTACTCTTCTATTTTTTTCTCAAAAAGCAACAATCTTTTAGAAAACAGCCTTATCAAACATTGATTCATCTTCACCCAATGTAACTAAATACATGGGGATTTTCACCATGAGAACTCGCCCCCTGACCTCAAGACAATCTACTGAATGGCATCGATTTGTTGCTCCATCCATTTTTGATCCATTGGCCCAATTTTTTTACTGCGAATGACACCACTTGAATCAATAATATAGCTTGTCGGAATCGTCACCGCCTGATAGAGTACTGCTGTTTCTTCCGTTTTCGCGAGGAGAACGGGGAAAGTGAGTTTATATTCCTTCACAAATTTTTTGACATCATTGACACTCATTTCTGCGGACGTCAAGTTAATACCCAAAACGACCACATGTTTATCTTTGGCATGCTTAGAATAAAAGGCCTCTAAATCCGGCATTTCCTGACGGCACGGCGGGCACCATGTCGCCCAAAAATTTAAAATGACTTTTTTCCCGCGCAAAGAGGATAAACTGACGACTTGTCCATCAATAGTAGGCAAGGTAAAATCCGGCGCCAAGTTTCCAATCTCAATCCCCACATTTTTTCTGGCTATAACGCTTTCCTTTTGCCCATGCGAATTTTCAAGCTTATTCTTAGGGTTTTTGTTGTCTTCAGCCGCTTGTTTTGGCTTAGCTTGTGCGAAAGCTTGGTCATGATGAGTGTTTTCTTTATATAGGCTAACCCCTAAGGAAACTACCGCCAAAATCAAAAACGCTGGTATGAGGATTTTTTTAATCACCCCTTTGCCCCCTTTCCATTGATCGTGTGCTTTCTAGATAAAAATCCGTCATGTTAATTTTCTATGAAAAAACACACGTCTTTATCAAAGTTTATTTTATATAGGGCATCCAAAATCTATGAGTCTGGTTCTGTTCTTAAAGGTCAAACCTTTGAGGGATCTGAACATGGGCAACCGGAATTCGCCTTTCAAAGGAAACCTTTCTTTCACTCGGTCAGGCTTAATTTGTTTACCTTTTGAAAACCTTTTGTTTTAAGGAAATGCATATGATGTTCAAAACTTTCAATGGCATCGGAACAGTCAATGCGATCGAAATTGATCGTTTGAAAATCCTCCCTATGGATGCGCACCGATAATATCGTGATCGTTTCATCATGGCCTGTTGCTGTATTGAGCTCGGTGTCATCGGCATGAATGACGACGGTCCGAATGGGAAGCAGGGCAAATAATTCCCTTGCCACTCGAATGACACAACTGCATACATAATCTTGATAATAGGCGTAAAACATCGTTTTCCCCATTTTCCGTTGCGACAGCCGGCCTGTTTTTGTTAATGATTTGACCGTATCCGGAATGACCTCTTGGAGTTCAACGTGAAAAGTTACTTCAACGACGTCTTGATCAATAAAATGAAAATCAAAGCCGCTGCCCAGGTCGACTATGTCATCAAAAGGCGCCATCGTTTCAATGGCCATTTTATAGGCTTCGGGATCGCCGGCGAGAACCCTTTCAGCAACCTCCTTCGTCGCTTCCCATTCATCATATAAGTCGACGTCAAGGGCTTTTCCTTTTTCCACTTCCTCCTGCAGCTGTTTTTTCCGGTCGTCATCGCGCCGAAACAGTTTTTCAAAGAAACCTGGCTCATACGCCTCTAATTTCTCCCTAGCTGCTTGTTCATTCGGTCCAGGTTGCCCTTTTTCAAACGGCGGGGCTTGTTGCGAAAGCATTTTCCAATCAATGGGTTCACTGCATTCTTTGTGAACGG
>Ga0310838_1000851_pt1 | contig 20855 bp, 19 predicted proteins | sample SM_ome_6_FD_202241 | JGI IMG/M metagenome (GOLD analysis project Ga0310838, IMG submission 202241) | Sorghum-adapted microbial communities enriched on stacked mutant (SM) sorghum from Joint BioEnergy Institute, Emeryville, California... ...
TGACCGTGATCATCAGCGACACGGCCAGCACGAAGCTGTTCTTCAGGCTGTTCATGGCGCGCCTGGACGACAGCAGTTTCTCGACGGCGTCCAGCGAGAAGTTGCCGCCCTTGAAGAAGATTTCATAGTACACGTTCAGGTTCGGAATGATGAGGAACGCGACGATGAACCACGCGATGAGCGCATAGAGCAGGATCTGGCCGTAATTGAGCGATCCGAGCCGTTGTTTCCAGGTATGTCCGTTCAATGTTCTCGCTCCGTCCGGTCGAATTGCATGATGTCCGCAAGCCGGATGTACACGTCGGTCTCCTCGCCGATCGCAAATCCGATCCGGCCGTTCTCCTTCTCGATCGTCTTCATCCGGCCGCCGCCGGCCATCTCCAGCACATACTTGCTGTACAGCCCGTAATACTCGCGGTCCACAATCCTGGCTTTGAGGCGCACGACGTCATCGCCTTCGATCGGCGCCAGATTCACCTTCTCGTTCCGGACGTACGCGACCTTGTCGGACGACACGAACGCCTTGAGCGGGCTGTTCGCGATCAAAACCGGGTCGATCCGGTTGATGTCGCCGATGAAGTTGCACACGAACTCCGTCCCGGAGTGATTGTAGATCTCGTAGGGCGTGCCGACCTGCTCCAGATTGCCGTTGTTGAACACCGCGATCCGGTCGGACAGCGTGAGCGCCTCTTCCTGGTCATGCGTGACGTAGATGGTCGTGATGCCGAACTGCTTCTGCAGCTCCTTCAACTCGTTCCGGAGCTGGACGCGCAGCTTCGCGTCGAGGTTGGACAGCGGCTCGTCCAGCGCCAGAATGGACGGCTTCAGGACCAGCGCCCGGGCGATCGCCACGCGCTGCTGCTGGCCGCCCGACAGCTCCGAGACCTTCTTGGACAGCTGCGTCTCCTTCAGGTCGACCTTGCGGGCGATGTCGCGCACTTCCGCGTCGATCTCGGCCCTGGACGCCTTCCTGACCTTCATGCCGAACGCGATGTTCTCGTAGACGGTCATGGTCGGGAACAGCGCGTAGTTCTGGAACACCATGCCGATGCCGCGCTTCTCGATCGGCATGTCCGTAATATCCTTGTCCTTCAGGAAGATGCGGCCGCCCGACGGTGAAATGAACCCCGCAAGGGCGCGAAGGATCGTCGTTTTGCCGCAGCCGGACGGACCGAGAAACGTGAAGAACTCGCCCTCCCGGATCTCCAGGTTGAAGTTCTTGACGGCGTGGAACGATCCGAAGTGAATCTGGATGTCCTTGAATATGATCAATGCGCTCACCTTTAGGCTGGGATGGAAAGGAGAACTGCATAGCCGAAAGCGAGAGCCATGCAGTTCCCGATTAACGCTGGTTCAGTTGATGATCTGCAGTTCGATCTTCTCCGCCCATTCGTCGAGGTGCGCCGCGATGAACGACCAGTCGAGCGGCTGCGCCTTCATGCTGGCGAACAGTTCCTTGATGTGGTCGGGCGCTTGCTGGGCCGCTTCCGGAATGACCGGCATGGCGCTGAATTCCGCGGCGAACTTGCCCTGCATTTCGGCGGAACCGAACCATTCGACGAACCGCTGCGCCGTATCCATTTTCTTGGTGCCGTTAATGATCGCGATATGCTCGACGACCATCGGGACGCCGCCCTCCGGAGCGACGGTGCCGACCTTCACGCCGTATTCCTGCTCCCGCTTGAACTTCTCGCCGGACACGACGGTGCCGATTCCGATCTTGCCGGCGGCCATGTTGGCGTACAGGTCTTCGCCTTCGACCATCGGCAGGCCGTTGTCGTACAGCTTCTTCAGCTCGTTCCAGCCTTCTTCGGCAACGCCGAGCTCGCCGTTTTCGTCCTTGTACGGCATCAGGATGCCCGCCACGACCAGCCGCATCGTCGCCCGGCCGAGCGCGGTCGGCGCTTCGTACTTGCCCTTGAACGCTTCGTTGGTGTACAGATCCTGCCACGACTTCGGCGCCGTCTCCGGCGTGTACACGTCAGCGTTGTAGCCGATCATGATCGCCTGCTTGACGAGACCGTGATAGTACCCTTCCGGATCGTTCAGGTTCTCTCCGACTTGCGGCGCCCACGAAGGCACGTACTTCGTGATGACGCCTTCTTTTTTCAGGTTCTCGTAGAAAATGTTGTTCAGACCGAACACGACGTCGGCGATCGGGTTGTTCTTCTCCGCGATCAGGCGGTTCGTCAGGTCGGCGCCGCCCGCGCCGACGAGCTCGATCTCGAAACCGGCCTGCTTGGCCTGCTCGATCCACCATTCGCCGCGGCCGTCGGAGTTGGCGTTCGTGTAGACGATCAGCTTTTCGTTCTTGACCTCGCCGTCGCTTGCGCCGTCGCCGGACCCTGCGGAATTTCCTCCGCCGTTGCCGCTGTTGCCGCTGCTGTTGCTGCTGCTGTTGCCGCTTCCGCTGTCGCCGCTGCCGCCGCTGTTGTTGCCGCCGCCGCAGGCCGTAATCACCAGACAGGTCAGCACCAGAAGTGCCAACGCTTTCATCATTCTCGACATGGTTGATCAACCCCGCTTCATGTAGTCATGGCAATGTTGCTGCGATCCAGTACCGACTTTCTTTCCACGATTTTGGTCTGGATTTTCACCGTGATATGCTGCTCCCTGGAATGGCGAATCCGCTTCATCAGGAGATCGACGGCCGCCGCCGCAAGCTTGTCCGTGTCCTGGCGGACGGTGGTCAGCGGGACGGGCGTCAGCGCCGACAGATGCGTATCCGAGAAACCGACGATCGACAAAGTGTCGGGAACGGCAATGTTCATGTGCATGGCGGTGAACATGGTGGCGATCGCGACCTGGTCGTCCGCGCACATGATCGCCGTCATACCGGGATTGCTCCGGATGAACTCTCCCTGCTCGTCGTCATACTCGTGGATGTGGTCCGGTCTGCAGCTGGTCGTCCGGAAATGGATGTACTCGCTTTTCACCGGAATCCCGTGATCCAGAAGCGCCTGGATATACCCCTGGTAGCGCTCTCCGCGGCTCGTGATGTTCTCGATGACGTTGGACGAGAAGCCGATCTCCCGATGTCCCCTGGAGATCAGATACTTCGCCATCTCGTAGGAACCCTGAAAATGGTCGTGATACACGCAATCGATCGGAATTTCATAGAACACCCGGTCGATGATCACGCTCGGAATCTTCTCCATCTTCAGGCGGAACACCTGATTGCTGCAGGATTTGCTGCCCAGCGGGAACAGGATGATGCCGCTGACCCCCATTTCGGCAAGCGTCTGCAGGCATCGGCCCTGGTCCTCCTCGTCTTTGCTGATCTTCAGAACCAGGTCGTACCCGTGCTTGCGCGCCTCGTGCTCCACCGCCGAGATGATCCGCGACGTATAGTCGGTCATGTGGGGAACAATAAGCGCGATCAGCTTGTTCTCCTTCCCGTCGTCCTGGCGCTTCGGCGGCTGCTCCGCCTTCCGCGCGTCGTCTTCCCGCCCGTTCCCGGCGAGAAACGTCCCTCTTCGCGGCAGGCGATATACCACGCCGCGCTCGACAAGCTGCTCCAGCGCCAGCTTGGTCGTCATCCGGCTGACGCCGAACAGCCTCGCCAGTTCGGCCTCGGACGGCACCGGATCGTGGGGCTTGAGCCCTTTGCTCTCGATGATCTCCAGCACCTTGTCGGCGATCTGCAGGTAAAGCTGTTTCCTGGTAGTGCTTTCAGGTTTCATGTCCGGACAGTCCTCTGATTTCGGGCCGGCCTTGCCCGCATGATGGTATACCATGAGCTTAAGCTTGATATAAACCTTAAGTTATGTCAGTGACATAATCAATGACATTTCTGCTGACATTTTTTGCTCCGCGGAACCGACATTCACGGGCAACAAAAAACCACTCCCGCTACGGGAATGGTTTCGCTCCGGGACTCAAGGGGATTTCACGCGCGCCCGCACCGGCTTTCCTGCGGCAAGCAGCAGCAGCAACGTGCCGCACCCTCCGGTTTTCCGGCGATGAACCCGCTTGCCTCGCCTTGTTGCGCTTGCATGAGGGCTTCCGGACCGGATTTTCTTTGTCCGTTTTGCGCGCGGCTGTTTTTTGAGGATGAAGCAGGTTTCCTGTTTCTTCCGATGGATTCGGTGTTTTCGCCGCCTCTTTGGAATCGGGTGTCCCGGTTTCTCGGGTTCCCCCCGTTCCCCGCGAGGGCCGCGCGGACCCCGAGGCCCTCAAGGGCCCGTTCCGCCTCGTTCTCCCCGCGGACCCCGGGGACCCGCCGGTCCCCGCTCGCCTGCCGGCCCTTGCGCTCCTTGGGGTCCGGCCGGGCCGGGCACACCCTGCAAGCCCGGTTCACCCTGCGGCCCCTGCGGACCCTGGGGACCTGTCGGTCCGGTCGGACCCGCCGGACCGGCGGGACCCGCAGGCCCGGTTGCCCCCGTGGGACCCGTTGGACCCGTGGGGCCCGTCGGCCCCGGAACCGGCGTCAGTGTGCCGAACTTGGTCACAAAGGCGTTCACGTCGCCTTGCAGGGAAGTCTGAAAAGCGCCGGGCGTCACCGGAAAATCGATCGATTCCGTGGACCCTGTCACATAGATGCCGAACTCGCTGTCAACGGCGATTCCCCTTCCCTGATCATCCCCGGTCCCGCCCAAATAGGTGGAATAGACGAGCGCGGTGCCGTCCGTGTTGATGACCGTGACAAAGGCATCCTGATCTCCGCCGAATGTCGGCTGAAACGCTCCCGTCGTTACCGGGAAGTCCGTCGATTGCGTCGACCCCGTGACATACGCATTGCCCGCGGAGTCGACGAAGATATCCAGGCCGTTGTCAAAGTCTGAACCGCCCAGATAGGTGGAATAGACAAGCGCGGCGCCTGCGGGGTTCAGCTTGGTGACAAACGCATCCTCCAGTCCGTTCAGGGTTGTCTGAAACGCCCCCGCCGTCACGGGAAAATCCGCCGAACTGGTGGTCCCCGTCACATAGACGTTCTCTTGCGCGTCGATGGCGACGGATTCCCCGGTCTGAAAGTCGCTTCCCCCGAGATACGTGGAGAACTCGAGGGCGGAGCCTGTCGTGTTGAACCGCGCCACGAAGGCGTCCTCGCTTCCCGCAAGGGCGGTCTGGAAAGCGCCGGGCGTCACCGGGAAGTCCGCCGAGAAGGTGCTGCCCGAAACAATGGCGTTGCCTGCCGCGTTCACCACGACGCCCGTGCCGAAATCGTTGCCCGACCCTCCAAGGTACGTGGAGTAAACCAGCGCGCTACCCGTCGGATTCAATTTGGTAAGGAACGCGTCAAAGATGCCCGCGTTGGCCGTCTGAAAGGCGCCCGGCGTCACCGGGTAATCGTCGGATTCGGTGGTACCCGTGATATAGGCCTGACCGGCATCATCGACGACAATGTTGGTGGCCTCGTCAAAATCGCTTCCCCCGATAAAGGTGGAATAGACCAGCGCGGTCCCCGCCGCGTTCAACTTCGTTACGAACACATCCCGGTCTCCCGAGAACGTCTGGCTGAACGCCCCCGGCGTTGTCGGGAAGTCGGGCGACGATGTGCTGCCGGTGACGTAGGCCTGATTGGCGCCATCCACCGCAATGTGCAATCCGATATCCGTATCCATGCCGCCGAGGTAGGTGGAATACAGCAGGACGGGATCGATGACCAGCGGATGCTCCGGATCATACCCGGGGCCGATTTCAAATCCGTACACGCAGCGCTCCGGACCTTCGTGATGGATGACAAACCGGCTGTCCACCATGACTTGCCTGCCGCCGATCATCTGGTAACTGACCGGTCTGGCTTCGCGCCTGATTCCATGCCGCGTATGGATGAGCAAGTTTCCGTCCGGATCGAGCGACAGCCGCTCCACTCCGCGCCAGGCCAGGCGGACATTTCCGGTTTGCGCATGCGGCCGAACCAAGAGATCGTACTTCAGGTTCCCTTCCTGTTCTTTGAAGACCAGGTCGATCCCGGGCCACAGCTCCCGGTACATCACCTCATGGTAGGCCGGCAGATGGGTCCTCCACCGTCCGGGGTCATTTCCGATCAGGCAGTGGATTTTCCCTCCGGACGGCTTCCTTCCCTCCATCACCGCGCCCGTGTTGCAGTCCACATATTGCAACGCGACAAGCTGTCGTTCCTTCTTCCCTTCCTGCGCGACAATCGCTTCCGTGGACGTGAGCAAAAGGGAGAGACCCGGTTTCTTCGCCAGAAAACCTGCCGCCGCAGCCCCGTGTCCCTCATATACCCAGAAAGTCAACGGAAGCCGGTTATAGTTTTCGATGATTTCATATCGGGTACGCTCCGTTGCCAACACAATCAAAGCACCTCGGATTTGTATGGATGTCGGTCTAATATATGACCCGGTCAAGATGCGCGATTGGACGAATAAACCGGTGCAACGGATTGCCGTTGGGATGCCCGATGAGCGCGCAAAAAAAGACCCGGACCCCGAATGGTCCGAGTCCTGGTCTGTTTCGCCGTCACCCGCGTTCCGGCAGGCTCCACACTTCGATGAAATTCCCGTCCGGATCGTAGAACGAGAACGATTTGCCCTGATAATCGAAGAACTCCCCGACCTTGACGCCCTGCTCCTGCAAATACCGGTACGCCGCTTCCGCGTCATCGACGATAAAGCCGTACGACGACTGGGGCGCGCCGTTCGGGTAGACGAAGTGCGCGTGCAGGTTGTGCTCGTTCGGATGCAGCAGGATGCGGATGCCGGATTCGTTCTGCATTTCCACATAGTACGGATCTTCCAGCACGACCTTGAATCCGAAATGCTCGCCGTACCACGCGATGGACCGCCGAACGTCGCTGACCGGGATGGTCAGGTACGCGGACCTGGGGTTCAGTCCCATACGATCTTCCCCTTCCGGATTTTCGCGATATACACGATTTGTCCCGTGTGATAGTGGATCTCCCGCACCATGGCGATCATCAGGTTGAGCGCCGTCGTATCGTTGCCCACCTGGCTGTAGGTCAGCGGCGGCAGGTTCAGAAACGGCCGCGACATCAACAGGTGCGGATTCGCCTTCAGATGCTCGAGGTATTGCAGAATGATCTCGAACGATTCCTTCGCCTTCCGGTACGCTTCCTCCTTCGACATCTTGAGCCCGCGCTCGAACTCCTTGTCCCGGTCCCGCGTGTCGGGGATATGGAACAGGATCTGCTCGATCCGGGAATGCACGCAGCCCCGGATGTGCGCGACCAGATTCGCGATGCTGTTGCTCTCGATGTTCGGAGCCCAGACGATGTCCTCCTCGTCCAGCTGCTCGATGACCTTCAGAATCCCGCGCATTTCGGACCGGAACTTCGGGATCATGCTGTCGATCAGCTCGACCGCGATGTCCATTTTCCTCTCCCCTTGCGAAAAAAGTGCCCGCGAAGACCGTCCCCGCATCCGCTCAGAACGGCCACAGCAGCGGAATGACGACCATCATGACGACGCCGACGAGCAGCTGGAGCGGCAGGCCGACCTTCACATAGTGCGTGAACCGGTAGCCGCCGGCCGCCATGACCATCGCGTTGGGCGGCGTCGAGAACGGGACGGCGAAGCACATGCCCGCGCCGATCGCCACCGCGAACAGGAACGGATACGGGCTGAGATCCATCTGCGTCGCCGCCGAGAGCGCGATGGGCGCGAGCAGCACCGCGCAGGTCGTATTGCTCAGGAACAGCGTCAGGAGCGACGTGGCGAAGTAGATGCCGGCGAGCAGCGCCATCGGCCCGTGGCTCCCCAGCGTGCCGACCAGCCCCTCCGAGAGCAGCGCGGCCGCCCCGGTCTTCTCGATGGCGACCGACATCGGGATCATGCCGCCGATCAGCACGACGCTGCTCCAATTGACCGTTTTGTATGCTTCCTCCATGTTGCGCACGCAGCCGAGCAGCACCATGAGGAGCGCCGGGATCATGATCGCCGCCACCGCGGGCACGAGCTCCGTCACGAGCAGCACGATCATCAGCAGCATGACGCCGGCGGCGATCGGCGCCTTGCGGTCCAGCGTCACCCTGCGCGATTCCTCCAGCGGCTGCCCGATCACCACCACGTCTTCCTGATCGGCCGCGAGCAGCGCGATATCCTCCCATTTCCCCTGGATGAAAAGGATATCGCCGTCCTGCATCACGACGTCCTTCAGATTGTTCAGCAGCACCTGGTCCTTCCGCTTGATGCCCAGGATGTTGACCCGGTACTTCTCGCGGAAGCCGGACCGGCTGACGGGCAGGCCGATCAGCCGCGAGGACGGCGTGAACATCAGCTCCGCGACGCCGACTTCGTCCGTCACATAGGAAGCTTCCCCGCCTTCCTGCGCGTGGCGCTCCTCCACGTTGCGGTCGAGCATCGTCACGCCGCATTCGTCCGCGAACCGCCGAACCTGCCGGTACGGCCCGTACACGTACAGGATGTCGCCTTCCTTCACGACCGTCTCCGGCCCGGCGACCTCCTGATCCACCGTCTTCAGGAACTGGTTCTTGAGGGACAGCTTCCGCCGGATCTCGATCACATTCACTTCATAGCGCGCCGGAATATTGAGCTCCGACAGCTTCTTCTCCACGAGGGCCGAATCCGCGTCGACCCGCACCCGGAACAGATTGTGCATCATCTGGTAGCGGCGGATCAGCTCCTCCGACGCCAGGCCGTCGTGATCGTGCGCGCCGCGCTCCTCGTTCTTCGGCAGGTAGCGGCGGAGCCACAGCATGGCGATGACGCCCGTGGCGACGCACGCCAGCCCGATCGGCGTGAAGGAGAAGAACGACAGCTTTCCGAACCCCGCCGAGGCGAGCGCGTCCTGGATGACGAGGTTGGGCGGCGTCCCGATCAGCGTCAGCGTCCCGCCAAGACTGCTGGCGAAAGCGACCGGCATCAGGAACCGGCCCGGATGCAGCCCGGCCTTCATCGCCAGGCTGATCACGATCGGCATCAGGACGGCCACGGTGCCGGTGTTGCTGACGAAGGCGCCGAGCGACACGGTGACCAGCATGACCATGACGAGCAGGCTTGTCTCGTTCGTTCCGGCGAGCTGCAGCAGCTTGTTGCTCGCCATTTTGGCCAGCCCCGTCCGGAGGATGCCGCTCCCGACGACGAACAGGCCGATCATCATGATGACGACCGGGCTGGAGAAGCCCGACAGCGCTTCCGCCGGCGTCAGGATGCCGGTGACGAGCAGCGCGATCAGCACGCCGATCGCGACGATGTCGGAGCGCACCTTGCCCGAGATGAACAGCGCCGATGCCAATGCAAGCAAGCCCAGTGTTACCCACATTTGCTGGTCCGTGGTCAACTTCGTTTTCTCCCTGTTTCCATGAAATCAATAAATGACCATGAAATTATACCATACGGGAGCCGGGCGGCCGGTACGCAAACGCACACCTCCCTTTGTCCCGGCCATCCTGTTTTCCAACATCCATAATACCAAACATATGTTTGGTTTTGCACTATAATATCAGACATTCTTTACAAAAATTTGGCCGACTGCTGTACGTGGTTACGTAATTACGTAATTAATAACCGTTATGGAGGTGCAGGCGATGGCTGCGCGCTCGGGCACAGGTAGCGCCTGGACATTCTCCGCTCGGTGCTGCGGGAGCCTCTGACCGGTTCGGAGCTCGTGGAACGGCTCCACATGGGAACGACCGGCCAGCTCTGCCATCACATCAAGGCGCTGCTCGGCGCCGATCTTCTGATGCAGGAGGAGCGCGGCGGGAAATACGCCGTTCCTGCTCACCGGGTGCTTCCGATGCTGCTTCTGCTTGCCGCGGTCTCGGATCTGCTGGATGCCGGCGACTACATGGAGGTGGCGGAGGCCCGGAACGACGCCGGCGCCTATCCGGGCGCGTCCCCGGACGGCTACGATCTTCATCATCTTCTGTGGGCGGTGGTGGAGAACTCCGTTCTGGAGCACCAGGCGGGATTCTGCAGCGAGGTGAACCTTTTTCTGCACGGCGACGGCAGCGTCACGGTCCCGGACAACGGCCGCGGCATTCCCGTCCAGCCTCTTCCGGAGACGGGCGAGACCCGCGTGCATGCCGTGCTGACGGAGCTCGGCCATTACAGCCAAGCCCAGGCTTTCATGGCGCCGGGCGGCGTGAAGGGCGTCAGCATCGCCGTCGTCAACGCGCTGTCGCAGCGGCTGACGGTCGAAGTCGCCGGGAGGGCAAGGTCTTCCGGCAAGATTATCGGCACGGCATCCCGCAACCCGGCCTGCTTACGGTGGGGACGACCCGGGAGACGGGAACGAGCGTGACGTTTCTGCCGGACAGGGAGATTTTCCGGAAGGCGTTTGACCGCGAGACAATCGCAAGCCGCATCCCCGATATTTGCGAGGCGTATCCCGGACTCTCCGTGCAATTCACCGCGGAGTGATCTATCAGCCAATCATGCTTCATACTGTGGAACAACCGGGATGTTCATTCCCCGATCCATGGAAGATCCGCCACATGGAGGGGAGTCGGATGCATGCCCGTCATTAATGTGAAGCCGGCCAAAGGAAGGAGAGTTCTGGCGGCCTTGGACGGATCAGATCAAGTCCGCCTTGTCCACGTTGCGGATGGACAGGTACGCGATGAAGATGCCGATCGCGGCCAACGCCAGCGGAACGGCGATGATCGAATACAGCGAGAAGCCGCCGGTGCTGGAGCCAATGACGGCCACAATCAGAACGGCCGTAACGATCGTGCCGGGCACGGATTTCTTCCACATCCCGACGAGCAGCGGGATCAGACTCAGGCCGACGGCGGCGACGGCGTTCAGCAACGTCCTGAGCGAGATCTCCACAAGCTCGCCGATCTCGGGCGTGCCCGGAATCCTTCCGACGTAATGGTTGACCGCGAGAAGCGCGCCGCCGAGAACGGCGTTGCTCAGGATGATCACAAGCAGCGTCCACACGAATACGATGATCAGCTTGGCGGCCATCAGCTTCTTGCGGTTGATCGGATACGTGAACATGAGCGAGATCGTCTTGTTCTTGTACTCCTCGATCACGAATTTGGCCAGCAGCACCGAAGCGTAAATGATGAAGGTCCCGCGAACGAGCGTGTCGATGAAGAACAGGGCATCCGCATAGGTATGCATCGCGCTCTCTTCTTCCATGCCGGGGTCAACATACATCAGCGCGACGAGACCCATGATCACCAGATTGGCAATGAGAATGCCGAGCCAGTGTCCGCGGAACTTGTTCTTCTTGAGTTCCAGTCTGATCAGTTTAAGCATGGAGGCCGCCCCCGTTCAGCAGATTGAAGAAGTAATCCTCGAGCGAATGTTGCTTGCGGACAACCGAATCGACGGGTACATCGGACAGGGACAGCGTCTTGACCAGCTCGCTCTGCGGAACGGTCAGGTCGTATACCCGGATCGCATGCTCCCCCGCCACCTTCAGGTTCGTCACGTTGAGGCGCTCGGTCAGCACATAAGCGGCCTTCTCCACCTCGCGCGTCGCGATCTCGACGTAGTCATGCCGCGTCCGGCGCAATTCCTCCATCGACACTTCCTTCACCAACCGGCCCTGGTGGATCACGCCGACCGTGTCCGCGATATGCTCGATCTCCCCGAGAATGTGGCTGGAGACCAGAATCGCGATGCCGAACTCCTTGCTCAGCATGGTGAGCAGATTGCGCATGTCGCGAATGCCGCCGGGATCGAGCCCGTTGATCGGCTCGTCGAGCAACAGCAGCTCCGGCTTCGTCACGATGGCGCGGGCGATCCCGAGACGTTGCTTCATCCCGAGGGAAAACTCCTTGACCGGCTTGTTCCCGGCGCCGGTCAGGCCGACCATCTCCAGCGCTTCGCCGATCGCCTTCCGGTTATAGTAACCCATGTACTCGCAATGCAATTCCAGATTCTCGAGCGCCGTCAGCTTCTCATAGAAAATCGGATATTCGATGATGCTGCCCATTCGCTTCAGCGGCTCCACATCGCCGGCTTGCAGCGGCTTTCCGAACAGCTCGATCTCGCCTTCGGTCGGGCGGAGGATGGCGGCGATCATCTTCATGACCGTCGTCTTGCCCGCGCCGTTCTGCCCGAGGAAGCCGTAGATTTCCCCCTTCCGGAGCGTCATGTTCACGTCCGACACCAGCGGCTTGCCTCCGATCGTCTTGCCCAGCCGATAAGTTCTCAGTACGGCAGTCACGTTGCCTGTCCCCTCTCGAATCATGATGGTTCTGATTATAGGGGCGCGGGATTTCATATTTCTTTCCCGTTTCTTAAATAAACCTTAAGCTTGCCCGCCGCCTTGGTTCATTCGTTTCAGCCGGACCGTGAACGTCGTTCTCTCCCAGGGCTTGCTCGCGACCGAGATCGAACCGTGCATGAGCTCGACCAGCCGCTTCGTGATGGTCAGGCCGAGCCCGCTCCCCTGGTATTTGCGATTGCGGGAGTCCTCCAACGTATACAGCCGCTCGAAAATGTGGTCCTGGTGCGCCTCCTGAATCCCTTTTCCCCGATCGGTCACGTCGACACAGGCGGCTTCATCGTCCACACGGACGGCCAGTCCCAGCATGCGGCCGTCCCCGCCGTATCGGATCGCGTTCGAGATCAGGTTGTTCAGGACGCGGTCCAGCGCCTCCTCATTCGCCAGGACATGGATCGGCTCATCCGGAATGTCGATCTCGACGTCAAACCCGTTGTCGGTCAGAACGTCGTAGAAGGCGAGAATGTTTCTGCGGCACACCTCGTCCAATCTGACGCGGGACAGCGGCAGTTCCTTGTCGCCGGATTCCAGCCTGGCCAGATCGAAGAAGGCGTTGATCATGCCGATCACTTCCCGCACCTTGGCGGATAGTTTGCCCATCAGGACGGCGCGTTCGTCGGGGGAGATGTCCGAACGGTGCGTCATCATTTCCACATAGCCGGAAATGACGGTGAGCGGCGTCCGCAGATCATGCGAGATGTTGGACAGCATCCGGCGCATCGCCATCCCGGTACGGGCGTACCCGGCGCTCTCGCGCTGCCGCTCCTCCTGCAGCAGATTAATGCCCGTGAGCAAGTCGCGCAGCGCCGTCAAATCCGTGTGCAGCAGGATCTTCTGCGCGGAGCCGTCCGCCGCCGTCTCGTTCAGCTTGTCCGCGATGTAGCGGATATCCCGCTCCAGCTTGCGGCGCGCCCGATATTGGGCCGCGGCCGCCGCCGCGAGCGCCGCGCACAGCGCCGACAGCGCCGCGATGATCATGGCTGCGATCCCCCCGCCTTGTAGCCGATGCCCCACAACGTCTTGATATAGCGCGGCTGCGACGGGTTGTCCTCGATCTTCTTCCGCAGCCGGCGCATGTGGACATTGATCACATTGTCATCGCCGTAATAGTGGTCGTTCCAGACGAGCTGATAGATCTGCTCCTTGGTGTACACCCGGTTGGGGTGGGAGGCGAACAGTTTCAGAATCTGAAACTCCTTCGCCGTCAGCCGAATCGTCCGCCCGTCCTTGATCACCGTGAAATTGTCCGGGTCGATGACGAGATCCATCAGGCGCAGCACGGCCGGTCCGGCGGCTTGCTCGTCCGGCGCCGAATACTGCTTCGCGCGCCTGAGCGCCGCCTTGACCCGCGCGACCAGCTCGATCATCGAGAACGGCTTGGCGATGTAGTCGTCGGCGCCGAATCCGAGGCCCAGCGCCTTGTCGAGATCGCTGTCCTTTGCCGACAGGAGGAGCACCGGCACCACGCTGTCCCGGCGGATCCACTGGAGCAGATCAAGTCCGCTCCGCTTCGGCAGCATCAGGTCGAGCAGGATCAGGTCAAAAGGCGCCTCCGCCTCCTTGAGCAGCCGTTCCGCCTCCTCGCCGTCATGCGCCCGGATCACCCTGTACCCTTCCCGTTCGAGCTGGTCCCGCACCATCTCGCCGATATCCGCGTCGTCTTCCACAAGCAGTATGGAGTGTTGCATGGGTAACGGCCCACCTTTGTATGGTAATTTTATCCATTGTGCATTGTCGTAATTTCCATTATACTACATGCCGCTTGGGTTGCGGATGCCCGAGTTTTCTGGTAAATTCAAAAATAACATTCCATAATCAAATGCGATGACGAGACGAGTAGACAGAGGGCACGCTCTCACAGAGAGCTCCGGGAGCTGGGAAGGAGCAGAGCGTCTTTGTTGAAGAAAGACTCCGAGCAGCGCATCGGAATCCGGGGATTCCCTTGGAGGATGGTGCGACAGGCGCTCCTGTTACAGAGCTAGAGTATAACCGTCCGCATGTTCAGCGCGCGGCGGCGTACTCGAAGAGGCCGGTTTGGCGACAATCCGGCGAATCCGGGTGGTACCGCGGGAACGACTCTCGCCCCTGAGACGAACGTGTCTTTGGGGCGGGTTTTTTTGTTTGCCCGCGGGAAGCCGGAACAGATCCGCAATCATGCATCATTTACTATATAGAGGGAGTTGAGGAATCCATGGCAAGCAAGCTCAAGGTCGGGATTGTCGGGGGCACGGGGATGGTCGGCCAGCGCTTCGTGCAGCTGCTCGAGAACCACCCCTGGTTCGAGGTGACGGCGATTGCGGCCAGCAGCGGCTCGGCGGGCAAGACGTACGAGGAGGCCGTCAGCCACCGCTGGAAAATGTCGACCCCGATTCCGGACCGGGTGAAGAACATCGTGGTGCGGGACGCGTCGAAGGTGGAAGAGTTCGCTTCCGGCGTCGACTTCGTTTTCTGCGCGGTGGACATGAAGACGGAGGAGATCCGGGCGCTCGAGGAAGCGTACGCGAAGACCGGGACGCCGGTTGTGTCCAACAATTCGGCGCATCGCTGGACGCCGGACGTGCCGATGGTCATTCCCGAGATCAACCACGCCCATCTCGAGGTGATCGCGGCCCAGCGGAAGCGGCTCGGCACTTCCACCGGTTTTATTGTGGCCAAGCCGAACTGTTCCATTCAGAGCTACGTGCCGCAGCTGCACGCGCTCCAGGCGTTCAAGCCGACCCGGGTCGTCGTGTCCACCTATCAGGCGATCTCAGGAGCGGGCAAGAGCTTCGCCGACTGGCCGGAGATGGTGGACAACGTCATCCCCTACATCAGTCGCGAAGAAGAGAAGAGCGAGCAGGAGCCGCTGCGCATCTGGGGCCGCGTGGAGGGCGGCGAGATCGTCAAGGCGGAATCGCCGATCATCACGGCGCAATGCATCCGCGTGCCCGTGACGGACGGCCACCTCGCGACCGTCTTCGTCTCGTTCGAGCGCAAGCCGTCGAAGGAAGAAATTCTGGAGGCCTGGCGCGCGTACCGGGGCCGACCGCAGGAGCTCGAGCTGCCGAGCGCGCCGAAGCCGTTCATCACGTACTTTGAGGAGAACGACCGTCCGCAGACGAAGCTCGACCGCGACCTCGAAGGCGGCATGGGCATTTCCGCGGGACGGCTGCGCGAAGACGCGCTGTTTGACTACAAGTTCGTCGGTCTGTCGCACAACACGCTGCGCGGCGCGGCCGGCGGCGCCGTCCTGATCGCCGAGCTGCTGAAGGCCGAGGGCTATATTCAACCGAAATAACGTTGCGGAATGCGCGAGGGCCGTTTCCTGCGGGAAACGGCCCTCGTTCTTTATGCTTCCTGTTTGTATTTGTCCTTGAGCGCGTTCGATCCGACGCCCGCGATGACCGCCAGGACGAGCGGCCCGAGGTTCCACAGGAACGTTCCGCCCGGGAGCGCGAGATCGAGCGACGCCGCCTTGTTCAGCAGCAGAACGCCGATTTTGATCAGGAACAGCGCGACCGCCACCATGAACAGCACGTCGAAAAAACCCTTCAACCGCAGATACGCGAGCTGCCTGCTGTCCTTGATCACCTTCCGGGCGAGCGCCTCATCGCTCCTCAGAAGCTCGTCGACCGTCACGCCGAACAGGTCGCTGAGCTTGATCAAGATCTCGATGTTCGGGTAGTTCGCGCCGTTTTCCCATTTCGAGACGGACTGCCGGCTGACGAACAGCTTCTCGGCCAGTTCGTCCTGCGTCCAGCCTTTCTTCGTCCGTTCCGCCTTGAGCCTCTCTCCGAAGGTCATGGACCACCCCGCCTTCCGTTGCTTGATACGTCCATTCTAGTGCCGCCTCGCGAAAATGGGAAGAACGCGCTGGTTACGCGCGCCGCAACAACGCGCAACCCCGGGTTGCGTCGGCCTCGTGCTGCTTAAGATCCGTTCGTTCGTCGGCGGGAAGCTCGCCGAAAGCATGAAAGCCGCCGCTTGACGCGGCGGATTCACCGCTCGCGGTTGGTCAGCCTGATGACATCCAGAAGCTCTGCCTTATGGTTGGTCTTCTCGTGATAAAGCCATCGATCCCGGACATGATCCACGAACAGCACACCGTTCAAATGGTCGATTTCATGCTGTATGCACCGCGCCAGATATCCTTCGCCTTCTATGGTTGCGATCTCGCCGTTCCGATTCAGACTTTTCACTTTCACATACATCGCCCGCCTGACGATCCCGTAATATCCCGGAAACGACAGACAGGCCTCGGCCCCGGTCTGCTCGCCTTCCATATCGGTGATTTCCGGGTTGATCAGCTCGATCAATCCGTCGCCGCAATCCATGACGATCAGCCTTCGCAGCACGCCGACCTGCGGGGCCGCAAGACCGGCGCCCTTTGCGGCATACAGGGTTTCCGCCATATCGTCCAGGAGCTTGAAGGTTCTCTCGTCCAACTCCGTGACGGGCTTTGCCTGTTTCCTGAGCAAGGGATCCCCGAAGGGCAATATGGGCTTGACCGACATTACTTCGCCTCCCTGATCGTCCGGGGAGAGACGTAAACCCACAGATCGCCCGGAGTGCATTCCAGCGCCGTGCACAGCGCGTCAAGCGTCTCGGCCTTCATCTGTCTGGGCTGACCCCTGAGCAACGCACTGATGGCGGCCGCGGAGATCCGGTAATTCGCCTTTTCCTCCAGCAGTCTTCTCAAGGCGGCCCCCGTCCAGACGCCTTTGTCCGCCATCACCTTACGCAAACTCCACACCAACACATGCCGCACCGCCAATCAAAGTTAAAGTGCTGCTTAATATTTTAAACCAGCACTTAACATTCCGCAAATAGAAAAAGCCGCTCATCGGGCGATGGCGGCTTCTTCCGGGCACCGTCGTCTTCAGCCGATCTTCCTGACCGGCCGCAGGACGGCGTAGCCGTACCCCTCCGGGAAGTGCCGTTGGTAATCCTGCTTGACTTCTTCATCCCATGCGTATCCCATCGTGCCGGGGTCGAAGTTCCACGCCTTGTCCTCGACCGCCTTCATGACCTGGCCGTTGTCCCGCAGGTAGTCGAAGGGCGGATGGTGGAAGACCAGATACTCCGACTCCGGAATGACCCGGCACTCCATCCCTTCCGGCACCGGTCCGTCGTAGTCGAGCGGAACGGGAATGCCGTACAGGTAGCCTTTCTTCCCGTCCTTGTAAAACCATCCCGCCGTCTGCGCCAGCTGCCCGGGGAGGACGCGGTTCGACATGCTCTCCAGCGTGCCGCACACCTCGTCGCACGAATGCCCGTTGTTCCAGAAGCTCATGTAATCGGTGACGTCGGGATCCCAGATCCCGATGAACTTGTGCGCCGGAATGAACTCCACCTTGACCTCCACCGGCTTCACGCGTTCTTCGCTCATCTGTACCCGCTCCTTGACCCAATAGTGATAAGGCGAGAACACCTCCTGACGAATCGAGAGCGGGATGGGTCGGGGCGATTTCCGGTACGCCGCGGGCGTCAACCCGAAAGCTTTCTGGAAAGCCCGCGTGAACGCCTCCTGCGACGAGAACCCGTACTTCACCGCGATATCCAGCACCCGCTGGTCCGTGTCGCGGAGCTCCAGGGCGGCACGGCTGACCCGGCGGGAACTGACGTAATCGCGGATGGTCGTCCCGGTGAACTGGTTGAACTGTCTGGAACAGTAGTACGGCGAGTATCCGAGCTGTTCGGCCATCTTGAGCAGCGTCGGATTTTCCGTCAGGTTGTTCTCCAGCCAGTCCACCATCCGCTGCACCGTCTCGTTCCATTCGTACATGGAAGCCTTCCCTCCTTTCACCCTGATCGTAGCACCGCCGGGCTTCGCGGGTTTGATTCGAGTTGCGAAGCTTCGGCCATCATGGTCAAGGAGCGGAACCAGGTCTCTCCTCCGTCCTCATCAACCGGAGGATCAACTCCCGCGGATTCAGCAGCAGATCGCCGAAGTCGTCCGACGCGTCGCTCTCCTTCAAAATATTGATCTCTTCGTTGATGCTTTCCATCCTCCGGTCCAGCTCGGCGACGGTGCTGGCGGCTTCCTTCAGTTGCCGCGTCAGATGCTCGGGCACCTGCTTGTTGTATTTGTAGTAGATCTTGTGCTCCAGGCTCGCCCAGAAGTCCATCGCGATGGTGCGGATCTGCATCTCCACGAAGACACGCTCCGTGCAATCCGACATGAACACCGGGATCTTCAGGATCAGGTGCAGGCTGCGATAGCCGTTCGGCTTCGGATTCCGGATGTAGTCCTTCACTTCCACAACTTCGACGTCGGATTGGGACTGGATCATTTCGCTGATCCGGTAGATGTCGGACACGAACGAGCAGATGATGCGGATGCCCGCGATGTCCCGGATGTGCTCCCGGATGACGTCGAGCCTGAGCGGGAGTTTTTTGCGCTGTGCCTTCGCGATGATGCTCCTCGCGGACTTCACGCGCGTGACCACATGCTCGATCGGGTTGTAGTCGTGCATCAGGCGGAACTCTTCCTGCAGAATGTTCACCTTCGTGCCGATCTCTTCGAGCGCGAACCGATACATCAGGCCGAACCGCGTGATCTTGTTGCGCAGGGCCTTGATGGCCTCGCGGTCAACGGATTGCTGTTCAATCATGGTGCTTATGGTTCCTTTCTATGGCTGTTCGTCCGGCAAATCCTCAAACTCGTTCACAGGTACGGCCTGCGAGTCTTCATCGCCCGGGTCGCCTTCCCCTTCATCGTCCCCGTCGGCCGCGTCCACATCCGGATCATCTTGCGCCACTCGCAGCTCGATCATGGTGACCCTGCTGTTCCGGTTGGTGCCGTCGGCTATGATGTGGAGTTCGAACCTCACGTCGCCTTGTTCCAAGACGCCGTAGCTGAAGTTCCACGACTCGTCGTACACGCCGTCTTCTCCATTCCGGTAAAGATCGGCGGGCTCCCCCAGGACGGTGAAGAAATCCCTCACCATGAGCCGGGAAGCGTCGGGCACTTTGTACCAGCCGATGTGCACCGCGCCGGGGTCCGCGAATTCAAGTTCCCCGGAATCGGAGAAATCAAACGCGTCGATGAAGAAGACGCTTCCGAAATACTTGGCGTACGCTCCGCCTCCCCAGGAGTCCTTGTCTTCGGGCTCGCCGTGATTCATTCACAATTCCCTGTACGGGATGCCCAGCGGAATGCCCAGCCCGGCCAGTTCCTCCCCCGTGGCTCCCGCGAAAAACGCTTCCCCGAACAGGCGCAGCGGCGACACATCCCGCAAATCCTGAACGCCTGCCAGAAGTTCAATTTCGCTGTCCTTGCCAGGCACGGACGGATCCACGCCGGGATCGCCGTCTTTCGGAGCCGCTTGCCCGTCGGTCCCGACAACGGGGCTGGACGACGAGTCCGCGGCATGGTCCGCGGAGAAGTTCTGCGCAGGCTTATTCACGGCATTGCTCTCTCCCGGAGACTTGTTCGCACACCCGGCGACCATCAGGACGGCCAATATGCAAATCGAAACGAACGAGTTTCTCATGCCGGCCTCCAATATTATGAAGTGGTTGGCCTATTTTATCACACGTCTGTCAGCCACCGCCAGATTCGGAGGCCCGCAAGGCGAAAGTCCCGGGATATAGTGATCACCGGGACTTTCCGGGCTTCCGCTCCGCAAGCTCCTACTGGAGATTGCCCTACAGTTCCAAACGATTGCGGCTTCTCATATGCCGATCAAAGGCTTCAAACGATGCAAGTTTCAATGAATGCCCAAAAACATGGTTGAACCGTTCCAGCGCCAATACCGTATCGACAAATCGCTCCTGATCGATTGCCTTGTCCATTTCACGGAGGCACTTGTTGAACGCGCGCCGCTGATTCGCCAGGCGTTCGGCCATCATCTGTTCGAAAAGCTTTCTGTGTCGCTGCATTTCGGCCTCGGCTTCGGCGCACAGGGCCATGACGCGGCTCGCCTCTTCCTCCGCAAGCCGGGCATTCTTCAGAATGGCCATGGATGATTGGTAGACGCTCGAGGCCACGAGAAATCCGGCCACGCTTCCGATGATGGCGCCGATCGGCCCGAAGGCCGCACCCGTGACAAACCCCGCATAGATGCCGGATGCAGTGCTGACTCCGGTTTCCCCGATTTTCTCGGCGGCTTCCTCACCGGTGATCTCCCCTTTGGCATACCGCAGAACCGTTACCCCCGAATCCACAATGCCCGCAGCGATGGCTGTCGCCACATTGGATTTCGCCAACGCCCGGACCCCCAATCGGGAAGCCACGGAGCGCAATCCGGCTCCGACCACGCCGACCGTGCCGCTTCTCAAGCCGGATTTGCCTGCATCCTTGATCACTTCAACAGCCGCTTCATTTCCGCTGATCTTGCCTTGCTTCACCGCCAAGCCATGTTTGACCATCGACACGGCTCCGCCGACAATTCCCCCTGCCACCGCCGCGGCCGTGCCTGTGGACATCATTTCTTTTCCGATCTGTTTGAACTCAAATACGGCGCTGAACGCGTTCGGTTTTTCGGCCGCCTTCATCGCTTCGGCGTGGCTGGTGCCCTTTGATTTGATGCTGCCGTCCCGCAGTTGCAAACCGCCGCGAACATTCTTTACCGTATCCGCATGCTCCTCGCTGACTGACGCATACTTCCCTGAAATCTCCCGGACTGCATCCACGTGTTCGGGGTTCGTCAACTTCTGCATGCCGAGGTACTTCGGATTCCTGAACATCTCGACTGCACGTTCCGAGCTGGACGATGATTTTGCCTGAACATATTCGATCGTCT
>Ga0310838_1000859_pt1 | contig 20635 bp, 19 predicted proteins | sample SM_ome_6_FD_202241 | JGI IMG/M metagenome (GOLD analysis project Ga0310838, IMG submission 202241) | Sorghum-adapted microbial communities enriched on stacked mutant (SM) sorghum from Joint BioEnergy Institute, Emeryville, California... ...
AACGGACTGAGGAGCTCCTATTTCGGATAATTGCGTTGATCAGGTCCATGATAAGGCGACTTAAGGTCACTGAGGTCCGTTAGATTAGGAAATAGCCAGGAAATAGGCAAATAACGTCCTTACAGTCCGTTACGTTTACGAACGAGTTCAGATGTCTCCATTTGGTTCGCTATTTTTGGAGAGAAGGGAGAGGGGGGCCCGATGAAGGAAACCACGCTGTACCGCTTAACCGAGCAGGTTCGCCGGTTTGGCCAGCAGGAGCAGTTATGGTTGCCCGGAGATGTGATCGTTGTGGCGGTGTCCGGCGGGGTCGATTCTACGGTTCTGCTGCATATAATGAAGGAAATCGCTGGGGACAAGGAGCTGGGACTTGGGCTAATCTGCGCGCACCTTCATCACGGCTTACGCGGAGACGAGGCGGATCGGGATGCGGAATTTGTCCGTAAGCTTGCCAAGCAGCTGGGCATCCCTTTTGATCTGGGTTACGCGGATGTGCGGGCTTATATGAAGCAAACGGGGCAAAGCCTCGAGCTGGCGGCTCGGGAGAAACGGTACGAATATCTGCATCAGGTGGCCGCTCGTTATGGAGCATCGTCCATCGCCCTGGCTCATCATGCCGACGACCAGGCCGAGACGGTGCTGATGCGGCTGCTGCGGGGCAGCGGACCTTCAGGATTAGCGGGGATGCGACCCAAACGCCGCGAAAAAAATGTGGAACTTATCCGCCCTTTACTCCGTATATACAAGACGGATTTGCTCAAGGCCTGCCGTGAATCCGGGCTTGCCTACGTCGAAGACAGCAGCAATCTGGATAAAGAGATGACGCGGAATTCGATTCGGTTGGATGTGCTGCCATTTTTGGGGCAATATAATGGTCAGTTACCGGAATCGCTGAATCGCTTGGCGGTGCTGACTGCAGCGGAAGATGATTATCTGCATCAGGAAGCGGTAAAGTTGTACGCGGAGCTTGTGCGGACGGAGGGCGGGATTTTCTCGTTGGAAGCCCCTCTATTCTCCGGTTTACATGTTGCTTTACAACGGAGGTTGATTAAACTAATATTAAATTATCTGCCTTTAAGTACGGAGGATCGCGATTTTGTCAAGGTCGAAGCGATTCGTCAAGGGACAATTCAAGATCGGCCCACAACGTGGAGCTTAGACCTAGGCGGCGGCGTTAGATGCGTACGCGAATATGACAAGATCCGCTTTATCCCCCCGGCAGTAGAAAGTCGGATTCCTCATTATACATATTTGGTGGAACAAATTCCGGCAGAGGTGCCGATCGAGGGCCTGAGCCAGAGCTTGCGAATCACGCGGTCTGGCGCCGGCAGGGAGCTTCACGTCAAGGCAGAAGGAAATAACGAAGCGATATTTGATGCGGATGAGTTGGTTTATCCGCTTACCGTGCGTTCCCGTCTTCCGGGAGACGTGATGAAAGTTATGGGATTAAACGGCAGCAAAAAGGTAAAAGATATTTTCATCGACGCGAAAATACCACCATCCCTCCGCTCCCGCATCCCGATGGTCACGGATGCCGCAGGCCGGATCCTGTGGATTCCCGGCGTTCGCCGATCCGCAGTTGCTGCGGTGAACCCGCGCACGACCTCTGTTGTGCATATGGTTCTTACGCCGCGCCCAGATTTGGATCGCACACCTTGAGGATTAGCGAAAGATCGGCATTCATAGAATAACGTAGGAGGTTCACTCATTTTGCTAAACGATATCCAGGAAATTTTGATTACGCGGGAACAAATTCAAGAGAAGGTTGCTGAGTTGGGCAAACAGCTGAGTGCGGAGTACGAAGGACGTAACCCGCTCGTAATCTGTATCTTGAAAGGCGCTTTTATTTTTATGGCCGATCTGGTTAAGGAAATTACGGTACCGATCGAGCTCGACTTCATGGCTGTCTCCAGTTATGGAGCAGGAACCCGTTCTTCCGGGGAAGTGAAAATCATCAAGGATTTGGATACCTCCGTGGAAGGCCGCGATATCTTGATCGTAGAGGACATTATCGATAGCGGGCTGACGCTCAGCTATTTGATTGATGTGCTTGAACGGCGCAAGGTTAAATCGGTTAAAATCGTTACGCTGTTTGATAAACCGGCACGGCGTACGGTGGATTTGCAAGCGGACCTGTCAGGGTTCGTTCTTCCGGACGCTTTCGTTGTCGGATACGGTCTGGATTATGCCGAGAAATACCGTAACCTCCCATTCATCGGAGTTCTGAAGCCGGAGATTTACACCAGTTGATTTCGTCGTCCGCTTGGACGAAAGACCACCCTTGCCGGAATTTTGAAATGGCGAGATTGGCTATGGTAAAATAACTTAAGGTCTTGAGAGGAGGTAGGGGATGAATCGGTTCATCCGGAATTCTGGTTTTTATTTAATACTTTTCTTAGTCGTGGTGGGCATCGTCCAATTCCTCAATGGCGGACAAGAAGCAACCGTCACCCCTAAGTATTCGGACTTACGTCAGGAACTGAAGGCTAATAATGTTGATGATCTAACCGTTAAATTTGACGGTTACGCTTATCTGGTAACCGGTAAGTATAAGGAACCTGTCGGAAACGACAAGACGAAGAATTTCTCTTTGTATGTGCCTTTTGACGAGAATGTCGTTAAGGAGATTATCGCATACAGCGAACAGAACAACTTTAGTCTGGAATGGAAGAAGATGCAAGGTGAGAGCATCTGGCTGACCTTCCTGACTTCGATTGTTCCGCTGGCGATTATGTTCATTCTGTTCTTCTTCTTGTTTAATCAAGCGCAGGGCGGCGGCGGCAAAGTGATGAACTTCGGCAAGAGCCGGGCGCGTCTCTATAATGAAGAGAAGAAGAAAGTCACGTTTGAAGATGTCGCAGGTGCCGATGAAGAGAAGCAAGAGCTTGTCGAAGTCGTTGAGTTTCTGAAAGATCCGCGGAAGTTCTCGGCCGTGGGGGCAAGAATTCCTAAAGGCGTTCTGCTTGTAGGCCCTCCGGGTACCGGTAAAACCTTGCTTGCCCGTGCAGTTGCCGGTGAAGCAGGGGTTCCGTTCTTCAGCATTTCCGGTTCTGATTTCGTGGAAATGTTCGTTGGGGTCGGCGCTTCCCGCGTGCGGGATTTGTTCGAGAACGCGAAGAAGAATGCGCCTTGTATCATCTTTATCGACGAAATTGACGCCGTTGGTCGTCAGCGGGGTGCTGGGCTTGGCGGCGGTCATGATGAACGCGAACAAACGCTCAACCAATTGCTCGTAGAAATGGACGGTTTCAGCGGCAATGAAGGCATTATCATCATCGCTGCAACGAACCGTGCAGATATTCTGGACCCGGCCTTGCTGCGTCCGGGACGTTTTGACCGTCAAATCACGGTAGACCGTCCGGATGTGAAGGGACGCGAAGCGGTCTTGAAAGTGCATGCGCGCAACAAGCCGCTGACCAAAGACGTCAAGCTGGACGTCATCGCGAAGCGTACGACGGGCTTTACCGGCGCTGATCTGGAGAACCTGCTGAACGAAGCGGCCCTCCTCGCCGCACGTCGGAACCGCAAAGATATTTCCATGACGGAAGTCGACGAAGCGATCGACCGCGTAATTGTCGGGACAGAGAAACGCAGCCGCGTCATCAGCGACCGCGAGAAGCGCATCGTGGCTTACCACGAAGCGGGCCACACGATTGTGGGTTACTTCTTGGAGCATGCCGATATGGTTCACAAGGTAACGATTATTCCACGCGGCCGCGCCGGCGGGTATGTCATTATGTTACCGAAGGAAGACCGCATGCTGGCCACGAAGAACGAGCTGCTGGATCGGGTAACCGGTTTGCTTGGCGGCCGCGTATCCGAGGAGCTGTTTATCGGTGAGATCGGAACCGGCGCGTACAGTGACTTCCAGCAAGCAACCAACATCGTGCGCAGCATGATCATCGAATACGGGATGAGCGAGAAGCTCGGTCCGATGCAGTTCGGTACATCGCAAGGCCAAGTGTTTCTTGGCCGCGATATCGGGCACGAGCAGAACTATAGTGATCAAATCGCTTATGAGATCGATCAGGAAATGCAGCGGTTCATCAACGAATGTTATGAACGTTGTAAGCAGTTGCTGACGGAGCACGCCAAGGAAGTTCACCTCATTGCAGAAACATTGCTTGAAGTGGAAACCTTGGAGCTCGAGCAAATCAAGTCGCTGATTGAAACCGGTACGCTGGACGGCTTGAAGAAAGACGGCCAAGATGGCGGCAACGGTTCCTCCGAACCGGGTGAGCCGACGATCGACAGCGTGGGTGACGTTCGCGTTCGCATCCAAGGCAAAACTGAGGATACGGCGCCTGCTGCACCGGTCGGAGATATCCCGAATGATGTTCCGGGCGGCACCGCCAACGATCGGACGAACGATCCGGTGGTGGACACACCGCAAGGGACCGTCAGCGATACGCCAGGTCAAGCCGATTCGGCGGACGAAGGCAAGGATCCAAATAACGGCGGCAGCACGCCAACCGTGTAAACCATACTAGCAAAGACCTAATCCGGGAAACCTTCAGTTTCCCGGATTTTTTGCTTTAGAATGGATGGGATACATCGAGCGTATTGATGAGAACCAGAACAGGGTCCCCCAGCCTATCCTTAAAATTTTAGTTATTGCTGAATGTGCATATCTCCTCAATAATCCTTATTTTTCCTTCATTATCAAAGGCTAATGGGACTATACGCACCCGGACGGCGCATTGACAGTGCCTTTCACCTTGTGTAAATTAGTTGGTAAACACCGTGTGAAATTTAATACGTTCTTGCCGTTTCACGCAGGATTGTCATACAACGCAGCTAGAATCCCGGACGACGCGAAGAGATAGAGAGCCAGGATGGGGTTAATACAGCAACAGACGATACATGAGCTTATGGGGGAGGAATTCAAGTGGAGGCTCTAGCGCTTGAGCGTAAAGCCGAAATGAACCGCGAATTGCGGGAAAGGCTGGTTCAGCTCAAGAAAGAACGCAATGCCATCATACTGGCGCATTATTATCAGCGGGATGAAATCCAAGAAGTCGCGGATTTCCGGGGCGATTCATTTTTGCTCGCTCAGAAGGCCGCTTCGACGGACGCGGATACCATCGTATTCTGCGGCGTGCATTTCATGGGCGAGAGCGCCAAGATCTTGGCGCCGAACAAGACGGTACTTATACCTGACGAACGTGCAGGCTGTCCGATGGCCGATATGGTAAATGTTGACGGCTTGCGCAAGTTGAAGGCGGAGCACCCAAATGCCAAAGTTGTAACCTACATTAACTCTTCCGCAGAAATCAAAGCGGAGACGGACATCTGCTGTACCTCGTCGAATGCGGTGAAGGTGATTAACTCCGTAGATGCAGACGAGATTATCTGGGTACCGGATAAGAACCTGGGCCATTACGTGCAACAGCATACCGACAAGAAGCTGATCATCTGGGAAGGCTATTGCAACACGCATGATATGCTGACGGTCAAAGACGTTGTTGAGATGAAAGCGAAATATCCGAACGCCGAGTTTGTCGTGCATCCGGAATGCCGCCCGGAAGTGGTGGCCATGGGCGATTTCGTCGGCAGCACTACGGCGATCATCGATTACTGCAAAAATTCCTCCGCCAAAGAGTTTATCGTTGGTACGGAGGATGGAACTGGATACCAGCTGCGTAAAGACAGCCCGGACAAAACGTTCCATTTTGCCACGAAATATCTGGTGTGCCCGAACATGAAAGTCAATAATCTGAAGAAACTGGTGAAATGCCTGGAAACGATGCAGCCGCAAATTTACGTACCGCCTGTCGTTGCCGACAAAGCCAGATTATCCTTAGAGCGCATGTTACAAGTTAAGTAGCATGCGCTACTCTCTTGTTCAAGATAGGTGACGAACGTGATTCCACAATATTTGGTTGATTTTGAGGCAAGCCGATTGACGGTCGTGGATACGGATGTGATTGTGATCGGTTCGGGGATTGCCGGTCTTTTTACCGCTATCAAAGCAAGTGAAAAGAATCGCGTAATCCTGGTCACGAAGAAATCCATGCTGGAGAGCAATACCCGGTATGCGCAGGGGGGGATTGCAGCCGTGATCTCTGAGGATGATTCTCCGGCCTATCATCGCCAGGATACGCTGTTGGCCGGCGCGGGATTATGCTCCTCCAAAGCGGTGGATATCCTTGTGAATGAGGGGCCGGAAGGCGTTAGAGAGCTCATGAAGCTGGGTACGTCTTTTGATTTGGAAAACGGGGAGCTGGCGCTCACGAAAGAGGGGGCTCATAGCCATCGCCGAATCTTGCATGCGCACGGGGATGCGACAGGGTATGAGATCGTGCGGGCGTTGTCCGAGCAGGCGGAAGCCCATCCGAACATCGAGGTTTGGGACAATCATTATGTAATCGATTTGATTACGGAGGAGAACGAATGCCTGGGCGCGTTAGTCCAGCGGCCTGACGGGCAGCGTGTGTTCCTGCGCGGGAATGCGACCATTCTATGCTCCGGCGGAGCCGGGCAGTTGTATCGTTATACGACCAATCCCGAGGTAGCCACAGGGGACGGCCTCGCCATCGCCTATCGGGCAGGAGCGGTGCTTCGCGATATGGAATTTATTCAATTTCATCCTACTTCGCTCTGCTACCCGGGCGCCCCGCGGTTCCTCATTTCCGAAGCGGTTCGCGGTGAAGGGGCCGTGCTGCGGAATATTAAAGGTGAGCGGTTCATGAGCAAGTACCATGAGCTGCTGGAGTTGGCCCCGCGGGATATTGTAGCGCGAGCCATCGTCAGCGAGATGGAGGAGACCGGAGCAAGTATCGTGTATCTCGATATCACGCACGAAGATCCGGAGAAGATCAAAGCGCGCTTTCCGACGATTTACGAAACCTGCCTGCGTTATGGGCTTGATTTGACCAGTGACTGGATTCCAGTCGCTCCGGCAGCGCATTATATGATGGGAGGCGTTCGCGTTAACCATTATGGCGAGACGAGTGTGCAACGGTTGTTCGCCTGCGGTGAGGTTTCATCGACCGGCGTGCACGGAGCCAATCGGCTTGCCAGCAATTCGCTGTCGGAAGCGATTGTGTTTGGCCGCCGGATTATCCAGCGGATCGAGGAGCTGCCGCCGCGCACTCGTACGGGCGAGACGGTGGCTTACCACGGCGGCCGCATGGCGCCGGCTCCGTTCTCGCTGGTGGAACGCCGCCTTGACCTGCAAAAGACGATGGTGCGCCGTGTCGGCCTGCGCCGCACCGCAGGGGGGCTTACCAAGGGCATCGAGGAGTTGGAGAAGCACAAGGCGATTTTTAGCCAAGCGCTGCATACCCGTGACCAATGGGAGTATGCCAATATGTTGACCTGCGCGCTGCTGCTGGCCCAAGCGGCATTGGCTCGCGAGGAGAGCCGGGGTGGACACTACCGCGGGGACTTCCCGGAGCGGGATGACGCGAAATGGCGCAAGCATCTGTTGTGGCAACGGGATCAAGGGATGTTGGAGGAAATTAGCGATGATGTTTAATGGATATAATGAAGGGCTTGTGGAGTCTATCCGCAGTTGGCTGAAGGAAGACGTAGGCTCCGGAGACGTGACGACCGCCGTGACGATCCCTGCCGGCCATGAATCCAAAGGGATTATTCACGCCAAGCAAGGCGGCATTGTTGCCGGCATGCCGGTGGCTCAGCTCGTCTTTGAGATCGTGGACCCCAGCTTAACGTTTACGCCGCACGTGAAGGACGGCGAACGCATCGAGAAAGGTACGATTCTCGCCGAGGTTGAAGGAAGCACGCATAGCATCTTAACCGGGGAGCGGTTAGCGCTGAATCTGCTGCAGCGCTTGTCCGGGATAGCTACACGGACGAACCTGTTCGTCGAGGCTTTGGGCGGCCTGCCAACTCGTTTGGTGGATACGCGCAAGACGACGCCGGGACATCGGATGCTGGAGAAGTATGCCGTCCGCACCGGGGGAGGTGCGAATCACCGCTTTGGGTTGTACGATGCGGTGATGATCAAGGATAATCATATCAAGGGGGCCGGGGGGATCACCCAAGCGGTCAGCCGCGCCCGGGCTCAGATTCCGCATACGATGACCATTGAGGTGGAGACGGAGAACCTCGAGCAGGTGGAGGAAGCGCTGCAAGCTGGAGCAGATATCATTATGCTCGACAACATGGCACCTGATCTGATGAAGGAAGCGGTGCGCCGAATCAAGGCGAAAGCGCCGCATGTAACGGTGGAAGCGTCGGGCAACGTGTCGCTGGAAACGATTCGCGGCATTGCTGAGAGCGGCGTAGACGTCATTTCCGTGGGACGGTTGACGTATTCTTTTGAAAGCCTGGATATCAGTTTGGACCTGAACGGCAAAAAGGAGGCTTAACAGGCGCATGTTCCTTGTAGTCGATGTAGGCAATACGAATATCGTGCTGGGGATTTACCGGGGCAAGGAGTTGCTCCATCATTTCCGCATCAGCACGAACCGTCAAGCCACGGTGGACGAGTACGGCGTATTGATCCATAATCTGTTTGATATGGTAGGCATCCGGGGAAGTGAGATGGAAGGCGTCATCATCTCTTCGGTTGTTCCGCCGTTAATGCACGTGCTGGAAGAGCTGTGCGAAAAATACTTGCATCACAAGCCGCTGGTTGTGGGGCCGGGCATCAAAACCGGGCTGAACCTGCGCTACGAAAACCCGCGGGAGGTAGGCGCGGACCGGATCGTTAACGCGGTGGCGGCGATTGAGAAATACGGCGGGCCGCTGGTTGTCGTTGACTTCGGCACGGCCACAACGTTTGACTGTATCGATGCTGCCGGCAATTATCTTGGCGGTGCGATTGTGCCGGGGATCGGCATCTCGACCGAAGCCCTGTATCAACGGGCGTCCAAGCTGCCGCGGATTGAGCTGGAGAAGCCGAAGAAGGTGATCGGGCGCAACACGGTGCATGCGATGCAGGCGGGGATTATTTTTGGCTATGCCGGCCAGGTTGATGGCATTGTGGAGCGGATTGCTCGGGAGATGGGCGCGAAACCGAAGGTGATTGCTACCGGCGGGCTGGCTGAGCTGATCGCCAGCGAGACGCGCACCATCGAGGAGGTTAACTCCCAGCTGACTTTGGAGGGCCTTCGCATTATTTACGAGCGCAATCAATAATGCGGATCATAGATTATGGAAATAATGAAAGGTTGATTGACCTTTAAGGGATGAAAGGAGGTCCTTCGCAACATGGACCATAACAATAAGAAAGACCGGTTGATCCGAGGGATCGCCATGGACGGGAAAGTACGCGCCTTTGCTGTGCGGACGACCCAGCTGGTGGAGGAGCTGCGCCGCCGGCATGATACCTATCCAACAGCTACCGCAGCTATGGGACGGACGGTGACTGCCGCTGCCATGATGGGGGCGATGCTCAAGGGCGAGGATAAGCTGACCGTTCAGGTAAAGGGCGACGGACCGATCGGACAGATCATTGCCGATGCGAACGCCAAGGGCGAAGTGCGCGGTTACGTCAAGAACCCGCATGTCCACTTGCCAAGCAACAGTCAAGGGAAACTGGACGTGCGCGGTGCAGTCGGCACCGAAGGATTCATCCATGTCACGAAGGATCTGGGGCTCAAGGAACCGTATCGCGGGAGCGTGCCGTTGATTTCTGGTGAATTGGGTGAGGATTTCACCTATTATTTTGCCGTATCGGAGCAAACGCCATCCGCGGTTGGACTTGGCGTCCTGGTCGATGTAGATAATTCGGTGATCGTAGCCGGAGGCTTCATCATTCAACTGCTCCCAGGCTTAAGCGATTCGGAGATTGATTCGATCGAAAAGGCGATAGGACAGCTTCCACCGGTTACGGCTTTGCTTGACCAAGGGCTGGAGCTGGAAGAAATGCTTCGCTGGATCGTGAAGGATGTGCAGATCCTGGAGGAGATGGACATCGTCTTTTCCTGCAACTGTTCCCGGGAACGGGTTGAACGCACGCTGATCAGCTTGGGCAAGAAGGAGCTGGAGGAGCTGCGGGACGAAGGAAAAGAGACGGAGGTTGTGTGCGATTTCTGCAATGAGCCTTACTTGTTTACGCCGGAGGAAATCGACCAGCTGATCGCTAGAACCGAGAAATAAATTATTGTGAAGTATGACTGAGTAGGTCCAAAATACTTTGCGATCGGGGGCTTAAGTCCCTTGAAAGCAAAGTATTTTTTGTGACTTTTCTTGACAACTCCGATCGGCGTTGTTAAGATTATAATTAGAAAACCAACTTAATTACTCGGAAATAAATGAAAGTCGATGAATCGTGCATCCTAAATCTCAGCTTTCATTTGTGGGGCAGCCAGATCGATTTGGTTATTTTTATCCAAAGGGAGGATATTTGATATGGCAAAAGTCGTCAACAATGTTACGGAATTGATCGGAGATACGCCGCTGGTCCGTTTGAACCGGGTTGTACCGGAGGACAGTGCGGAAATCTACGTGAAGCTGGAATACCAAAACCCAGGCTCCAGCGTCAAGGATCGGATTGCAATCAGCATTGTGGAAGAGGCGGAGAAAGCCGGCAAGCTGAAACCGGGTGGCACGATTATCGAAGCGACCAGCGGGAACACCGGGATTGGCCTGGCGATGGTCGCTGCAGCCAAAGGCTATAAAGCTGTCATTGTCATGCCGGAAACGATGAGCTTGGAACGCCGCAACCTGTTGCGCGCTTACGGGGCAGAGCTTGTCCTGACGCCAGGGGCCGAGGGCATGAACGGTGCGGTGAAGAAAGCCGAAGAACTGCTAGCTGCGAATCCGGATTATTTCCTGGCAGACCAATTTAGAACTCAAGCGAACGTGAAGATTCACCGCGAGACGACGGGGCCGGAAATCGTTGAAGCAATCGAATCGCTGGATGGGCGTCTGGATGCATTTGTTGCAGGGATCGGTACTGGCGGTACGATTACCGGTGCGGGTGAAGTATTGAAGAAACGGTTCCCGGATCTGAAAATCTACGCAGTTGAACCGGCAGCATCGCCGATTTTGGCTGGCGGTAAACCAGGTCCTCACAAAATCCAAGGTCTCGGTGCGAACTTCATTCCAGAAATTTTGAACCGTGAAATTTATGATGAAATCATTCATGTCGAGAACGAAGAAGCGTTCGAACAAGCGCGTATTGTAGCAAGACAAGAAGGCATTCTGTCCGGGATCTCATCCGGTGCTGCAGTGTTTGCTGCATTGAAAGTTGCGAAGCAACTGGGTAAAGGCAAACGTGTCGTTGCCGTTATTCCAAGTAACGGTGAACGTTATCTCAGCACGCCGCTGTACAATTTCGAAGCTTAATCGTTTCGCGGTAAGAGCGATGATCACCCCCGGCCGTTCCAACCGAACGGTCTGGGGTTTTTATTTTTTGCGATAGATGTTTTCCTATTAGGCGTCTTCTAGTATACTAGCTTCCAATAAGACAAGAGCTTCTTCAGGCTGAGAATGTGGGGGATCACGCGCGCTTCATGAAAAAGATAATGACTTGGGAGCAATGGAGAGAATGGGGGAACACGGGCAACTGGACGGTGCTGCCCTTCGCGGTCAAAATTCCGCTGCCGGCTGTCGGCTTGCCTGAGAACTGGTCCCGGGCCTGGGAGGAAGCCGGGCCATATGCCTTTGTGTTGGAGAGTGGCAAGGTTGGACGCTATACCTTCTTGGGGCTGAATCCGGTCTCCGTCCTTCGCGGTAAGGGCGATCAGGCCGTGGTGGAGGATTTTGCTTCCGGCAAAGTTTCAGTCAAGTCAGGCAAGCCGCTCGATATGCTGCGGGACTGGATGGAACCATTTCGTTCGCCGGGTTGGTCGGGGTTGCCGAAATTCAGCGGCGGGGCGGTGGGTTATCTCGCCTATGACGTCGCACGATCGCTAGAACGGCTGCCCAACCTGGCACAGGACGATCTGGGCCTGGATGATTACGTCTGGATGCGGTTCGAGGAGCTGTGGGTCATCGATCAAGCGGAAGGCGATGTGTATTGCATCGTCCATGTCCCGATTGCGTCGCTGCCTTTGGATCAGCTGCGTGACCGCTATCACCTCGCTGAGGCGCGGGCTGTACGAATGGCAGAGCTGTGGGCTGGCTTTTGCACGTCGGCGAAGGACTCGGTAGGTACAGGGAGTGCCGCGGCGGACTCCCCTTCACTTCCCGACGAGGAGTTGGAACGCCGGCGCTTGTCCGTCTCCATGCCGCAGGAGGCGTTTGAAGCGGCGGTGCGACGGGTGCAGGAATATATCGCGGCTGGCGACGTCTTCCAGGTGAATCTTTCGCTGCGCCAAGCATTTCCGTTGGCCGCTTCGCCGGAGCGGGTGTATGAGCAGCTGCGCAAGCTGAATCCTTCGCCGTATATGGGTTTGCTCCGGTTCCCGGACTTCCAGCTCGTATCCGCTTCGCCGGAGTTGCTGGTGAAGGTGGAGCAGGGGCGGATCAGCACCCGACCGATTGCGGGAACGAGACGGCGTGGACATACGCCGCAGGAGGATCAGCGGATGGAGGCCGAGCTGCTGGCCAGCGAGAAGGAGCAAGCCGAGCACATCATGCTCGTCGACCTTCTGCGCAACGATATCGGCCGGGTGGCGGAGTATGGGACGGTGCGGGTCAGCGAGCTGTTTACCGTGGAGCGGTATTCGCACGTCATGCATCTGGTCTCCGAGGTCGAAGGAGTGCTGAATGCGGATCGTACGATTTATGATGCGATTGCCGCTGTTTTTCCTGGGGGAACGATCACCGGAGCGCCTAAAGTGCGGACGATGGAAATTATCGAGGAGCTTGAGCCTGTCACGAGAGGCCCTTACACCGGCGCAATGGGATGGATTGACTATGCCGGGAATATCGAATTAAATATTATTATACGTACGCTGGTCACGAAGGACGGCGTCGGCTACTTGCAGACAGGTGCCGGCATTGTCATCGATTCAGACCCGTATCGTGAGTATAGGGAATGTTTGAACAAAGCTAGAGCCGTTGCTCTGGCTGTACAACAGAGTTGAGGATTTTCAGGAGAGCCAGCTGGACAAAGTCTAGGACAGGAGATGAGATGAGATGATTTTAGTGATCGACAATTATGATTCTTTCACGTACAATCTGGTGCAGTATTTAGGTGAGTTAGGCGAGGAAGTAACTGTCCGCCGCAATGATGAGATCGATCTTGCGGGTATTGAGGCTTTGCAGCCGGATCATATTTTGATATCCCCCGGCCCGTGTACGCCCAATGAGGCTGGGATCACGTTGAATTTGATTGAGCATTTTAAAGGGGTTATCCCGATCTTTGGCGTTTGTCTGGGGCATCAGGCCATTGGTCAAGCCTTTGGCGGCAAGGTAATTCGCGCCGAACGCTTGATGCATGGCAAGACATCGCCTATTTACCATCATGGAGAATCGGTGTTTGCCGGTCTGCCGTCCCCCTTCACGGCTACGCGATATCATTCGCTGATCGTGGAGCGCGAGAGTCTGCCGGATTGCCTGGAGATTACGGCAGAGACGGCGGAAGGGGAGATCATGGGGCTGCGCCACAAAGAGTATGCCGTCGAGGGCGTGCAGTTCCATCCGGAATCGATCATTACCCAGCATGGACACCAAATTCTCCGTAACTTCTTGAACCGAAAGGCGGAAGCCAAAGCATGAATTACATCGGGGTGGATGGCGTTCCGACCCCGGCCGATCAAGCCGTGATCTCTGTGATGGATCACGGCTTTATGTACGGGCTCGGTTTATTTGAAACGTTCCGCACCTACGGAGGGCGCCCGTTCCTGCTAGAACAGCATCTCCAGCGGCTGGAGGCAGGCTGCAAGGCGCTTGGGATTGCGCACCAGGTTGATCATGGCCGGGTTGAAGCGGAAATCGCCGAGCTGCTTGCGCGGAACGGATTGGACGAAGGTTACATTCGATATACGGTGACGGCTGGCGAAGGGCCGCTGGGCTTGCCTGTCGGTGACTACGAGAAACCAAGGGTCGTGATCTATGTGAAGCCGCTGCCCGACCCTGGGGAGACGCTGTACACGGATGGGAAGCCGTTATGGCGGCTGACAACGCCTCGCAATACGCCGGAGGGCGAGGTGCGTTTCAAGTCACTGCACTATATGAACAATGTGTTGGCGAAGCGCGAACTCGCTCGGTTAGAACGGGAGGCGCTGGAGACGGCAGACGCTCCTGCAGCGAATGCCCAACCGCATGTGCACGGACGTCGATCTGTAGCAGTACCCGCTGAGGGACTGCTGCTGACGGCGGATGGCTGGCTGGCGGAGGGGATCGTCAGCAATGTATTTTTTGCACGAAATGGAAGATTATATACACCGGATGTGGAAACCGGCATTCTCCCCGGCGTTACCCGCGCGAAGGTGCTGGAGCTGGCAGCTGAGCAAGGGATTGCGGCGGAGGAAGGTCGCTACACTTGGGACGAGCTGTTGGCGGCTGACGAGGTCTTCCTGACGAATTCGATTCAGGAGCTCATGCCGGTGACGGAACTGGTGGAGTCTGACCAGCCCGGAGGCCGAGGGTCACTACGGCGCACAGTGGGAACCGGACGAATCGGACCGATGACGTGTCTGTTATTGGGGAAATATAGAGAGAAAGCGAGGAGTGGCGATGCAGCCGATCATCTATAAGCGCAGCTACCAGCTGGGCGAGGCCTCTTTAACGTTGGGGGAGCGCACGCTGGTGATGGGAATTTTGAATGTGACGCCGGACTCTTTTTCCGATGGAGGTCGTTACAATAATGTAGAGCGCGCCGTTCAGCACGCCCGTGAAATGGTTGCAGAAGGTGGGGATATTATTGATATCGGCGGGGAGTCGACACGTCCAGGCCATGTGCCCGTTAGTGAACAGGAAGAGCTGGAACGGGTCATTCCTGTCGTTGAGGCACTTCATCGCGAGCTTCCTCACATTCCGTTGTCGGTCGATACGTACAAGGCGCAGGTGGCGTACGAAGCGTTGAAGGCCGGGGCGCATATCATAAATGATGTCTGGGGCTTTAAGGCGGAGCCGCGGATGGCGGAAGTGGCGGCGGAGTTTGGTTGTCCGGTGATTTTGATGCATAACCGTCATGATCGTCATTACCGCGATTTGCTTGCCGATGTGGCTGCGGATTTGCGGGAGAGCGTGGAGATTGCCCGAAAGGCCGGCGTTTCAGATGAAAATATTATTTTGGACCCCGGCATCGGCTTTGCTAAGGACTATCACGAAAATCTGCGTGTCATGAAGGCGTTGGACGAATTAGCGGCATTGGGGTTCCCGTTGCTGCTGGGGACGTCTCGCAAACGGTTTATCCGCACCGCATTGGATCTTCCGGTCGATGAGGTGGTGTTCGGAACGGCGGCCACCGTGGCGTTGGGAATTGCGCAGGGCTGCCAAATCGTCCGTGTCCATGACGTGAAAGAGATCAAGCAAACCGTGCAGATGTGCGATGCCATCGTGTATGCTTGACCATTTGCCGGTAAAGGAGCTGAAATGAATGGATAAAATCGTGCTGCGGCACTTGGAATATTACGGGTATCACGGTGTTTTTGAGGAAGAGCGTAAGCTCGGTCAACGATTTTATGTAGATTTGGAATTGGAGTTGGATCTGCATGAGGCCGGGGTTAACGACGATTTAACGCAGACGGTCAATTATGCCGAAGTGCATGAGCTGGTCAAGGGGGTCGTTGAGAAGAAGAGCTTCAAGCTTATCGAGGCCCTGGCGGAGCATATTGCATCTGCGGTATTGGACACTTATACTAGGGTAGATGCGTTAACGGTTCGAGTTACAAAGCCGCATCCGCCGTTTGACGTACATTTTGACGGTGTGACGGTCGAGTTGTATCGTTCCAGAAAGTGAGCTAATATTTATGACTATGACATCTCCCTCTGAGCTTTCAGAGGCTTATATTGCTTTAGGGGCTAATCTGGGCGACCGCGAAGCCACTTTGATGCAGGCGATCTCAGAATTGCAGAAGCATCCGGAGATCGAGGTCCTGCGGTGCTCCAATCTCTATGAGACGGATCCGGTTGGTTATTTGGATCAACCTTGTTTTGTGAATATGGCCGTTGCTGTCCGCACTTCGCTGGAACCTGAGGCGTTGCTGACCTTCATGCTCGATATTGAGCTGCGACTGGGACGGGAGCGTACGATTCGCTTTGGGCCGCGAACGGTGGACCTGGATTTATTGTGGGCTGACGGCAGGGTGATGGACACCCCGCTTCTGACCTTACCGCACCCGCGGATGATGGAGCGTGCTTTTGTGCTCATTCCCTTAGCCGACATCGTGCCGGAAGGAGAGCCTTCCGGGCTGTTTGAACAGATTCATCAAGCTCTAGACAACTTAGATGGAAAGGAAGGCGTCCGGTTTTGGAAAACATGCAACTGGCACAGCGCATCCGCGCTTTCCGAAAGCTAAAAGGCTTCACCCAGCAAGAGCTGGCAGAGAAGTCCGGCGTATCCCTGGCCTTATTGGGCGCGGTAGAACGGGGGAACCGCCGGGCAGATGAGCAAATGTTAACGAAGATTGCCCAATGTTTAGGAATATCTTTAGCGGAGCTCAAGTCGGATTTGTAGTGCACCGCTGATTTTTAACTATTTTATTGCATGGGAGGGAACCATCTTGCTGAAGATTGGCGATGTGGAATTGAAGAACCAAGTCGTACTTGCCCCGATGGCAGGCGTATGTAATCCAGCCTTCCGTCTGATTGCCAAAGAATTTGGGACCGGGCTGGTCTGCGCTGAGATGGTTAGCGATAAAGCGATCCTTCACGGCAATAAGCGAACGCGAGAAATGCTCTTTGTGGACGAGCGGGAAAAGCCGCTCAGCCTGCAAATTTTCGGCGGGGATCGCGCGTCGCTAGTGGAAGCGGCAAAAGTTGTCGATCAGGAAACCAATGCCGACATCATCGATATTAATATGGGCTGCCCTGTGCCGAAGGTGACGAAATGTGACGCTGGGGCACGCTGGCTGCTTGACCCGAATAAAATATACGAAATGGTTGCGGCGGTTGTGGATGCGGTAAGTAAACCGGTCACGGTAAAAATGCGCATAGGCTGGGACGCGGAGCACATCTACGTCGTGGACAACGCTAAAGCGGTTGAACGAGCTGGCGGTAAAGCTGTGAGTGTTCATGGCCGGACGCGGGAGCAGCTATACACTGGAAAAGCGGACTGGAGTTACATCCGGCAAGTGAAGGAAGCGGTGTCGATTCCCGTCATTGGGAACGGCGATGTGGCGACACCCGAGGATGCGAAACGGATGCTGGATGAGACCGGCTGTGACGGTGTGATGATCGGACGCGGAGCGCTCGGTAACCCTTGGATGTTGTACCGGACGGTTGAATACTTGAAAACAGGCGTATTGCTTCCTGAGCCGGATGCGGAGGAGAAGATTCGCATTGCGATCCTTCACATGGACCGTCTAGCGGCGTTGAAGGGTGAGCTTGTTGCTGTTCGTGAAATGCGCAAACATTTGGCTTGGTATTTAAAAGGGTTGAAAGGGGCAGCGCGCATCAAAGACCTCATTATGGAAGAAACTCGGCGGGACGAGATGGTGCGGATTCTTGAGAATTTTGTTGCTGATTTGGCGGCGGGAACGGTGCCCGATGAGGTGTCCGCCTAAGCGTCGAAGTGGAGAGGGCTGTCCTCGGATGGGGGACCTCTTTACACATGAAACGTTTACATTTGTAAAATCGGGCGTCATTGACATTTCAGAATCGTTCACCTATAATTTCACAATATAAATTCGCCTCAAGTGTCAGTCTCTCCCAAATGAGGGTCTGACCCTTATCACATATTGCATATAATAAACACAACAAGTAAGCATCGAAGTGATCACTGTGGCCGGAAGCGAGCGCTTCCATGCACCTGGGCGGCAGTGGTAGGGCAAAGGAACTATACCATTTGGGAATCGTTCGTTTGCCAGGGGGAGTTTTCGGGTGCCGCACGTACCGTGCGAAAATTTTTTCCATGACAGGAGAATCGGTTGAGATGAGCGATAAAGAAGTTATCCTTACCCAAGACGGTCTGAAAAGACTGGAAGAAGAATTGGAGAACTTGAAGTCCGTGAAACGCCGTGAAGTGGCGGAACGGATCAAGGTTGCCATCGGATACGGGGATATCAGCGAGAACTCGGAATATGAGGACGCCAAGAACGAGCAAGCATTTATTGAAGGACGCATCATTACTCTGGAGAAAATGCTTCGCAACGCGCGGATCATCAACAACGATGAAATCGACACGGATACGGTAAGCATTGGTTCGATCGTGACGGTGGAAGATCTGGAATTCGGCGATACGATGGAATATGCGATCGTCGGGACTGCAGAATCTGATCCGATGCAGAACAAAATTTCGAATGAAAGTCCTGTCGGCAAAGCTATTCTTGGGAAGAAAAAAGGCGCCATCGTGGACGTCAACGTTCCGGCAGGCGTGATTCAATATAAAATCGTAGACATTAAGAAGTAAGGCGGAATGAGCGAGAGAAGAAGCTTCCCCAGCGGAGGCTTCTTTCACTGTTTCTTTTGTCGGCGAGCAAATTCAGCTGGATTAAGGAGTGGAGTAGGGTAATGAGCGAAGAGATGAATAACCAGGAAGCGATGGAGGTCAGCGAGCTGCTGCAAATTCGCCGTGATAAATTGGACGAGCTGCGCGGGCTTGGCATCGATCCTTTTGGCAAAAAATTTGAACGCACCGACATGGCGGGGGACATTCTCCGGCAATATGACGGGCTGACCAAGGAAGAATTGGAGGAGAAGCGCGTCGAGGTGACCATTGCTGGAAGAATCATGGCTAAGCGGGTCATGGGGAAAGCCAGCTTTGCGCACCTGCAGGACTTGTCTGGCAAAATTCAGATTTATGTCCGTCAAGACAGCGTGCCTGAAGTGAAGTATCAGGCGTTCAGCATTCTGGACCTTGGGGATATCGTCGGGGTAACGGGTGAGGTGTTCAAAACCAAAACCGGTGAAACGACGATCAAGGTGAAGGACTTAGAGGTGCTGTCGAAGTCGTTGTATCCGTTGCCGGACAAATATCACGGTTTGAAAGACGTTGAGCTGCGTTATCGCCAGCGTTATGTCGACTTGATCGTGAATCCTGAAGTGCAGCAGACGTTCATCAAGCGTTCGCAGATCATCCGATCCATGCGCCGTTACCTGGATTCCCTCGGATATTTGGAAGTGGAAACGCCAACGCTGCATAACATTGCCGGCGGTGCGGCTGCCCGTCCGTTTATTACGCACCACAATGCGTTGGACATGCAGTTGTATATGCGGATCGCCATCGAGCTTCACTTGAAGCGACTGATCGTTGGCGGCTTGGAGAAAGTTTATGAAATCGGCCGGGTCTATCGGAACGAAGGGATTTCGACGCGTCACAACCCGGAATTTACGATGATCGAGCTGTATGAAGCTTATGCCGACTATAAAGATATTATGGCGCTTACGGAAAACCTGATCTCCCATATCGCGCAGGAAGTGCTCGGGACTCAAGTGGTACATTACCAAGGGCATGAGGTTAACTTGAAGCCGCAATGGCGCCGTGTGTCCATGGTTGATGCAGTTAAAGAAGTAACCGGCGTCGATTTCAGCGTGCAAATGAGCAATGAAGAGGCGCATCGTTTGGCGAAGGAGCACAATGTGCCAGTTGAGCCGCATATGACGTATGGTCATATTTTGAACGCATTCTTTGAGCAATTTGTTGAAGAAACATTAATTCAACCTACGTTCGTTTACGGACATCCGGTTGAGATCTCGCCGCTCGCGAAGAAGAACGAGCAGGATCCGCGGTTTACAGATCGCTTTGAGCTGTTTATCGTAGCCCGTGAGCATGCGAATGCCTTTACGGAACTGAACGACCCGATCGACCAGCGTCAACGTTTCGAAGCGCAATTGCTTGAACGTGAACAAGGTAACGATGAAGCGCATGAAATGGATGAGGACTTCATCCGTGCCCTCGAGTACGGGATGCCTCCGACTGGTGGTTTGGGTATTGGGGTGGACCGTCTGGTGATGCTGTTGACTGACTCGGCATCCATCCGTGACGTGCTGTTGTTCCCGCATATGCGTTCTGCGGAATAAGAGTTTGGACGAGAACAAGCCCGGCTTTGGCTGGGCTTGTTGTTTTATTCGAGGCGGATTGGTTTTTGATATCGTAAAAAATTTCTGGAGCATAGACGATCGGCTTCAATATATGCCTGAGCAGTTTGCATTTAATGATTATTTACTTCAATCAGAAGTTAGTTTAAGTCATACTGATGCATGAGGGAGTTGCGGTTAATTGCAGCGGATCAGTATGGATAAAATTGGATGGATAAAATCGAGTGGTTTGGGTTGCAGTCGTCTTGAAAAAATGATATATTATAAATCCGGTCGTTATTCGTGGGCATTATGAACTTCAGCTCAGAATCGCAGATAAAAATAATGCTTGCAAGATAACGCCGGACATGATATAATATAAAAGTTGTCGCCGATAAGGTGATAACGAAGTTGATCTTTGAAAACTGAACAACGAGTGAGTAATTAAACTGAGATTTTTAAGGATGAATTTCAAACCGGTGTACTCCGGCCTTGAAATTCGATCCGATCTCGTCAGTTTTTTCTAAATGAGCAAGTCAAACACTACTTTATTGGAGAGTTTGATCCTGGCTCAGGACGAACGCTGGCGGCGTGCCTAATACATGCAAGTCGAGCGGAGTTTATCGGGAGCTTGCTCCTGATAAACTTA
>Ga0310838_1000864_pt1 | contig 20522 bp, 24 predicted proteins | sample SM_ome_6_FD_202241 | JGI IMG/M metagenome (GOLD analysis project Ga0310838, IMG submission 202241) | Sorghum-adapted microbial communities enriched on stacked mutant (SM) sorghum from Joint BioEnergy Institute, Emeryville, California... ...
CCGAAGCCCTTTGGATGACGGGACCGTCCGCAAGGGGATCGGAATAAGGGATGCCGATCTCCAGCGCCTGTGCACCAAGCTCTTCAAGCGCAAACGCCATGGCCACGGTGGTTTCCTCATTGGGGTCGCCAGCTGTAATAAAAGGGATAAAATGCATGCGTTCTGGGTGAGATGTGATATAATGCGCCAGCCGCATCATGCGTGACCACCTGCCGTTTTATATTTCATCAAGGTCTCAACATCCTTGTCACCGCGGCCGGAAAGGTTGACAATGAGCGCGCGCCCCTTGCCGAGCTCGCGCGCCTTTTTAACAGCAAGCGCCAGCGCATGGGCACTTTCTAATGCCGGCAAAATGCCTTCTAACCGACAAAGAAGGGAAACAGCCTCTAAGGCTTCTTGATCGGTAACCGGCTCATAAACCGCCCGGCCTATCGAGGCTAAATAAGCATGTTCCGGGCCGATGCCGGGATAATCCAGGCCGGCAGATACCGAATACGGCTCTTGGATCTGACCATTTTCGTCTTGCAAGACATACGTTAAAGCGCCATGGAGGACGCCCTTTCTTCCCCGAGCTAAAGTGGCAGCATGTTCATCGGTATCAATACCTTTACCGCCCGCTTCTGCCCCAAACAATTGAACGTGATCATCTTCAAGAAACGGATAAAACAGCCCGATGGCATTGCTCCCGCCGCCGACGCAGGCAACAAGGGCATCCGGTAGTTTCCCAGTCGCTTGCAAAAATTGTTCTTTTGCTTCGTCACCTATAATTCTTTGAAACTCACGAACCATTTTCGGGTACGGGTGGGGACCGACAACCGAACCGATTAAATAGAACGTATCCTCAACATGTTCCGCCCAATATCTTAAAGCTTCGTTTGTCGCATCTTTCAGCGTACGGGAACCGGTTTTAGCCGGTACGACTTCACCGCCGAGCAATTCCATGCGAAAGACATTCAGTTTTTGCCTTTCCATGTCGGTCTCACCCATGAACACTTTACAGGATAAACCAAGATAGGCAGCGACGGTAGCCGTGGCAACACCGTGCTGACCAGCACCCGTTTCGGCGATGAGCTTTTGTTTTCCCATCCGCTTTGCCAATAACCCTTGACCGATGGCGTTATTGATTTTATGAGCTCCTGTGTGGTTCAAATCCTCCCGTTTTAAATAGATGTCGGCACCGCCAATATAATCCGATAACCGTTTGGCATGAGTTAAAGGTGTCGGACGGCCGGAATAAGCCGTTAACGTCTGGCGGTATTGTTCGCGAAATGTAGGATCGCCCCATGCTTCATTAAAGGCATGTTCTAATTCTTCAACGGCATGCATCAGCGTTTCTGGTACAAAGCGCCCGCCGAATTCACCGTATCGCCCGCGTACATCGGGATAAAGTTTCATCATTTGCCCCCACCTTTCTTTCGAGATCCTGAATGAGTCGCCTCGATTTTTTTCCCTCACATTCAATACCTGAGGCAAGGTCGATGGCCATCGGGTCAAAAGCCAGCAATTTTTCGATATTATCTGGTGTGATGCCACCGGCAATAAAACACGGTACCCCTTGGCGGCGCGCTTCTTCGGTATAATCAGGGACGTATGTCCAATCAAAACGGACACCCGTTCCTCCCCAAGCATCCTTCACTTTACAATCGATGACAAACCCATCAACGGTATGCTCATATTGTGCCATGAGGCCGCATGCGCCGGGGGTGTGATGAATGGCTTTCCACACTCTTTTATGGAATGTCTTTTGCACTTCAGTGACAAAGGTTGGCGTTTCCTCCCCATGAAGTTGAATGATATCCAATGGAGCGGTTTGCAAAACAACCCTTAACTCATCAAACGTCGGATTGACAAATACGCCAACCAATGGCTTTTTTCTCTGGCCCGCGCGGCGAACCCAGTCCGCTATGGCTTCAGGTTTGATGTGACGCGGACTTTTTTGATAGAAAACAAACCCGAGAAAGTCGCTTGCACTTTCAAGACAAACCGTATAATCAGAAAATGAGTGTATCCCACAATATTTTAAGAACGGCCTTGGCATCAGTCATCACCATCCATTAAGCGGCAAATCCCGTCTTCAGGTGAAGCGGCCGTCATCAGTGCCTCCCCGACCAAGATTCCGTGAACGGGATAAGGCAAGATCCGGGAGACATCCTGATGGCTTAAGAACCCGGATTCACTCACAATGATGCTATCCGGCGGCAGATATGGTAATAGATCGAGAGTGTTGGCGATAGTTGTATGAAACGTCTTTAAATTGCGGTTATTGATGCCGATGATCTCCGGTTGAAAAACGTCGAGCACCGCTTTTAATTCTTTCAAATCGTGCACTTCGACAAGGCACACCATGCCCATTTCGCCGGCAAGCTTATAAAAAGTATAAAGACGTTTTGGTGGGAGCGCTGCGGCAATCAATAAAATGGCATCCGCGCCGATTTGAGCACTTTCTTCTATTTGCCGTTCATCGATGATAAAATCCTTGCGCAAGACTGGCAAATCGACAGCCGCTTTGACCGCCTTTAAATCATCGCGGTCGCCCTTAAAATAAGTCCGGTCGGTCAATACTGAAATCGCATCAGCTCCCGCTCGTTCATATCGCGTGGCAATGTCCGCTGGGTCAATGCGCGTTTTAAATGTCCCCTTGGATGGCGACGCCCTTTTGACTTCGGCAATTAAGGCGATCGCGCGATGCGGATGGACTAATGCTTCCCGGAATGATCGTGGTTTGCGAAGGCCGAGCGGAACCGGTGGCGTAAACTGTTCCATTTCGTGTTGTTTCGTTTGTAAAATTTTCTCAAGCATCGGCTAATCCCTCATTTCGCTGAACGCGCATCCGTTGTAATTGCCTGAGGCCTACTCCGCTTGCTAAAGCTTCTTTCGCCATCTCGACACCGCTTTGGAGATCCTTAGCTTTTCCAACCGTATATAAGGCGCAACCTGTATTCAAGCAGACGATGTTTTCCGCTGAGGAATTGGCTTTGCCGGAGAAAATGGCTTCAATCAACGCAGCGCTTTCCCGTGCGTTTTTGACTTGGAGATCCTTTAACCGTCCGCGCGGGAGGCCGACATCTTCCGGTTCAATGGTGTATTTTTGAACGGTGCCGCAAGCGACTTCAAAAATGGTTGTTGGACCGGTAATAGAAGCTTCATCCATTCCGTCATGTCCCGTGACGAGCAAAGCTTTTTTAGTACCTAGCTGATTTAAGACATTCGCCATTTTCTCTGCCGCCCGCTCGCTGTATACACCCAACAGTTGGAAACGGCTCCCGGCAGGATTAACAAGGGGTCCCAATAAATTAAATATGGTCCGGAACCCCAGCTCTTTTCTCGGTAGCGTTGCGTGCTTCATGGAAGCGTGATAAATGGGGGCGTATAAAAAACACATGCCGTATGCCTCAAGTTGAGCGAGCGCCGCTTCTTTATCATAGGGGATGGTTAAACCAAGGGCTTCGATGACATCGGCGCTCCCGCTTTTGGAAGAGACAGCACGGTTGCCGTGTTTGGCGACGTTGACGCTCATGCCGCTTGTGAGTAAGGCCACTGCCGTGGAGATGTTAAAAGTAGAGGACCCATCACCACCTGTGCCGCATGTATCCAAGACATCGCGGTTTTCAACGATGAGTCGGTCACAATGTTGGCGCAGCGATTCCGCAAATCCGGTTAACTCCTCGGCTGTTTCACCGCGAAATCGTAAAACCGTCAAAAAAGAGGAGATTTGGTTAGGGGTCGCTTCTCCGCGCATGATATCGTCCATCATGGCACGGGAAGCATCTCTTGACAGCGTTTCACCGTCAATTAATCGTTTGAGGCCATCTTGAAAGAGTTGTGACATAAAAAAATTCCCTCCTCGTTTTGGAGAGAATGAGCGTGTCGGAATACGGAACACAGGACTTTATGAAAAGTCCGTTAGGTGACACTGTATAAAAAACTAACTTTTCTCAGCTCATTCTCTGCTCTAAACTCATCTAAACTCAAGCTTCGGGTAAACCCGTTAATCATCTTGTTGTTATCTTATAAGAAAAATTTGCTGGCTGTCAATGAAAGGATGCCTATTTTCTAAAACTCATCTATAATCGACTCCTTTATTGATGTTTTTTGGCGTGTCAACCCTCGCGCTGAAAGGATGCGCTTAGTTTTACCCCAAGCCTTTAAAATGGGCAAAATAAATAAGCCTTTTAATGTCATGCTTAGGACAAATTAAAAAGCCGCGTATCATGATCAATACACTATCTTCACAATATCATCATCTTTAATAATTTCACCCCGACTTTCATCATCTTCAATCATGTAAGCGTCTTGGGGCTTCTGATACTTCTCTTTTGGATATGCTTCCAAAATGGTTACCGTTTTACCATTCTTCAGCAAAACCACATCTAGTTCTTTTTCCTTCATGGTTTACCACCTTTTTTCTTGTCCACATAAATATTTGTTAGTCTAGTTTCATTCGTCACGTTATCAACAATCCAAGCAGTTAATACTTTAGCTGTCTTACCATTTGGCCCTTTTATATCCATAATGACTTCATAGGTTTCACCAAATCATATATCATCTCCCACTTCAAATTTTCGTTAGAAATTGAAGTGGAGGTAGTTCAACAGGCCCAATTTCTGCATCACCACTTTAATCTTGGCTAAAGGGCTTTTTTAAAACTTTATTCCAGATGAGTGAGAAGACAAAAAACACAATGAAACAAATGATTAACTGAAGTAATTGAGCGAGAATCCAGTTATTTATTTTTATTAATTCATCTGAGATTTTTAAAGAAACATAGATTATGAAAAATATTAAAATCGTTTTCGTGTCCATATATGACCTCCTTAAATTATTGCCCAGACAATTCCTTGGGCTATATATCCTGCTGTTTCAGCTACCCAATGCCATGTATATTTGTCTACCCATTTGCTGACTGATTGATGAACAGAATCTAATGGACCAAGTAAAATATAGGTATTCCAAAAACCAACAAATGCAGATTCACTAAAATGCTTTGTTGCTATAGAAGGTAAGTGTCGATAAATATATTTTGGAAGGACGGTTGTTACGTATCTTTTACCGAAGTTTTTTTATAAGCTTTGTTCCGAGCGAATATGCACTTAGGAATTGTGGACCTGTATCAGTATCTATTGCTATGGATACTTCTGGATATGTTGAGTTTTCAAGTGCTACTACTTCTGCACTTGGTGCATTAGCTAAAATTTCGTTTGTAGCGTCTTCTACAGCTTGATCCATTTCTTCTTGGGTTATTGGAGTTTGTTCTGGATCATTAGGATCTGGTGTGACTTGAGGCGTAGTTGGATCGGGATCAACAACAGTGGGATCATCATTTGTTGGATAAATGCTTGGTCCAACACTGCTTTGGGCTTTTGCTGGTTTAATAACACCTGTAAACGCAAACATAGCTACTAACATGGAAGTAATTAGCATTGTGATTATTGTTTTCACTACAAACCCTCCTCGTATAATAAGTTTCAAATCCATGGTTGATGTCAATTTCCAGTTCATTTTTACACATTGACAAGTGAATATCGGTTTTGTATTCCGGGCGAGCCCGGAATACAAATTTCGGACTTGGACGCTTCGCTATGTTCCCGGATAATGGTCTTAGGATCGTTTGGGTCAATGCTTAGTCCCCCTGTAGCGATGACTACTTATAAAGTCTGCGTCCCCAGGTTCTTGCCTGAACGTCTAACCCGTAGGCCGTTCCTCCGGATCCCGTGCTGGAAATGAGCAGTTCCAGGCAGCCCACGAACCGGATGAGTTCTCATACGCGAGGCTGATCGATTGGCAAGCCTTCTGGGGATATCCCGAACCATCACGCAGGCCTCGAGGTTTTTAGAGCTCACTTCAATACCGACAAATAAGGGCATGTCGCTTTCACCTCTCCGTATTAGGATCGATGGAATCGTGACCGCGTCACCAATCGGGTGACTACGAGGCGGATGACAAAATGCTTGCGCGTACAGGCAATCGTTATCTCCGGTATGACCTGGTTGAGGCTGCCAATCTGGTCCAACGACACGAACCTGAATTCCGTGCCTTTTACCAAAAGAAGTATCGTGAAGTGCAGAAACACTCACACAAACGCGCCCTTGTCTTAACGGCAAGAAAATTGGTGCGCCTGATTGATGCGATGCTCCGCAACGATCAAATTTATGCGCCGAAGAAGAAGGTGACGCGATGAGGTAACCTTCATCGATAGCCTTGGTCTCGTTGACTTCCAGTTATTTGCAATATGCTGGAGGCTTGGTTTAGTGCACCCTTTTTTATGACATATGGCCAAAAGAATTTCCCATTCACTTGTTTTTAACTCTTGACATCACACCGTAGTTACTAAATTTTGTTAAGATATATAATTCTATCAATTCAACAAAATACCTGCTAATACTCTGAAGATTCGTTCGACAAAAATCTTCTTTATTTTTACTAACCGTTTGGGCAACAAAGGAAACAGCAAAATAGGGATGATGGGGAGGAAAAGAGAAAGTCATTTTTAATCTTCATAAAATGGCACTATAATATTTGTTGGGGTATAAGAAAAATTCAGACAAAATAATACACGCAACCTCCCTCTATAAACATTGATTTATCAAGGATTTTTACCGTTTTAGGGGCGTCGAAAAAATATTTTTCGACACGCCTTCTAACATCATTTTGAAAACGTGTAATTTTATCACAGTTAATGGGTGTGCTTCGCGGTCGTTACAGGATATTTTTGGATGTAACGATGGGTTACTATACGATGCACTGTGGATCTCTGCGTCGCTTATGATGACGTACCCTCCCATGTCTCCTGGCATCTAAGTGCCCACATTCCTTCGTTCGGTCTAGTCATAAGGCAGAGGCTGGCAAAGCTCCTTTAGGGACTCGTGGTCGAATGGATAATATACCGCCGGCTTCTCCGTGTCATCCTATTGTCTATTAAACGTATGCAGGTGTGTTAGGCAGCCATTTCGAGTTTAGGAATGTCTTGCATCATTCGCTTTGCATCAAACGCCACTTGCTTCGTACTGATAGCGTATAGTACCTTTAATAACTTTCCACATAACACCACGATAGACTGCTTCTTACGCAATGGATTTTCAGGTCTGTTTGTGTAATACTCATGCAATTGTCTAAAGGCCTCATTGTGTCGGATCAAGGGCATCATAACTCGGAATAGAAGGGCGCGCAAACGCCTTCTTCCACGCTTAGATATCCGTTTTTGGCCTTTGTGTTGGCCAGAAGAATGTTCCCTTAAAGTCAATCCCGCTAGTTTCAGTAATTGGCGTGGATCTTGGTAGTGGGAGAAGCTTCCTATTTCCGATAACAATTCTACAATAGTAGCGTCTCCCAAACCCGGTACAGTCTTAAGCCATTGATACTCTACAGATTGTTGAACAAGTTCAGTCAGTTGCTGGGTGAGTAACTTAATCTCATCCTCAAGTTGACGGTAACGGCGGACAAGTGTGGCAACTTCAATACGGGCCATCTGATTGCCTTCCGTTACGCCAATGGAGCTTTCGGCAAGTTGAATCAATTTGATTGCCTTCGGCCTTTGTGGCGCCTTCAGTCCTTCGCTTTGACAATAAAGCATTAATACCTCATCCACTTCTTTTCCAACGAGATCTCCTGGAAAAGGTGTCTGTTCTAAAGCGGCGAGAGCCATTTTCCCAAATGACGGAAAAATCTAGGAAGATGCCTATGCTAAATCCATGCATAGAAGATTTGCGGATGACGAATCCGATTTCCTTACTCGATTGAAAAAAGCGCGATCGCTTTGGAACGAGACGAATAAAGATTTATTAAAAGGGAGGCAAACCGACGCATTAAAATACCTAAAGCATTTGCATCATCAGTTTCCCGAAAACAGCACGACACTGAAGACTGTAGCTAACATATCCGGCAATTGATTGACAAGATCCATAAAGGCGATCCGCTTCAAGGGTATTATGATTTTGTTCAATTAAATGTTTTAAACACCAATAAAAATAAAATAGATTTAATCACCATGGTTCTTAACAAATATCCAGATGGGAGCAAAAAGTATCGTGAGCGGCTAATGAAATATAAAAACCAGTTGGAAAAATCAACGAAAAAATGACCACTTCATTCCTTGATTGTTCCTCGATGACTGGTAGCCTTGGAAGATCCCTTGGATATAAATCCAACACCACTTCCAAGGTTTTTTCTTTTGGCCTCCACAATCATCTTTTTACCCAAATGAGACATATTTTCTAAAAATCTTCTAAATGCTTGCTGACAACGGATTCGGGTAGCGATTGAATCACGGGCTGGCCATATTTTTTTAGTAGAATAAAGCGAAGCGTTTCTCCTTTTCGCTTTTTGTCTTGATACATGCGCTGGATGAGTCGATTTCGGTCAATGTCTTCCGGAAGCCTCACCCTTAGCCCTAATTTTAGAAACCACGCGCGGATGCCATTCGTGTCGAGCTGTATGCCGTAGTGCGCTTCACTGAGTTTTAAGGCAAACAAGAGACCAACGGCAACGGCTTCCCCATGCGACCAACTCCCATACCCCGCTTCTTTTTCGAGCGCATGGCCTAAGGTATGACCCAAATTTAACACCGCCCGCAAGCCTTTTTCTTTTTCATCCTGTGAGACAATGTTAGCTTTGACGGCGATCGCCTTCGCGAGCCACGGTTCGATGTTCTCAACCGTCAATTTACTCTCGTCTTGAAACCTTTCTTTTAATTCAGACAAAAACATTTCGGAATCGAGCATCGCATGCTTAATCATTTCGACAAATCCGCTTCGCCATTCCCTGGCAGGAAGTGTCGACAAGGTAGCCGTATCATAGATGACGGCTTGAGGTGGGTAAAACGCGCCGATCAAATTCTTCCCTTCCTCATGATTAATGCCGACTTTGCCGCCGACACTACTATCATGGGCAAGGAGCGTCGTTGGCATTTGAATATAGTCAATGCCCCGTAAATAAGTTGCCGCCGTAAACCCAGCCAAATCGCCAATGACACCACCGCCAAGCGCTACGATGGCGGCACTTCGATCGAGACGAAGGTGTACGCATTCATCGATGAGCGTTTTATATACGACAAATGATTTGGCGGGTTCACCAGCCGGTACCGTGTAGGAATAAACAGGCGAAACTTTTTCTAATGCTTGCATGACATCATCCAGATAGTGCGGGGCGACTTTGTCATCCGTGATGACGAAAAAAGCGGTTGGGTTTCTTTGGATTAACTCCGAGAGGCGGTGTCTTAACCCCTTACCAATATAAACAGGATATGACCCGGTCTTCGCTTGAATCCATAGAGATTCCATTAAAATGTTATCACCTCTTCACGATACCGTTCGACATCGCGAATAATTTCCTTCATCTGATCGCCGCCGAATTTTTCTTGGACGCTACAAGCTAGCTCCCAAGCAACGGCTGCTTCGCATACGACGCTTGCGGCTGGCACGGCACAGTTATCGGTGCGTTCAATGCTCGCTTTAAAAGGCTCCTTCGTTTCGATATCGATGCTTTGCAATGGTTTAAGGAGTGTCGGAATCGGCTTCATGACGCCGCGCACGATAATCGGCATGCCTGTTGTCATCCCACCTTCAAAACCGCCTAACCGATTCGTTTTTCGAGCATAACCCGACTCTTTAGACCAAATGATTTCATCGTGGACTTGGCTGCCAAAAAGCTCAGCCATGCGAAAACCTTCGCCGAACTCCACGCCCTTAAAAGCATTAATGCTTAAAACGGCTAGGGCAATTTTGGCATCCAATTTACGATCATAATGCACATGACTGCCGAGACCGATCGGTACGCCTGTGGCGATGACTTCTACCACCCCGCCGACGGAGTCGCCGCCAGCTTTTGCTTGATCAATCACTCTGATCATGCGCGCTTCGGCGTCCTTGTCTAAACACCGAACCGGGGAAGCTTCGGTTACTTTTTTGATAAAGGCAATGTCTGTCGAAGACGTCCGATCCCATACGCCGCCAATGGCAACCACCCGGCCGGCGATGTCAATTCCTAAAGCGGAAAGAAATTGCTTAGCAACGGCACCGACCGCAACGCGCGCGGCGGTTTCCCGGGCAGATGACCGTTCAAGAACATCCCGCATATCACGATGCCCGTATTTGATGGCACCATTCAAATCCGCATGTCCCGGCCGCGGCCGCGTCACCCTTTTTTTCACTTGGGTGGGGTCGCTGATCGGTTCCACGCCCATGATGTCCGTCCAGTGCGACCAATCTTTATTTTCGATGACTAGCGTGATCGGACCACCTGTCGTCCGGCCGTGGCGCACACCGCTTAAAATTTGCACGCGGTCACTCTCAATTTTCATGCGCCGGCCGCGACCGTAACCTTTTTGCCGCCTTTCCAATTCCCAGTTGATCATGTCTTCTGTTAATTCCAATCCCGACGGACAACCTTCTAAAATTGCTGTTAGCTGCGGGCCGTGTGATTCACCCGCCGTCAAAAATCGCATCCGGATCCCTCCTGTTAAATCAATTTTTTAATGCCACCTCTTCCTTCATCCGTTGGTAAAAAAAGGTCGCCGAAGATTGCAAATGAAATGTATGTGGATGAAAGATTTGTTCTGTGCTTCCGACAAATAAAAACCCACCGGGCTTTAGCGATTCGGAAAAAGAAGCATAGATTTTTTCTTTGGCTTGATCGGTAAAATAAATTAAAACATTCCGACAAACGATTAAATCAAAACCGCGTTCATAAGGGTCACTTAATAAATTATGCTTTTTAAAGCGAATCGGTTGTTTCAGACGAGGGGTGATCCGATAAAGCTTTCCTTCTTGTGTAAAGTGCGTTTTGATCTCGTCTTTTGTGCATTCTTGAAACGCCCGGTCATCGTAAAGACCAGTTTGAGCCTTCTCAAGGACTTTTGCATCAATATCCGTTGCCAAAATGGTAAAGTCAGTGAGAGGTAAAAATTTTGACAGAATGATCGCCAAGGTGTATGGTTCTTCGCCCGTTGAACAGGCGGCGCTCCAAATTTTTAGTTTCCCTTTCCGCTTTTCTATAAGATTGGGAAGGATATGTTCTTCCAAATAGGTCCATCGCTTTCGGTTTCGGAAAAAACTGCTGACATTGATCGTCATCCGATCGAGACACTCATCCAATAAGCGGGCATCCTGTTTGAGAAGCGTAAAATATTCATGGAAATCAGCCGCCTGGTATTTGTTCTTTAATGCGGTTAACCGCCTTCTCATTTGCTCTTCTTTATAAAGCGAAAGATCGATGCCCGTCAATTGCTTCATATCGGCGATAAAGCGTTCATACCCGTCCGCCATGTCTTTCCCCTTCTTTATTTATAAAAAAGGTGGCTTTTGGCAAGATCATCATTCAGCAATAAAGTATGCCGAATGTGATGCCGAAAAGCCAGCCTCAGTAATTTGATGTTATGTAAGTGTAGGTTATACCCACTTATCCACCGCTTTTTCGTAACTTAACAATTCATCATCATTAAAGAACAGCTGGATTTCACGCGCCGCGCTCTCTGGGGAGTCTGAACCATGGATAATATTTTGGCTCACTTGTACCCCATAATCACCGCGAATCGTCCCTGGCGCTGCTTCCAATGGATTCGTTTTCCCCATCATTGCGCGCGCTGCAGCAATGACGTTCTCGCCTTCCCAGACCATCGCAAAAACCGGAGAAGAAGTGATGAAGCTCACGAGTTCACCGAAAAATGGACGTTCTTTGTGTTCCGCATAATGTTTTTCAGCCAGCTCTTGAGAGATGTGCATCAGTTTAGCACCAACGAGCTTAAAGCCTTTCTTTTCAAAACGGCTGACGATTTCACCGATCAGATTGCGCTGTACGCCATCCGGTTTGACCATTAAAAATGTTCTCTCCATCAACAATCGTTCCTTTCTTTTCTAAATAAAAAAGGGGCAACCCTCATTATCGCTTATAGTCTACCAAATCCGCGGCCAAGTGACAAACTCGATTTTTAAAGACTAGAACTTTCGCTTTCCAATATAACGGGCGATTTCTTTTAAAAAAGCGGTTGGTTCATCCGGAGTCATGCGATCAAGCACCCGAAAAGCTTTTTCCAAGTAACGATCGCTCACATCTTTTGCTTGTTCAATGGCTGGTGATGTTTTAATGATGCGGATCGCTTCATCCCAACCGATGCCGGTCTTTCGCGCTTCATCCAGTTTTTGTTTCAGCTCTGCGTTAATGGCTGGATTCGTTAAAGCAAAGAGCGCCGGAAGGGTGACATGTCCTTGCCGCAAGTCGCCTCCGGCAGGTTTACCGAGTTGTTTTTCGGTTCCCGTAAAATCTAAAATATCATCAACGATTTGATAGCTCATTCCAATATAATAGCCAAAGCGGTAAAGAAGTTCCACAGTCTCAAGTTTCGCACCGCTCGCAAGCCCCCCCAGCTGACAGCTGATGGCCATTAAAAGGGCGGTTTTGCGCTTAATTCTTAGTAAATATTGACGAAGACTTTGTTGCCAGTTATATTGATCACGAATTTGCACGATTTCCCCAATCGTCATTTCGCGAATGGCATGTGAGAGAATGCCATGAATCCTTTGATCGGACCAACCGCCGATTAAATCAAGGGCTCGCGCAAAAATAAAATCGCCGGTATACATGGCGACCCGGTTATTCCACTCGGCTTTCACTGTTTTTTTGCCGCGCCGGAGTTCAGCGTCATCGATGACATCATCATGTACCAGTGAGGCCATATGAATCAGTTCTAAAGTGACGGCCACATCCAAAACGCGTTCTGTTTGCCCTTCTCCAAAGCGGGATGCGAGAAGAACGAATATGGGGCGGATCCGTTTTCCCCCTGCTTTCAAAAGCTGAAAGGCAGCTTGGTTGACAATCGGTTGCCCGCTTTTCAACACTTGTTCAATCCGATCCTCAATCTTCTGCAATTCAGGTTTTAATGCATTATAAATTGTCCCTAAACTCATGGGCCCTTCACCTTTATCATTGAGTCATACTTTCTTAAAGCGCTTTAAAGTTTCGTTCCCTGATGGATGGCTGCAATGCCGCCGGTTAAAGACGTATAGCGGACGTTTCGGAAACCGGCTTCCCGAAATAAATCGGCAAGGGCTTGTTTATTTGGAAAAGTTCGCGTGGATTCGTACAGCCAGACATATTCTTTATAACTCCCCGCAAACATTTTTCCTAACACCGGCATGATAAAGCGAAAATAAAAAAAGAAAAGCTGTGAATAACCAGGAATGGATGGCTGTGATGTTTCCAGACAGGTCAAGGTTCCACCTGGCTTTAACACGCGGTAAATTTCTTTTAAAACTTGAAGATAGTCCGGGACATTGCGCAAACCGAAACCGATGGACACCCTGTCAAACGTTCCATCCTCATAAGGCATGTGCATGGCATCGGCGTGATCCAACTTCCAGTTTTTTAGCCCTTTTTGTTCCAGTTTGTGTCGAGCGACCGAAAGCATATTTTCACTAAAATCCAAGCCGACGGCCTGTCCAGTCGGCCCTACTGCTTCGCTCAGCGCTATGGTCCAATCACCCGTGCCGCAACACACATCTAAGACTTTTTGGCCGGTTTCAACATCCATGAGTTGTTGCGCTTTTTTCCGCCAGCCTTTATGTTGGTTAAAACTAATTAATGAGTTCATAAAATCATATTTTTTATAAATCTGTTGGAAAACGTGGTGCACTTTCTCGCGTTTTTCTTCGTTCATTAAAACCCTTCTCCCGCCAAAGAATTCGGCGCCACCTCGTCTTGTGCTTTCCAAATCGGGTCAAAAGCATGAAAAATGTGATGATTCCCGCTGGCTTGCCGCATAAGCGCCTCGAGCCGTTCTTTTAATACCAGAAGAAACTCGTCACACCTAGCTAAAAATTCACTTTTTTTCACCATGTCCGCATGAAAAAGCGGCCGAAGGAAAGACGAAGGTCTTCCGGATTGCCAGGTATTTTTCTCTTTAAGAATGCGTTTATAAGCAAAATAGGATTGAATAAACGGCACCCAATCAGAAAGATGTAAAAAGTCGGCCAGAGCTGTGATGAGCGAGGCTTCAATTTTTTCGATCAAGTGGATAAATTGCGGCCATTGCCACGTGCCTTGAACGAGGCGGACCTTCTCTTCGTTTAAAAGACGGATGCCTCTTGCCAACGAACGAATCATGGAAAAAGCCCCAGCTTCGGATAATAAGCAATAATATTGCGAACTATAGTAATCGCCTGCTAAGACGCTCAATTGTCTTTGTCGCAACGGTTGGCTGAAGTCGGCATTATCAACAAAGTCATGCATATCCAATGCCATTTGCATGAGCATGACCGCTGTGATGCACTGAAGCGCATCACCATATTCGCCGTTTTCTTCAAACATCAAGGCTAGGATTCTAATCTTGTCCTCATCAATGTCCGGTTTTTCTATAAATCGATCAAGAAAGGGGTGCTGCGTCCGCTCATTGATCTGTCTTTTGATTTGATTTATCCGTCCATCTAACGTCATCACGCGCCCCCCGTAAAAGCAAAGATGTTCCATAAAAATCCACTTAAAGTAAATCAATATGAGCTTTACCAGTTATTATTCCCCGGATGTTAATTCACCATGCCGCGTTTGTATAATGGCTTTACCCCTGATTTTGATCGCAGATGTATGTTCCGTGAACTGGGCGACCATAACCTCACCTTTATCGAGCTTTTCTGAATGATGAAAGCGTGTATCTGCTCCTCTTGTTAAACCGATGACATTGACCCCGTTTTCCAACGCCTTTATGACGATAAATTCGCTTAATGCCTCTTCTTTCATATTTCCCTCCGAAAATTAGACGTCAACCCTTGATTAAAGACAATGCTTCTGCACGTGCCGAGGCATCTTTGACAAAAATGCCCCTGACGGCAGAGGTAACGGTTTTTGCTCCTGGTTTCTTAACGCCTCGCATCGTCATACACATATGCTCGGCCTCGATGACGACAATCACGCCGTGTGGGTCAAGTGTTTCGACGATGGCATCGGCAATCGTCGAGGTAATTCTTTCTTGAAGTTGCGGCCGCTTGGCCACCGCTTCGACGGCGCGAGCTAATTTACTCAGTCCTGTCACCCGGCCACCGCGCGGGATATAGCCCACATGAGCCATGCCGTAGAACGGTACGAGATGGTGTTCGCACATCGAATAAAACGGAATATCTTTAACTAGAACAAGTTCCTCGTGATCTTCACCAAATATGGTTGCGAAATAATCCCTCGGGTCTTGGTCCAAGCCTTGGAAAATTTCCTCGTACATACGGGCGACGCGTTTCGGCGTTTCCAATAGTCCTTCCCTATTCGGGTCTTCGCCGATCGCTTCAATGATCATCCGAACCGCCCGTTCGACTTTTTCTTTATCGACAGACACGACTTGTCCTCCTCAAGCGAAAGTCCATATGTATCATTAAAATGATAACACACCCGTCACACGTTAGCAAAAATTTTCGACCCATCCGCATGGTATTATACGCGCCATTCGAGGATCCAAAGTTTAGGTAAAGCCACCGCCATAAACTTTTTTGGTTCGAGAGCAAATATTGTTGGGTGGGAGATCAACCTTATTCTCATTATTTTTCGTATACCCTTCAGATATTGTCGAGCTTTTTGCTTAAAACGACAAATAAGAAAGCTATAAATGCAGATAATCGAACCGCTTCATCGGATTTGTCCATTGTGTCACTTGCACAATCCTTGGTTATGTCAATGGGGACAGCTTGGCACTCGTAAGACCTATGGGCAATAGCATTATCTTAGTTACCCTTATGCAGGCCTAAAAAGCTTTCCCATGCAAAAAAAGAGCCGCCGAAAATGGCAGCTCTTTTGCGCCCTATGTATGGTTTAGTTGACAGCATCCTTAAGGGCCTTACCTGGTTTGAAAGCCGGCACTTTGCTCGCAGGAATATCGATTTCTTCCCCGGTTTGCGGGTTACGACCCTTGCGTGCTGCACGTTCACGAACTTCAAAGTTACCGAAACCGACCAATTGTACTTTACCGCCTTCTTTTAGGGCTTCTGTAATAGCGGAGAATACAGAATCAACCGCTTTGGCAGCGTCTTTTTTGGACAATTGCGTGGATTCAACCACGGCATTCACTAATTCGGTCTTATTCAAAGCCTTCACCTCCTTTGAAGGATTCAGCTTTGTCTTTTCGACAAAAAGCTGGTTTCAACGATATATTAAATGAAGCTCCGCGATATTTCAACGTTTTTTTAATGGTTTTATGCTTTTTTCTCGTTTTTCCAGCTTTTTTATTGGTTTTTTACCATTTATTTCTATTTAATGTCTGTAAAAAAGAAAAGACCCTCGCCGAAACGAGAGCCCGTTTCTATAAAATGATGGCAATGAGGCCGCCCGATCCTTCATTGATGATGCGTTCGAGCGTTTCTTTGAGTTTATAGCGGGCGTTTTCCGGCATTAAGGCTAATTTCGCTGATATGCCTTCCCTGACGATGGAGTTAAGGGAGCGCCCGAAAATATCAGAATTCCAAATCGATAGTGGATCATCTTCAAAATCTTGCATGAGATAACGGACAAGTTCTTCACTCTGTTTTTCAGTGCCGATAATCGGGGCGAATTCCGATTGCACATCCACTTTGATCATGTGAATAGACGGCGCCACCGCTTTCAACCGGACACCGAAACGCGATCCTTGACGGATGATTTCCGGTTCGTCAAGGCTCATGTCATTAATGGACGGCGCTGCGATGCCGTATCCGGTTTGTTTGACCATCTTTAAAGCATCGGCGACTTGGTCATATTCTCTCTTGGCATAGGCAAATTCTTGCATGAGTTGGAGGAGATGGTCTTTTCCTCTGATTTCAACGCCGACGACTTCTTTTAAGACTTGGTCATAGAGATCATCTGGGGCATACAAATCGATTTCCGCAATGCCTTGCCCCATTTCCATGCCCGCCAAATGCGCTTCTTCAATGAAATCAAAATCGCGGAAATGGCCGACAACGCGGTCAACATCGCGCAGCCGTTTAATGTCTTTGACGGTATTTTTAACGGCTTCTTCATAACTTGCGCGCAACCAGTGATCCTCGTTCAGCACCATGACCCAGCTCGGCAGATTGACGTTGACTTCGAGCACAGGGAATTCGTATAAAGCTTCACGTAGAATATTGTTGATGTCATGTTCCGTTAAATTTTCCACGCTTTGAGCGAGTACCGGTATATCGTATTTTTCTGCCAGTTCTTTTCTTAATGCTTGCGTGTCTGGATGGTGCGGGTGGCTGGAATTCACGATCATGATAAAGGGTTTGCCGACTTCTTTTAATTCTTCGACAACCCGTTCTTCGGCCTCAATGTAATCTTGACGAGCAATATCGCCAATTGAGCCATCGGTCGTCACGACAACCCCCAATGTCGAATGTTCTTGAATGACTTTGCGCGTGCCGATTTCCGCCGCCTCTTGAAATGGTATGGGTTCATCATACCATGGTGTATGGACCATTCTTGGACCGTTTTCATCCTCGAACCCTTTTGCCCCTGCCACTGCATAACCGACGCAATCTACGAGCCGGATGTTGACTTCCAGCCCTTCATCGACCTTAACCGCCACAGCGTTATTCGGGACAAATTTTGGCTCGGTCGTCATGATTTGCCGTCCGGCACCGCTTTGCGGTAGCTCATCTTGCGCCCGGGCTCGTTCGGAATCATTTTGAATGTTCGGGAGCACGACCAATTCCATAAACTTTTTGATGAATGTCGATTTCCCCGTCCGCACGGCCCCAACAACACCCAGGTAGATGTCCCCACCCGTGCGCTCTGCGATATCTTTGAAAATATCGACTCTTTCCACTTTGAACCCTCCCGATCAACATAATCTTGAAAAGCCATTGTCAATTACTATATAACTATGACTTTGTCCATCAATTATGCCTTTTTGATATAAACACATGTGTGGGTGTTTATCAGATTGAAAGCATAAAAAATCTCTCCCAATACAGATTATTTTGGGAGAGGCGGTTTGATGCCTAAAATTATAGAAAATCGGAAAACCTTTTATGTCAAAGATTTTTATCAGAGCAAAGCCAGAAGACTCCTTCCACAAGCAAAGCGCTTTTCAAAGCCTGTTCTTTCCGGCGGGCTAAATTAGAGTTCGTTGGAACCCTCTACGAAGGAATCTCCCACTTCAAATTTTCATTAGAAAATTAAGTGGTGGTAGTTCAATGGTTTAGTAAAAAGGTGACTTGTCCATTTTTTAACGTATAGGGAAGGGATTCAACCGGTACGAATGCGCTTTTTGAAACGAGCAGCGGACGCAAGTCTTTTCCTTCCTGATATGCCTTTCCTGAAGCTTTAACGGCTTCATAAATGTCTGGTAGGTAATTGATATAAACTTTTGAACGGTTGTCAATCACAAAACCAAGTTGTTTACCGCTGTATGGACTGATGACATATGGCGGGCGTTCATAGCCAAGATCCTGATAGTCGATCGTGTAGACGCCGTTCATCACAATATTTTTAATCGGTGAGAAGTGATGGATGGCGCGGAAATTATTGATCTTCATTTGAATCTCTTCGACTTTATTCGTCAAAGTCAAATCAATGACTTTGACAGTCGGATGGGTTTCCACATCTACTAAGACGTACTGAAAGATGCCGCCTTCTTCATAGGCGTTTGTTGGAGGATTGGCCATATAATGCGCTAATTTATCGAAGTCAATCGGGTACTTTTTATAAATCGGCGTTTTTTCCGTACTGTTTTTGATCGGAAGCAGCCCATTATGGTCCTTTCGGTAGGCATTCACCGCTTCTTGAACAGCCGTCAAATCTGATTGATAGGCTATATGGTTTTGTGCTTTTTCATTGCCGGGATTCAAACAACCCGACAGTATAACTAGGCACATTGCTAAGATGATGTAAATGTTTTTCCGTTTCATACAGACATCCTTTTTCGCTCATCGTAGAGGAAGTGTTCTTGTTCTCTGATTAGACTGGACCTGAAATAACGACGAGAAACATCAGGAGCCCCCCGATGATGAACATAGCATAAGCAATGAGTGATAAGAGATAACGAATCATGCCGGTAACCTTTGCGCGCGAAAACATAATAAGCAGTGCTGAGGCAATCATTAACCCCATCGCCACAAAGGAAAGCCACATACTAGCCATACCCGTGGTCATACCAACTCCTCCTTACAACGGCCCCGCCGCTATCATCATCTCCTCTATAAACTCTATTGTATTTTCAACATTTTCGCAAGAGTTAATAAAGGGGTCAGTCCCCCAACGCTTTAAAGCACTAAAAACACCTCGCATAGAAATAGGTCCCATCGATAGCTATCCCCTTAGGCGCACTTATCCTATATGGGGTCAGTCCCCCATCACACTAATGCATTAAAGCAATAAAGTTAAAGTGATAAGCTTTTTTAATGTTTTGCTTTAGCACTTTAAATTAGTGGGGGACTGACCCCCAAAAAAAATGCCGAAAGAAAGCGGTGCTTTCTTTCGGCGAGTGACTAAAACCTTCCGTTTTTGACAGCCCTTAATAGGATTGTTTTGTGTATTCCTTATACCGTATGCCTTAAAAGATTGTATTGTCGCTGACGTTGGCCCAGTTTTTTACCTTTTCTCAAACATTTTGGCCAAGGAAGAAAGATTCATGGGAATGTTATTGGAAATGATCGATTGCACAATTTTATCTTCTTTTTCTTTGGGAACATCCACATTCGCCAATTTGGCCACTCGGCCGACGATTTGACGCACGGTCGCTTCGTCTTGAAAATTCGCGTTAGCAATGGATTGGGCTAAAGCAAAAATATCTTCTCTTTTGACGTTTGTCCTTTTTTCTATTTGGTCGAAAAATGGATGATTCGGATCCATGAAAGCCCTCCTTTTCCATGCGTTCAACACATTATATGGTGAGGTGAGCTTCCATGTGCGCGCTTTAAATTCTTAAATCTTAAAAAGGGCTGTCACCGCTTTTGATTTTTTCGGAGAGCATTTCAGTAAGATCATTGTATTCGCTCCGCTTATTTCGGCCCATCAGTTCATCGACAGCCGACTTCGGGTCTTTTGCTTCAAAAAGCACTTTGTAAAGCATTTCCGTGATAGGCATCGAAACCTTTTGTTCTTTCGCCAAAAAATAAGCTGCTTTCGTCGTGCGAACACCTTCGACGACCATTCCGATTGCATCAAGCGTCTGTTCCAATGTGTGACCCTGACCGAGCATATGACCGGCGCGCCAATTGCGGCTGTGCGTACTTGTACATGTGACGATTAAATCGCCCATTCCGGCAAGACCGGTAAAAGTCAAAGGGTGGGCACCCATTTGAACGCCAAGCCGGGTAATTTCCGCAAGTCCGCGCGTCATTAAAGCGGCTTTGGCATTATCACCGTACCCGAGTCCATCGGAAATGCCAGCGCCAAGCGCGATAATGTTTTTTAGTGCACCGCCGATTTCCACACCAATCACATCGTCATTTGTATAGACGCGAAAATTTTGATTGATGAACAAGTCTTGAATTCTTTTAGCTGCTCGAACATCCACCGAGGCAGCCGTAACCGTTGTCGGTTGACGGCGGGATACTTCCTCAGCATGGCTCGGCCCGGACAACACGACGACGGCTCGAATC
>Ga0310838_1000868_pt1 | contig 20463 bp, 19 predicted proteins | sample SM_ome_6_FD_202241 | JGI IMG/M metagenome (GOLD analysis project Ga0310838, IMG submission 202241) | Sorghum-adapted microbial communities enriched on stacked mutant (SM) sorghum from Joint BioEnergy Institute, Emeryville, California... ...
ATGAGATTTCCCATGGAGTAATCCAGTAAGACCCCTTGAAGAACACAAGGTCGATAGGTCCGAAGTGGAAGTGCAGTAATGTATGGAGCTGACGGATACTAATCGGTCGAGGGCTTAACCTATATACCCTTAATGCTTTTCCTTTATCCAGTTTTGAGGGAATATATATAACACCCCAAAAAGTGGAGCATAAACTTCGTAGCCTATTCCAAATACTTTTTGGGGACCCCGGGAGAATACCCACAAAAGTGAAGAAAACCTTCGGAGCAAATTCCGAATACTTTTGTGGGGCCCGAGATAACCTCAAAAAGTGAAGCATAAGCTTCGTCGCTTATACAATAATGACATGCCGGTGTAGCTCAGTTGGTAGAGCAACTGACTTGTAATCAGTAGGTCGGGGGTTCAAGTCCTCTCGCCGGCACCATGACAACTATATTCCTCAGTAGCTCAATGGTGGAGCAACCGGCTGTTAACCGGTAGGTTGGCGGTTCGAGTCCGTCCTGAGGAGCCACTCCAACAAAATATCATGTGGCCCGTTGGTCAAGGGGTTAAGACACCTCCCTTTCACGGAGGTAACAGGGGTTCGAATCCCCTACGGGTCACCACCATCATCCTAATACTTTTTGGGAACCCATTGAAATATGCGTCGCGGGGTGGAGCAGCTCGGTAGCTCGTCGGGCTCATAACCCGAAGGTCGCAGGTTCAAATCCTGCCCCCGCAACCAATCTTAATATGTGGTGCTGTGGTGTAGGGGTCAACATGCCGGTCTGTCACACCGGTGATCGCGGGTTCAAATCCCGTCAGCACCGCCATGAATAATCTTGGGGTGTAGCCAAGCGGTAAGGCAACGGACTTTGACTCCGTCATGCGTTGGTTCGAATCCAGCCACCCCAGCCATTAATGAACATTATGAGCCATTAGCTCAGTAGGTAGAGCACCTGACTTTTAATCAGGGTGTCACTGGTTCGAGTCCAGTATGGCTCACCACTTGAAAGAGTATCAGTACTTTATTATAATAATAGATGCCATGCGGGTGTGGCGGAATTGGCAGACGCACTAGACTTAGGATCTAGCGCCTCAGGCGTGGGGGTTCAACTCCCTCCACCCGCACCATGTGAGAAGTGGGAGATACAAATTTAGATATCAAAAATGCGGACGTAGCTCAGTTGGTAGAGCACAACCTTGCCAAGGTTGGGGTCGCGAGTTCGAGTCTCGTCGTCCGCTCCATCTATTTTACCGAATGCGGGCGTAGTTCAGTGGTAGAACTCCAGCCTTCCAAGCTGGTCGCGTGGGTTCGATTCCCATCGCCCGCTCCATCATCATTGAATCTTCTACAGATGGGTTGAGAACCCACGATGGGTTCGACCATCCGTAAATGCTTCTATGAGTAAACTAAATAGGATGCGCGTCAAAATTCCTCTGAAATGGCGACCGCAGGGAGCAGTTAAATCAGATTTTGAGTATTCCCATCGCCCGCTCCATCTGCTTTGATTAAGCGATGATGGGTGGCTTGTATACCTTTATGTGTGCCCTTAGCTCAGTCGGATAGAGCGTTTGACTACGAATCAAAAGGTCGGGAGTTCGAATCTCTCAGGGCACGCCATTTTTATGTGGAAAATAAAATGAGTATAAAAAAACCTGGAGGAATACCGAAGTGGTCATAACGGGGCGGTCTTGAAAACCGTTAGGGCGCAAGCCCACGGGGGTTCGAATCCCTCTTCCTCCGCCATCTATATGGCTCGATAGCTCAGTCGGTAGAGCAGAGGACTGAAAATCCTCGTGTCGGCGGTTCGATTCCGTCTCGAGCCACCATTTATTTTACATTCGAGTCAATTTCACAATTCATTTTTCTCTTATGAAATACGTATATAATACTTATTTATAATAAAAATGTTCGATTTTTATCGGAATATCAAGATCTATTTTGAAGATTTTATTATAAAAGTTCGTCTTTATATGGTGAAAAACTTATTGTGAAATTGATTCATTCAAAAGATGAAAAATAGTTAAATATATTTACGCTATGGAGGGGTAGCGAAGTGGCCAAACGCGGCAGACTGTAAATCTGTTCCCTCTGGGTTCGGCGGTTCAAATCCGTCCCCCTCCACCATCAACATGTATAGGGGCATAGTTTAAAGGTAGAACAGCGGTCTCCAAAACCGTTAGTGTGGGTTCAATTCCTGCTGCCCCTGCCATATTCGAAAGTAAGAAGCATCAAATGGCGGTCGTGGCGAAGTGGTTAACGCACCGGATTGTGGCTCCGGCATTCGGGGGTTCAAGTCCCCTCGATCGCCCCATAAATCAAATGGAAGAATACCCAAGAGGCCGAAGGGGACGGTTTGCTAAACCGTTAGTAGGTGTAAACCTAGCGAGGGTTCAAATCCCTCTTCTTCCGCCAGATATGTTCGTGCGGTTGTGGTGGAATGGCAGACACGCTATCTTGAGGGGGTAGTGCCCATTGGGCGTGAGGGTTCAAGTCCCTCCAACCGCACCATAGATTCTGCTGAAACAAATGGAGACATGGTCAGATTGAGCCATGCCGGGGTGGCGGAATTGGCAGACGCACAGGACTTAAAATCCTGCGGTAGGTGACTACCGTACCGGTTCAAGTCCGGTCCTCGGCACCATGATATGTAGCTGCTCGTATATTCTCGTACATTAAAACACAGGTTTAGTTACCTGTGTTTTTTGAGTTAGTTAGAAAGTATAAAGTTACTTTATCTACAATAGCGCAACTAGGCAATTGTCAAACCTTTTTAGGTGCAGGTAGTTGCCTAATTTTTTTGCGGTGGTGCCAATAGTTGCAGCAATATTGAACGAAAATACTATACTTTCTCAGTCTGATCTCATAGAATTATCGTGAAGAATAGTTTAACAGGTGGTTTTTTGATGTACGTAACCATAGAGTATAGAGATGAAAAGAATAATCTGATACATACCCAGAATGCGACGAAAACCAATATAAAGAACCTGATGGAAAAAGGACGCAGCCTTAAGAAGAACAAGAGGCTTTTTGGCGATTCAGAATATGTGATTAAAGGAATTGAAGTGGTGAACGAAACAATTATCGTTCATTGCAGAAAAATAAAAGCTTTAAGCCCCTATCTAGCAGAAATTTTCGGAGAAGAGAATTATCTAAGAAAGAAGAGAGGATAATATAAAGAAATACAGGAACCAGACAGCGTGATTTTGCTCATCAGATGCTGCTCTGCGGAACTGTTCGATAATGTATGGATCTTCCGCTTTATCTGCGATTTCGTGATAGAAATCAACCGTCTTTTGTTCATCCTTTAGGGCGAATTCCATACCCGCCCTATATTCAGTTGGGCAAGTTTCGGTTATGTGAGGGGCGGCTTTCATGCCGCTCAAAATCATATATATGTGTGAAAATATCTGAAAGTGATGTATTTCATCTTCTCGAATCTCCAGAATCTGGTCCCGTATCTCGTCACTGGGTGCCAGTTTGGCAAGATGTTCGTAACATAAGATTGCGCTATATTCGCCATTGATGGCTTTCTCTATATCATGTAACAGGCTGATATCAGCTTGACCTGTTTGTGAGTAATAATATGGCTGGTACACATAAATCCCTCCGAACACAATGTTTTTATCAATATATGTTTCTTAGTGGGCATGCGTACATTGTCCGATGAATCAGCGAATATCCAGTCCCATCGAAAATGATATGGATATACAATTAATCCTGCACGGAATTGTTGATTTGCAATGCTTCACTTGGTATAATTAAAAAACTATCCGGTCAGTTTTATTTTATAGTTTAAGCAGGGGTCATCTTTAGAATAATTTGAAAAAATGAAAAATAGCAGTATGATGTATACAGATGTATATATTTAAATCTTAAGATGGAGGAACCGGGATGCCAAAAGAAGTTGTTAAAGCAATTGAGAGATTTAAGGAACTGGATCAACGCATCAGTCATTTTACCGATATCTCAGCGTTGTTGGATTGGGATGCCAATACGGGTGCGCCTAAGAAAGGTGTACCCATGTTTTCCAAAGCGAAGGGGACATTATCCGCAGAAATATTTAAATTACTCACCTCTGAGGAGATGGGAGACTGTCTGGAAGTTTTAACTTCCGCGGAAGGTCAGGCAGAGCTGGATGATATAACCCGCGCTGCAGTTAGATACCGAAAAAGAGAGTATGATAATTTTAAAAAAGTGCCAGCAGAGCTACATAAGGAATTGGTGATTCATGCTTCCAACGCGCATACGGTCTGGGTGGAAGCAAAGCAGACGAATAATTTCGCGCACTTTGAGCCTACTTTGGCAAAAATGGTAGATTTACAAAGACGATTAATTGAATGCTATGGATATGAAGAGCATCCGTATGATGCTCTCCTTGACGGCTATGAGCCTGGATTAACGGTTGCGAAGCTGGATCCCCTATTTAAGGATTTAAGGGATAAAACCGTCCAACTATTGAAAAGACTGATGAACTCGAAGGATAGGCCGAGTAATAAGGTGTTATTTGAAGAGTACGACGTTGATAAGCAGAAGGAATTTAACCTGTTTATTTTACCGAAGCTGGGTTATGATCTCAGTGCAGGTCGATTAGATATAAGTGAACATCCATTTGCGCAAAGCATTAATACGGGAGATGTGCGAATTACGACACGTTATAAAAAGAACGATTTAAGGAGCTCACTGTTTGGAACGATTCATGAATGTGGGCATGCGCTCTATGAACAAGGGATTAATCCAGCTTTTGAGGAGACTGCAATCCGGCGAGGAACCTCTTTCGGCATTCATGAATCCCAGTCCAGATTCCTTGAGAACATGGTTGGTCGCAGTTATCCGTTCTGGACCTACTTCTACGATGATTTACAACGACATTTCCCACAATTAAAGAATCTTCCTTTAGAAGATTTCTACCGAGCCATCAATACGGTTGAACCCTCTTTTATTCGTGTAGAGGCGGATGAATTAACCTATAACCTGCACATTATGGTTCGTTATGAGATTGAAAAAGCATTAATGAATGGCGAGATTGAAGTAAAAGAGCTTCCTCGCATCTGGAACGAGAAGATGGAGGAGTACCTCGGCATCGTTCCGCCTACCGATACGCTTGGCGTCTTGCAAGATGTTCACTGGTCCTTCGGTGGGTTTGGATACTTTCCGTCCTATTCATTAGGGAATCTTTATGCAGCGCAAATCTTGAACACCATTGAAAGAGAAATTCCTGACTTCTATTCCTTGATTGCAAATGGCGAGTTTGCGGTGATACGCGAGTGGCTGAGAGAGAATATTCATCAACATGGTGCAATGTATACACCAGATGAATTGATCGTCAAAGTGACGGGCGAAGAGCTAAATGCGGAATATCTGGTAAAATACTTAGAAGAGAAGTATTCGAAGATATACAGACTTTAGAAAATAAGCTATTAAAATTTGAAATCCCCCTAGATCGCTTGAGTTTGTAAAGCGAGCTCTAAGGGGGATCTATTATTTCTTCACAGTTCTTTTCGATTCCGGCTACTACATTATACACATCCGTTAATTCCTAGTATATAATAGTTGAAATAAAAAGATTTCGAAAATTTTCTAATCTGGTATACTAGATCTTGGAGTATAAAGGAGTAACCACTGTAAATGAATTATCAGTTTGGCAGCGTAAACCTTCCGCATATTGAGGAAATACAAAGATACTGCATATACCTTGCAGGATCCAAGTGGGAGGCCGAAGATCTGATGCAGGAAACAATGCTGCGCATTTATAAAGCGATAAAGCAGGAACCTGATCGATCAATCAGCAAAGCATTTGTCAGAAGGGTGGTCAAGAACGCATGGATCGATATCCACCGCAAAAAACAATTTGTCTCAATACCTTATGAAGAAACACAACAGGAGAGCTCAACCCTGCAAAGAGAGTACTTTCCGATCAATCATTCCGCTGATGATCAAATCTCGATTCGAGAGTCATTTGAGCTGTTATATGACTCTTTAACGATAAGGCAAATGGTTCTAATCCTGCTTGTGGATATCTTTCAATTTACAGCACGCGAAACGGCACAACTCATCCACTCATCCGAGGGTGCCGTTAAGGAAGGTGTAAAGCGCGCACGCAAAAGGCTCCATCAACTAACCATTCAGTTGCAACAAAACCCCGAACTGGTTTCTGCATCTTTTCAGCACGTGAGAGCTAGAGAAGGGGAACGCTCAAGCTCCAGTCACCTGTCACAAGGATCAGCCAGAGAGTTGTTTGAAAACTTTCTCAAGGGCTTCCGCAGCGGTAATCCTCGTCTGATCTATGAGGCATATAACCATCTCGAAAACAGCAGTCTTGAAGTGATGCCGGTTAGGCTTGAGGATCGGCGTGTTTATTTCACATTTCGTGATCCGGATGGGCATCTGCTTAGTTTTTTTTCTGAAATTTAATCTTAAACCGTTTCTTTTGGCATTAATTTTTCGTTTATTCTATACGAAAAAAAATAAAAGGAGATGTAAATATGGCTGTTGTTACAAAAAATTTCGCCGTTGTGCAGTTGCCTGTCAAGGATTTGGAGAAATCAGCCAAGTGGTACTGTGACATACTGGGGTTAAATTTTACGTTTGAATTTAAACCCGGGGATAATGAGGCATGGTTAAATGTAGGCGGGGTAGGACTAGGTTTGATTCGCTCCCCAAAGGTGCCAAGTTTGGTTTTCAGCAATATGAACGGCGTTGTTCAACCGATTATTTCACTCCAGGTAGAGAATATCCATGATGTTTATCAGGAACTTCAGGCAAAAGGCGTTGAAGTGGGTGAAATGATTTATAAGAAAGGAGGAGGTTATAGCTTTACCTTTCGCGATCCTGACGGGCATATCGCCAGTTTATGGGGAGGGTGGCCTTCGGAAGAGGATGAACTTGCCAATATGTAAACTTGCTGACAGTTGCAGATATTGCTGTTATAATGTGCCGCGCTTACCCCGCCAAGATTATTCCAGGCGGGGTCTTTTAATACAGTGGTTCGTATTTAATTATGGTGAATCAGTGGCCATTTGAAAGGGGATCCCATTCTTCCTGAGAGTCTCTTGGATTCTGCCGCTGATTTCAAGATATTGGCTGCTGTAGGGGAGATTAATCTTTTTATGGTTATTCATAATAAACTCGATGCGGTCTGTATATGTTATGCCATCTTCAGATTTTAAGACTTGGTTGACTTCCGTCATTTCATCCCATGCATAATGGGTCTCATTAACCTGAAACAAGTGGTGATATGTGATTCCCTCTTCATTTATGTAATAATAATTCATTACGGCAAAATAACAAATAACTATTGATAGAGAGGATAGTCCATAAAAAGCCCATTTATTTGTTTTCTTATTCTGCTCGTCTCTGTGGGAGCGAACGAGCAGATAAAGAGTTAATATTAGCGGAATCCAAAGAATACCGATTATGCAGGTCACATATGCGGAGAATGGGGCAGCAAAAAGCCATTTAGGAATGGCATGGAAGATCGCATCTTGGAGAAGATATAGTAGAATCACGGGTGCGAAGAGACTGCTGATGATAAAGATCACAATAATTGCAACAATATTCGCTGAATGGTTGGTGTTCATGTGAGCCTCCCATGGTTTATATATTCTTCTTACGTTGGCGTGCTATCCCTTCAGGCAGAAAGCCCGTAAGCAAAATCTATGCAGAGCTATGAATGGGATAGCTCTCTTCCGATGCCCTCAGCTTTGTCTTTTCTAGATAGCCAAAGATTGGCTAGGTTCAAGAAGGTGGAGCGCAATCTCTTTTTTTAATGCTGCATCTTTCAATCTTTCCAATAAGTTTTCTGTTTCGATATAGTATGGAGGATTATGGAACGTACCATAATGGATGGGAAGCAGTTTCTCTGCGCATAGAATGTGTGCCGCTTCTACCGCCTCTTCCGGTGTTAGACAGGCTGGAAGCGAGCTTTGCTTGGGCAACCCAGGGACTTGGAGAACCGCTCCATTCACAGGTAGACATGCAACGTTAAATGGGCCGTACTTTCCAGCCATCCGCCACCAGTATCCATGCCATAAGGTGTCACCGCAGTGAATTAACCTCTTATCCCCGCTCTCAACAATCCACGCCAGTTGATGGGAGCCAAAACCATCCACCGAATAGCCGGCAATAATGTTTACGTCATTAATCTTATACTTATCGCCAACGTGAAGACCGATTACATGATGAAATCCAAACTGCTTGGCTTGTTTTTCTGCTTCTGCTGGAATCAATATCGGGATATCTGGTCCGTACTCAGCCATAACAGTAAGATGATCAAAATGATCGGGATGAAGATGTGTTACTAATATGGCATTTACGTTCTTCAGAGGCGAAAAAGAGAGCAATGGTTCAAGCGGTTGACCCAGCCGTGCTACTAAAGGCTTCTCTTCAATATGTTTCATGTCAGCCAACGGATCGATCAGCAGAGTGGTCTGATGGTGCTGAATACAAATGGATGCCCATGAATATTTTGTAATAATCAAAAAATTCTCCTCCTTAGTTATAGATTGAAGACGATCGTGGGTGTTGAATCAGTTTCATTCTAAAACAAATATACCCGCTTGAAAAGCAAGCGGGTAAAATTGCGCTTATCACAACAATTTTGCCATCTGTTCCAACACGGCAACGCCTTTTTCTTCCGCGCTCTTTGCTGTGCGAAGAAGTTCGATCGTTTTCTTTGCATTTTCCGGATCATTCGGTTCTCCGCCGTTGGGCATAGGATACATTCCGCGCATCTCAACCAATGCGGAGGCAACTTCTTCATAGTACTTAGCTGCTTGCGCTGCAAGCTGTTTAACCTCTTGTTCTTCAGGGATATCTAAGGTCCAAAGCTCTGCAATTCCTCTCAAGAAGCGAACTGCATACTCCCGCGCATCGGATACGACCTCCGTGTTATACGCATTGCCGAACACCTCAACGCTTTTGGCTTCAAATGCCTGAATCCAAGCATCATACCCGGAAAGCCCATAAGCGTAATCTTTGAACATCTCTGAATGGGGGTAATTCTCTTTCCCTCTGGAGTGTTCAATGATCATTTCAAGGGCTTGTCGCAGCGATGAGGCTAAATGGATCTCACCGGCATCTTCGATCGACATCATCCAGATGATCTCAGTGCGAATATTGCCAAAGTCGGCGTAAGGTATGGGGCCATCCATTTCGATATCTTTGGCATACAGCACTTGCTTTTCATCGTCATATCCATAAATTAAACCAAATTCAGGGATAAATAGATCCCAACCGATCACGGGAATGCCGCGGTCAATGCTTTTTTGCGCAAAAGCGATCAAAGAGCCTAACTGTTCAGGAGTTGCAGGCTTAAAGTAAGCCATAGAATCTGAAGTAAAACCTAAATGCTTCAATCCTCTAGCCAATACTGCATCCGGATTAAAAGAGGTAGGTCCAGCCACATCTACATTTTTTGGGTTGATGTTGATGCGGAAAGCGTGACTCGTAAGTCCCATCACATCGGCTAAAGAGAAATGCTTTTTATCGGTATACTGTATTGCGGCATAAATAGCCTGAGCTGCAGAAGTAAAGGTGGCATTAAGATTTTCTGCTGAATGGGTCATGGGAATCAACCTCCGTATATAAAATCGATTGGTTTTGTCAAAATTCTTTTTTTGGGCAATCCTAACTCTCTTCTCTCCTTTACATAGTGATTTATGTAGATCCGAATCCGCTCCTTCTGCACTTTTGCTCTAGAGCGGGAGAGGATATTATAAACATTGCTGGTTGTCGTCTGAAAGAGACTGGCGATTTCCTGCGGCGGTAATTGCTGAAAGAAGTAAGCTTCAAAGATCTCCCGTTCCCGTTTGTTCAGAACCTTTATCACCTCTCGGATGGTTGCAAACAATTCTTTCCTCATCAGTCGTGCTGATGCATCGGGAGTCTGATAGCAATCAGAAGAAGATTTTGAAAGATGGAACAAGATATGTTCGATATCCGTCCAATCCACCTCATCATATGCGATAGAACTTTCTTTAAAGCTGGTGAAAGGCATCTCCTTACCATACAATCCACCGCGCCTTAGTTTCATATTGGCCTGATTGTAAACAATTTTCTTCAGCCAAGGAGTAAAACGCGTTCCGTCGACCAGGGTTCCCAGATGAAGAAATGCGCGAATGAGCGCATCTTGCACAATATCCTCCGCAAGATAGACATCTTGTGTCATAGAGTTGGCCCAACCGAGTGCTTTGGTGCGGTGCCGGCGTACCAATTCGCCAAAAGCTTCACGATCTCCAGAACGTGCCCGATCGACCAACTCCTTGTTTTCGATTTGCGTAATATGAAGTTCAGGCTCTCTTTGGTCTGACCATATCGACTGCAATATCTTTCCTCCTCGAATCTCCTGTTCTATAGATGCCGCTATATAGAAAAACCTATCAAAATAATCATGTTTTTTAAAAATTTTTTTCTGCCTTAATTTTAACAAAATACCTCCCATTATTTACTCATTTAAACGGTATTTTCAGCAGTGATAGAATAATAGTGCGGGGGGGAGGGAATAAGATGAGAGCTAGAAATATGTTAAAAGTACTAATTATTTTGATTGTTATTCTCTACCCGACTAAACAGAACGGTGATCGCTACGCATGGGCTGATGAAACGGTCGGCCGTCCATTCAAAGCGATTACCTATAATATCCACGGCGGCAAGAAGTTAACCGGAGAATCTTCAATCGCACAAATTGGACAACTGCTTAGAACTGAACAGCCAGATTTTGTTGCCCTTCAAGAGGTGGATCGCCTGCGCTTGGGTTCTCGTTTTCAAGATCAAATCGAAATTTTGTCCAAAACCTTAGGTATGGAGTATATTTTTGAACCGACGATCAAGAATGGCATCGCAAAATACGGCATTGCCATCTTAAGTCGATATCCGATTCTCGCATCGGGAGTTTTAGAACTGAATGGTGGACGAGAACTGAGAAAGCTGCTCTGGGCGAAGGTCTATACGGAGAAAGGAACGCTTTATCTCACATCTATTCATCTCGATACAGATACGGATGCACGTCCTGCCCATTTTGCGAAAATCCTATCATTTTTTGAAACAGAATTAACCGATGCTCCGGTATTGCTAATGGGAGATCTTAACGCATTGCCCGATTATCCCGGAATTGTGCAGTTGCAAACGTTATTATCGGGAAAACTTTCAAATATTGAAGCTCCTACCTATTACCATAGAAAGGCAGAAAAGGCGGTGCAGATCGATTATATTTTTGGACGAGGCATTGTGGAAGATCGACTATATACAATCCCATCCGATGCTTCTGACCATACCCCGCTCATCTTGCTCTTTCATATGGGCAAACTGCCTTATGTAGATCGATTGACTACTGAAGTATAAGATTACAAAAAAAAGCACTCCTTTCACCAATCATAGGAAGGAGTGCTTTGATCACAATAAGACCCTGCGCGAAGATCCTGCGCGCCGTAATAAAATGTTTATTCCACCAGCTACCATCATTCATTCGGCTAATCACCACTCCTGGCTTGCCATAGGTGTGCAGGATCAGGTCTATATTCTCATGATCTTTTCCTATATAGATCCCAACATGTCCTATTTTTTTAATACCTCTGTACTTCCTCGTCTTGGCAGTAGAGAAAAAGAGCAGATCGCCTATGCGTAATTCGTTTCTGCTTACTTCCATACCTAATAGAGCTTGATTCCGAGCCCCGCAAGGCAAAGGGATTCCATGCTTGGAGTAAATATAATCCGTAAATGATGCACAGTTAAATTTGCCTGTGCTGTCAATCGTTCCATCTCCATAGGGGACACCCAGATATCTTTTACCCAGAGAAACGATGGAATCTGCCAGAAACCATCTAAACAATATCCAGAGTAACCTCCTCTCATCAAGAAAGACTTGGTTCATAAGGAGTTTTGCTTCACCTGAACCTTAGTCCCGTTTCGGCACGAAGCCATGCGGGATGATCTCTTGCTTATGGAATAAATCTACTAAATATTTTATGTGGTGAAAGTAAGAATGAGCATTTATGAGTCTATTCTACCAACCTATTTTTATATAAATGGTGATCTGAAAATGAAGACGCAAAAGCTGCCCCACATGCCTAAAATGAAGAAAGCTTTTGCCAAAATACGAACTCTATAGAAAGAGTTTCGGATACCGATACTACTTTTCTGGATCGTGAATGGTTATAATTAAGGTAGCAGAATAAACCATAACGCCAACGAAAAAGGAGTGTGTCCATGAGTAAATTATTTACCCCATTTACCATAAAAAATCTGACCTTGAAAAACCGCATCGTCATGTCTCCCATGTGCATGTATTCCTGCATGAATGAAGATGGGAAAGTGACAAACTGGCATAAAGTACACTATCCCACAAGAGCTGTGGGGCAAGTTGGATTAATTATTGTGGAAGCAACAGCGGTAACTCCTCAAGGAAGAATTACCAATCAGGATTTGGGAATTTGGAGCGATGAACATATTGATGGATTAAGAGAAGTGGTGGAACTATGTAAGGAACATGGCGCCAAGATCGGGATTCAACTTGCGCATGCCGGGCGTAAATCGATGACGGATGGACCTATCATTGCTCCTTCGCCACTTGCCTTTAATGAGAAGATGAAAGTGCCGGAGGAAATGAGTCTCGAACAAATTAAGGAGACCATCGCTGCTTTTAAAGAAGCAGCCATTCGTGCCAAAAAAGCCGGTTTTGATCTGATCGAAATCCATGCGGCGCATGGATATCTCATCAATGAATTCCTCTCTCCATTAACCAATCGCCGGCAAGATGCCTATGGCGGTGATGCTGAACGGCGTTATCAATTCCTGAAAGAAGTGATCGATGAAGTAAAAGAGGTTTGGGACGGACCATTATTTGTGCGGATTTCTGCCAATGATTATCACCCGGAGGGATTGGGTATTGAAGATTATGTGGTTTACGCCAAAAAAATGAAGGAGCAGGGAGTTGATTTGATCGATTGCAGTTCAGGGGCAGTAGTGCCGGCAAATATTCACACATATCCGGGTTATCAGGTACCTTATGCAGAACGGATTCGTAAGGAGGCAAAGATTGCAACTGGTGCGGTTGGCTTGATTACATCGCCATTACATGCCGAGGAGATCTTAGAAAATGAACGGGCTGATTTGGTTTTTCTAGCCAGAGAATTGCTGCGCGATCCTTACTGGCCAAGAAAGGCAGCAGAGGAATTGGGCTACGCATTAACCAAAGTAAAGCAGTATGAGCGCGGTTGGTGATCTGTTTACGGGGAAAACTATCGAGGTATTCTCGATGGTTTTTTTCATTTTATACATAACAAATCTATGAAACTCATTTTAATATAAAAAATATATTTACTTGACAAAAGTAAGTATTAATCATACTATACATACAGGAAGAGAGAAAATTATAAGGAGGAAAGATGATGTTGGACTGGGGACTTTTTATTATTCGTTTGGTTATTGGACTTCTCTTTATCGGTCATGGAATGCAAAAATTATTTGGATGGTTTGGGGGGTATGGACTTAAAGGAACAGGTGGATGGTTTGAATCGATAGGTATCAAACCGGGGGTACCCATGGTATTCCTTGTCGGTCTATTTGAACTGGTCGGAGGGGCCTTGTTTGCCGCTGGTGTTTGGATCTGGATTGCAGCCGTTCTTATCGCGATCATTATGTTAGGAACGATGATTACGGTACATGCAAAAAATGGTCTCTGGGTGGATAAGGGAGGCATTGAATATCCACTAGTGCTAATTACTGTCGTTATTGGCATTGCTCTGGTTGGACCTGGAGCATTTGTATTATTCTAAGCGAATTTGACATTTGTTAATTTATAAAGTATAATACGTGAAACGCTTAATTTCCACGTAATGTGGAAAGCGGGGGAACCACTTAATAGGGGCGAATCATTCAAGTAATATTTGATTGTAGGGAACCATCTTTCCCGAGTCCGTCAGCTAACCTCGTCAGCAGCAGATGGGTCAAATGTTTACTTTATTCATGGATTAATGACATTATATTATTTGACCCTAATAGATTACTAGGGTCATTTTATTTTGACCCTGGATTTGCTAGGGTCTTCTATTTCCATTTTGACCCTATTTAATCGAATAGGGTCATTTTTGTTTTAATCCGAATAGGTTATTTTATTCCGTTTATTTCGTGGAAAAGGAGGAGTGAGGTAACGTTGAAGACAGCCATACGATTTGACAAGGTGCACAAGCGGTATAGAGAGACAGATGTAATTAAGGATCTGCGACTTGAGATCCCGGAAGGAAACATCGTAGTGCTGGTTGGCCCGTCCGGATGTGGAAAGACAACCACATTAAAAATGATTAATCGCTTGATTGAGCCTACATCTGGAGAAATTACCGTAAATGGAATCAATATTTTCGAAATGGACCCAGTTCTTCTGCGCCGAAAGATAGGTTATGTGATTCAGCAGGTTGGCTTGATGCCTCATATGACGATTGCTGAGAATATTGGCTTAGGTCAGAGGCTAAGCGGGGGAAAGAAAAGCGTTGATCATGCTCGCGTAAATCATTTACTGGAACTGGTAGGGCTTGACCCGGAACGGTATCGGGATCGGTATCCCTCTGAACTCTCAGGTGGACAACAACAGCGTGTGGGGGTAGCGCGAGCGCTTATGACCGATCCACCGATCATCTTGATGGACGAACCCTTTTCTGCACTTGATCCAATTACGCGAGAACAATTACAGGATGAGTTGATTCGCATCAATCAGGAACTAAGGAAGACCATTGTGTTTGTCACTCACGATATGGATGAGGCCCTCAAAATTGCTGATCAGATCGTGATTATGCAAGACGGTTGCGTAATACAGCAAGGTACGCCTGACCAAATTCTAAGACATCCTGCAAACGACTTTGTACGCGACTTTATTGGCGAGAAAAGACTTGCTTCACATCTATCGCTTCAAGTAGACGATGTGATGCTGAAGAATCCGGTTACTTTTCCGCCTAATCGCGGCTTGGCTGAAGCGATCAAAGCGATGCAAAGACGTCGTGTCACCGGCTTGATCATCACCAACTCCGCTGGAGATTATCTCGGCATGGTAAATGCCAACGATATTTTTGCCAGATATCAGGAGGAATCGCTTACGGTCAATGACGTGATGCGCAGAGACGGTGAGACCATTCTTACCGGAACTCCTTTGGTTGATGTGATTCCATTGGTGCAGAATTCACCCTACGGATATTTGCCGGTCCTGACATCAACGGGAAAGTTGGTCGGCTTATTGACACGTGCCAGCATTGTAGATGCATTGGCCAAACCATACCTTGAGGAGGGGATGAGAGTTGAATGAGTTGATACAAGTCATTACAGATCGCTGGCCAGATATATTAATTGCTACATGGCAGCATATTTTGCTCTCCTTTACCGCCATATTGCTTGCGATTCTCATTGCCGTACCAGCAGGAATTTTTCTCACGCGTTATCGTTACCTTGCCACGATCATACTTGGCATTGCCTCAGTTTTGCAAACGATCCCCAGTTTAGCTCTATTGGGATTTTTGATTCCGCTTGTCGGTATAGGTTCATTGCCCGCGATCATTGCTATGGTGATCTATGCGTTGCTTCCAATTTTACGAAATACCTATACCGGTATTCTTGATATAAATCAGTCATTGATTGAAGCGGGTCGCGGCATGGGCATGACCAAAGGGCAACTGCTGATGATGGTAGAGCTGCCTCTTGCTCGCCCCGTAATATTTGCCGGTATACGTACAGCAACCGTGATGACGATTGGTGTTGCCACACTGGCTGCATTTATTGGCGCGGGTGGATTAGGTGATCTGATCTTACGCGGAATATCCATGGTAGATACAGGAATCATCTTGGCAGGTGCGATACCGGCCGCATTGCTAGCCATACTGTTTGACCTTTTGCTTGCATGGATCGATTGGCGCGTTACGCCAAGGGGACTGCGGATTCGCAAAACAAAATAGTAAAAATCAATATAATTAGGGAGGAGAGATTGATTTTGAGAGGAATGCTTAAGCTGATAATGCCCATCTTTTTGGGAGTGCTGCTCATTGTCTTGGCAGGTTGTTCTGCAGTCAATGGAAAGGATAAAGTGGTCGTAGTCGGGAAGGACTTTACGGAACAGGATATTATGGCTAATCTGGTCGGGATATTGCTGGAGAAGAACACCAATCTTAATGTTGAGATCAAACCGTTTCTGGGTGGCACTGATGTATGTTTCAATGCGGTGAAAAATGGGAGCGCTGATCTCTATGTGGAATACACGGGAACCGGCCTCGTGAATATTCTGGGAATGGAGGCAACCAGCGATCCTGATCATGCGTATGCAGTGGTTAAAGAAGAATTTGCGAAGAAATATAAACTGGAATGGCTGCAACCAATCGGTTTTAATAACACTTATGCCATCGCGGTAAGAGAAGAGACGGCTGATCAATTTCATCTAACTAAGGTCTCTGACCTGCAAAACCATGCTGACCAGCTTGTTTTGGGCACCAATCAGGAATTTTTGGAGCGGCCGGATGGCTTAAAGGGTTTAGAACAAACCTATGGATTTAAATTCAGGGATGTAAAAGCGATGAATGTCGGACTAAAATATTCAGCCATTTCGGAGAGAAAGGTAGATGTGATTGATGCCTATTCTACGGACGGGCAATTGATCAAGCATAACTTGGTACTCCTTGAAGACGATAAGCAGTTCTTCCCGCCATATTATGCGGCCCCTCTTGTTCGCCAGGATACGTTGGAAAAATATCCGGAGATTAAAGAGGTACTGGATAAATTGGCAGGTCGAATTGATGACCATGAAATGGCCGTATTAAATGCCCAGGTCGATGTAGATAAGAAGAAAGCGAAGGATGTAGCCGAACAATGGCTAAGAGAAGAAGGATTAATTCAATAATTGGTCTGTCTTGAGGCTGTCGATGAGACCGTGCTGCCGTTAGCGTAATAAATCAGTTGGCGAGATCGCTTGTGGTATTCTCGCCAACCTTTTCTGATATAGAACGTATTAGTTTATTATTTAGCTCGGAAAAGCTTAATTTTTTTGCTATTTCTTATTTTTTAGCTCTGCAATTCGCTCAGCCATACGCTCGTTTTGCTGTTTTATACGGGGCAGGAGTTGTTCCAGCGCGGTTTTGATCTTTGCGGCATCTTGTGATCTGATGGCCTCATCAAAGCTTTGGTATGTTTTTATCTGTTGCTCCCGCTCAGCTCTCCATTGATCCTCTTTTTCGCTTTTCTTAGCCTCTTTTTTATTCCCCTTTAACAATTCTGGTCTGGCTTCATAGAGAGCTCTCAATTCTTCATGAAGCCGAGTAGACTCCTTCAGAATAGGCTCCCATTCAGCCAATCTCTCCGGAGCATATTTTTCAATCAGCAAGGTAAAGTAGGTTTGTTTATGGATGCCGTGACTAAAGAATCCAAGTTCAAAGAACTTTTTTCCGTATTTATGTCCGTGATAACCCTTTACCTTATCCGTGCGCTGATCCTGATTCGTTGTTTGGGCATCCTCTGTTGAAGCACTGACATAGGCGGACATCGGCACTATTAAGGAGAGCGCCAATGCAAGTGAAAGAATTGCTTTTTTACGCCGCTTGAACATCAATATCAACCTCCAGACGAAAGTTTTTAGTCTACGAATATAAGGATACCCAATTAATTGGAAAAAATTTATGAGCTCATTTGGATTGTTGCTTTTTGGTATACAGCCTGAGTCCGCTCTGCCATATTAAATATCTCTGCCCTTTGTATGGAACAATAGACTTGCAAATTCAATCAATATCTTAAATAAAATGATTGAATTATTGAGGGATTCCTCTAAAATAGGGAATAATTAGATTACTTTTAGGAGAGGTAACCGGTGGGGGAAACGAAGAAAGCGGAATTGATTCACGGCATGGCTGCGGCATTGCCTATTGTAATCGGCTATCTTCCGATTGCAATCACCTTTGGCTTAATCGCACAGCAATCGGGCATCTCCATTTTACACGCTGTGCTGATGAGTTTGATGGTTTATGCCGGAGCTAGTCAGTTTATGGCAGTAAATATGTTCGTTGCCGGTGCAGGGATGATTGAGATTACTCTGGCTACCTTCATTCTCAACCTGCGCCATTTTATCATGGGATTATCCTTAATGAATCTGCTAAAGAAGCTCCCGAGTATTTGGAAAATCCTGATCTCTGCAGGATTAACAGACGAGACTTTTGCCCTTTCTTCCCTGAAAATCAGAGAGAATGAGCAGCATAGAGGGCAATTATACGTGATAGGGATCACGCTGGCTTCATATAGCTCTTGGGCACTCGGCACGTTCATGGGGGGATTGCTGGCCAATATTATCCCTGCCAACATCAGCGACAGCATGGCGATTGCGCTATATGCCATGTTCATCGGATTGCTTATCCCCTCCGTAAGAAGTGAACTGCGCGTTGGGCTGATTGCGCTTGCAAGCATGCTGCTCTGTTATATCTTCAGCCAATATCTGAATAGCGGCTGGGCAATCGTCTTTGCCACGATTCTGGGCAGTTTCTGCGGCATCTTCTTGATGAAGGAGAGAGAGGAATGACAATATTACTGACGATCATAGGCATGTCGGTTGCAACGCTCTTGCCGCGCTTATTGCCGATCCTGATCGTGGGCCGCGTGGCTTTCCCGAAGTGGGTAAACAAATGGTTAAACGCCGTACCCTATGCCGCGCTAGGCGCTCTGATCTTTCCCGGAATTTTAAGCATAGATCAGGAAAATCCGCTAACAGGAATTACAGGCGGCCTTGTTGCGGTTATTTTGGCTTATTTTCGCCTCCATGTGCTCTTTGTCATTTTTGGCGCAATCATTGCCGCTTTTTTGATGGGATTATTCAGGTAAGGTTATGCTTATGCTCATATAAGGCGATTCATGTTTAAGATCATGGTTGAAGGAGCAATCATTAATGGATCAATACGAGGATTTGGCATACCTGAAAGTATTGAAATGGAAGAAACAACTGCTGAAGCGCACCAATCTTCTGGAGAAGGCCTCAAAGAAGGTCCAGAGCAAAATCAATGAACTGATTCCGGATAAGGTTCATACAGCGATCACGGCTGCGGTGAAAGGAATTGTGCAGACCACTTTATTTGGATTAAACTTTATACCCAAAGGCACCCCTCAGTATGGGCTTACTCTTCAAGAGCGCGATGAATTGGCGGTGCAATTGCTCTCCAAGTACCGCAAGATTGCGGCGGCAGAGGGTGCCGGAACAGGTGCAGGAGGAATCCTTTTGGGGATGGCCGATTTCCCTGCGTTGATTGCGATAAAAATGAAGTTTCTCTTTGAGTTGGCTCACATCTACGGATATGATACGCGCGATTATAAGGAGCGGCTATTCTTGCTTTATATCTTCCAACTCGCTTTTTCGAGTCAGGATAAAAAGAAGAAGTTATTGGATAAAATCTTACACTGGGAGGAAGAAGCCAAATTGCTCCCGTTAAGCGAGGATTATCTAAAAACGATTGACTGGGAAGAGTTTCAAAGGGAATACCGGGATTCGATCGACTTCCGCAAGATGCTGCAGCTCCTCCCCGGAATCGGCGCCGTGGTGGGCGCATGGGCCAACTATGGATTGTTGGATGACTTGGGCGAGGTCGGGATGAATGCCTGCCGCATCAGAATACTCGGAATTAGATAAACCATTTGCAAAAATCCTTCTCGGTAAGATTGATTTGATCTGTCATTTGTGCCAATCCCTTAAAGTCTTTTCCGCATAGAAAATGGAACTAGACAAATGAACATTTTCCAAGGCTGACCCACATGTAGGCAATTTCTGCTGATGGGTCAGCCTTTTTGTGCTTCAGTTTTTTATGGATGCCGGTTTCACCCTCAGTTCAATATTCCAGGAGAGAAGAGAAGGAGATCTAAAGTTAATTTCAGGATTAATAATATAGAAAAATATAAAATAATCACAAAAAGTTATTGACAGGTAAAATATTCTAATATATATTTAAATTACAACAAGATACATATAAAGTAATCGGAAAAGTGGTTCGAAAGGAGGGAATAAAGTTACTGAAGGACAAATATCTGATATGGTAGTTAAATATCTTATACAGTTGAGATCTTTAAATGAAAACAAGTAAGAAAATCCTCTCTTGGTTATTACCTTGCAACGAGATAACTCCTTTATTGATTCTGCTTTAAAAATATCTCCGCTTTAACTCTTATTGGTTCGGATTATTCAGCATGGTTTTCGGTTGCCCACTCAAGGTCACGGACAAAGATACACATGGTGGTTACCTCATAATGTATCTTAGTCGCTACACTTGGTTTATTCTTCCTATTTACTATACTACGATTCCACTAGGATATTAGTAAAATTCACAGAATGATATCTACGATATCATTTAATAACTAATTCACTCAACTTTCGCAGACCAATATCTAGTTTAATTACTTGATGTATATAGGTTTTGAACGTTCAAAATTATCGTTTGACATTTGGACAAATATAAAGAAAGACACCTGTTCTTTTGGTAAAATATTGG